>JAABUH010001685.1_pt1 | contig 23400 bp, 29 predicted proteins | sample 5559121 | NCBI WGS metagenome assembly JAABUH01 (sample SAMN10711871, study PRJNA513364) | rock metagenome | isolation source: Antarctica rocks | place: Antarctica: Victoria Land, Battleship Promontory nord | collected 2015-12-28
CCGCGCGGCCATATTCGAAAAAGGGAGCGGGTATCAAAGGAGGGAAAGGGAGGAAGAAAGGAGGTCCCAAGGCGAACGTACAGGCAGGAAACGCGATATAATCCCCTTCAGTCAACCCCCTACCCTCATTGCTCATAACAACATCACCTCGTTCGACAGTAAAAGCGAAGTAAGCCACTTACTTGTCACGATTGGAGAGGCCACCTCGTTCATGGCGCAATCTGCCTACTGAATGTTTTATTCTGGGGCATCTGATCCTGTTATTGCCGATTACTCCTCGTGTTTCCGCCCAGCTCACCCTGGCCAGCTTTGAAGGACACATTACCGAGGACCATCCGAAGTTTTCGCAAGCAGTTCTCACGCAAGTCAGGTACTTGAAGGCACAGCTTGATACAGGTCATGCAGTGCGCACGGCTGCAAGCTGGACTAACGGGGTTACGTTGGAACGTGATACGACAGGCGGGAGGAGAAGCATACGGATGTCAGGGCGAAGGGGCAAAGTAGTGCTCGGCAAGTTCCCCGATAAATCTGCGTTATATGACGAAATCTATGTAAGCAGCGAGGATCAAGAGAATTCTGTGGAGAAAAAGGTGGTATGCAGTGGTTGGCAGTGATGCTGCACGGCCCGGGTCTCATCAATTGCGCCCTGCCAGGCAGTACGAGTACTTTATAACTTGACAGTCACGCAATCGCTCTTGTCCCGCAGTGCCGATGGCATCGGTCGCCGCTTCTTCTGTCCTTGCCTCAAACGATAAGCTACGAATCCACATGTCTCACTGAATTCAGTTCCCCTCTCAGCTCAAGTTAGAATACAGCCGTCTTCATTCGAAGCTAGGCGGTCTCGAAATAGGGGAAACCCTTTCGCCTGCGACACTGAGACGAAGCACACGGTATTGAAGGACGTCCGACCCCATCCAGCTTGTACAGTCGAAGCACACAACTTCGATCACCAGCAACATAAGTTCCGTGCGACTCACGTGAGCACACTCGCCTCACTTCCCCATGCTTATAGCTGATTTTCGTTAGTGAGATCTTTGGCCTTCGTCAAAGGCACCCTCACAACCTCCACCTCCTCCCCAATCACCTCCAGCACGGAATCTTTTTCAACCCAAAAAAGTCCACCCCGTCATCGCACGATACGTAAACGAGCCTTCCTTCATCCTCCCGACTCCCAAAGAGCACCACGCGGAATGGGCCTGAAGATCTTCGGTGTGGAGGGACAAGGTTATCCGATGACGGATTGAACACCCAGGATTTCTTGTTTCAATAACGCCCCGATAGTCGAGTTGACGGATGTCAGCACGACTTTGGAGATATTCGAGTTGAGGTCGAAGTATATCGATTCGCCAATACAGTTACAGCTCGAGTTGGCGAAGAAGAGTGATCGATTGACTTGATTCGCTCCCGGTCTTTTACCGAATAACTATGGTATCGGAGATACCATGTTACCCAGGGTACGTCCCCAGGGTACGTCCTACGTCCTTTCCCTCCTTGTCTTCTGTAACAGTAAGGAATCTCAAGCTGATATCGCCCAAGCTGCCTTCGCCTACGGCCCCTATGGCGCACATATCTCCCTGGCCCCAATCGGACCCGAACAAACCCCTTACATCTAGAAATCTATCCCCTCGGACGCTCAACCGACATTCCACCGAGATTCCCTCCGATCATATTACATTCTCACTTGGCAATATACACCCTCCGAGCACAATTCTCTTCTGGCCCATCAAAACAACCAGTGGAAGACGCTTCGATCGAATGGGATGAAAAGACATCACCATGGCATGAATTGGCAACAGTAAACTTCCCAGCACAAGATACGTTTAGTGGCGAGAGGAGGATGTGGTGGGAGGATAAAGTCGCTCTGAGCCCTTGGGATGGATTGAAGGATCTTAGCCCGTTGGGGAGTATTATTCGGTTGAGGCGGAAGGTTTATCATAGTGGGGGGGATCATCGGGCTGAGGGGAATAAGACGACGGTGAATTTCCCAAAGAGCGCGGATGAGATGCCGGCGTAGGGTAGATGCCGGCGTAGGCGTAGTAGAGATGCTTCATAGTGTTATAGCTTGCAGGTGTGGGATCTTATACATCGCTTGTATGGGGATGGTTGGGTCGGAACCGCTCCGGGCGTCAAACATCATTCTCCCCCTTGAAAGTTGCGACTCGTCTGTTCAGTATTCGCCTTCCCGTCGATGCATTCCCTTTGGCTCTGAGTCTTTTCAACTTTATACTCTCAAACCACTGGTTTCGATTCCGTCGCGGGCGTAGGATTTTTTAGCGGGTGAAGCGCAAGACCACGTAAAGACTGTTCATGGTCAGCTCGTATCCTGCCAAAGCTGGCGCGACTTACGCAACGCGATACAAAACGATGATCCCGACAAGGATCCCCGCATACCCTGCAATTGGGATACCGCCGATCTCGAGGTACTAAACGAACCAATCATCAAGGGTAATAAGAATGGAGGTGAATACTAGACCTACGTTTAGGACATCTTGTCCCGAGACTTGACAACCACCGATGGTTGACGGGTACGTGCACGCGCAATCACCCGCAGCATCGAAAGCGCTATTACACTGGAAGGTCGAGCCACGAAGATCATTATTGGCGAGTATCTGACAGCACCATCAGCATTTAGTTGAAAACAGGAATCAGCTTTTCATACCTCGAAAGCGAAAGTCTGGGGAAGCGTTTTGGTAAGCGAGCAGAAAGGTAGGAATAAGGACTACATGCCTGATAGTCCATCCAGTGGAACGAGTAGTACCAGAAGCGCGGAAGGGATCTGGCTCTAATGAAGTATCCTTGAACGCACATCCCTGATTTATCAGTCAGAATTATGCCAAAGAAGCAAAAAATCCGGCGGACAGAAGCCATTCATGAAGGCTCCCAGAGCGAGAGCAGCAATGAAGATCGGTACCAGAGCGGCGATGATCAATACCCTACACTTCATCAGCGCACAAAGATAAAGACATGCCATCCCATACTGGCTCTCTGCAGCTGTCAAACGATATCAGCTTAAGGAATGAAGTGGTAAAATCGGAAACCGCACCGTAAAGCGCAAGGAAGAGATACGCGAGGAATCTGAAGAAGTGTCCGCCACCTGGATGAAGCCCGATGGCCCAGTAGCAGATGAGCGAGAAGAACAGGGCGCAAGCGAAAAGGAAGGGTAGGGTGACGATGGCGTTACTGAGCAGGAAGGGGAGTGGTCCGTCTGAAGCGGAGTCAACGCATAGTACATAAGAGGACAGATGAGCAACGCACAAAGACCATTGCGCTTCTCGCGGATGAAGACGGATCTTTCCTCAAGGACTGTAAAAAGTGGCGTTTTTAGCGTCACGAGCTGAATGTGAAGAGTCAAGAACGAACAAGCGGGAATGCCGGCGACGGACTAAAAACTCTCAGTCAGCAGATCCCATGAGGACTTCCCGCTGCACTCACCATGAACGCCAAGAACGCCACCGAGAAGAAGTGCACGGACAGGCTGAAGGTCAGCTGGGGCTGGATGAAGTTGACGAACCGATCATTAATCTTAGCGTCCGAGGTGCCGAGATGGACCCAGATAGTGGCGAGCAGGAATCCCATACCTGCGTACATCCCCAGTCTCACTCTGGACTGCATCAGTTCACTGCCCGAACTTCGACATTTTACTCACCCGTAAGCAAGCAGGTTTCGTGTGTAGTTCACTGCAGTACGCTCAGAAAGGACCAATGTGGACCGCCACAATGTTCTCGCCCCAACGCTATGCTTCGTGATGGCTCCCGTCTCAACATCCCCTGCGTGATGACTGAGCAAGCTTGCAGAGGCTTCGCTCTCATTCTGGCGGGTGACAAGCGCTGATAGGACAGAAGATGATCGGTCGCCGAAATCTGTGGAGACAAGGTCGAGGATATGGTCTGCAGGATTGACCTAGAAAGATGCCTTGTTAAGTGCTGTAAAGTACGTACTAGAGAACCTACGTATAGCGGGACTGGTCGTTCGACATCTGCACAAGCGCCGATGACCCCGTCGACCGAGCCGTTATACGCCACCTGTATCTCTCAGCTTGATCTCATCAGCGCCAGGGGTCAGTCACCTTCCCCTCAGCCAGTACGAGAAGCTTGTCAAACTGGTTGAGCGTATCGATGGAAGGTGCATGTATCGTAGCGATGACGATGATCCCTTCGAGCTGCGCGAAGTGACGGATCGAGGCCACGACCTCACGAGCGGAGGCAGAGTCGAGGCCCTGTACCTTATCAGCCTCAGCCTGGCAAGGAAGGGCGAGCATACACTAGTCGGCTCATCGAGATATAGGATTCGAGGGCTGAAGAGGATCAGCACCGTATGAGGGAAAGGTTTTGAAGCCACGGACAAGGTCACCAGACCCGTTCCGACTGTAACTCGACGTTTTTGACCCCCGGAAACACCTCGCTGGATAGGTGTACCGATCTGTAATTTCAGTCCAGTTCAGCTAAGATCTGGCGTCTAAAGGATAAAGTGCCCACTCGGATGTTTGCACAGCTGTCAAGCCCGAGAGCGGTGATGATGGTATGTACCCTCTTTCGAAGCTCGGTCTTTGTCAAGTTCGCCTCGCTAACATGTTTACATCAGCTATTACACTCAGCTTTGAAGGGCATACCTCAATCGAGCAGCGTAAGAGATGGTTTCGCGGACCGTGAGGACGCCGTAGTCTACCCTCGATCAGCTGATCTGTGAATCCGTAAGAGACGGCTCACGCTGGTCATCCTGCTCGACAAAGGAGGAAACACCGGCCATACTCTTCGCATCCATCCTCAGGCCATCCAGAACAGCCTATTGGATCAGTACATCGCCCGACAGGGAGGGGCGACCTACCTCGCCTCCTGGTAGAGGGGTTTTCCGGAATGACATTAGATCGAGTAAAGTGGATTTTCCGGCGCCGCTACAAGGTTGTTGATGAGAAAATGACATATGACTGAAAGGGGTTCGGCATACGAGGGACCCATGATAGCGAGCATCTGCGCATTGCACGTTAGCATGATGTACGATTCGGGAGTCCGCTCACCTCGCCCTGCCTGACAGCTACGCTCACCCCATCCACCAATCTCCTCTCCTCACCACCTTCAGCCTTTCTAAGCTTGATCGCGAAAGATAGATCACGAAAGACTATCCGGGACTGAGGTATCTTATCCTGGACGTCGGCATTCACCGGGACTTGCTCCGCAGCTGACGCTTCAAGGATGATGCTTCTTTCTGTCTCGTTCCTATACGAGCTGATAGACAGTGACGCGGCTGATACGTCCGTGATCCGCAGGGGGATCTGCTCGGGTGAGGGATCCGCGTTATCAGCTGGACCCTTGGTCGCCAACGTGTGTAGGTGGACTTGAGAGGTCGAGTTGAGGTTGGGATCAGGCAGATTGATCTCATGATATGAGGAAGGCATTGTAGATCTGGGACACTGGTCAGTGGATCGATGAAGAGGGAAACGGGGGACGAATGCATCAGCGTCCTGGAGAAGGTTGCGGAAAGGCAGGGCAGGGATGACCGGCGAATGGTCATTCACCGTTTCGTCTACCTCCCGGATCGGGGGGTTTTGGAGCGATAGGTGCTCATCAAGTCCTCGTCGAAGCCGGTGATCGATAAGCGAGACCACAGAGGCATATCACCGTTTTCATCGCAGTCGCTCCTGGCTACGGAGCCGAAATCGTGCATTCATCTTGGAAGTAGAGTTCATACGAGGAAAACCGGTATTCAAATTAGGTTACAGTCCAGGCACAGAGCAGCCAGAGTTGTGATATACTGTAGCAATGTTCTCGACAAGACAATACAGTTGACGGTCCTTCAGCTATTAGACTATCAAGGCCGACGCCCCCTCGTCTCGCTTGAGCTTCAGGCGCAGAGGAGACTGGCGCACAGTTACCTTCATCCTCCCTCCAGCCAGATGCCGTCTGGCGACAGAGGCGCAACGTCGACCGCGAATCCCGAGCCGAAGAAGGGTGTCCTTTCAAAGCTCTCACCTCCGGCCTGGCTCACCGACTCGTTCAAACACCCTCGGACATGGAAGAACTTCACTCGATGTATGGTGACGACGTTTGCGAGCATGGTCCTCATGCTAGCTCAACCTTGTACGCCAATCTCCCCTTCCTCAACTCCAAAACCCCTACCTTGTACTGTTCAAGCTGACGCAGACTTTAGCGCTCAACGTGATTGGATCAGCAGCCTTCTTCGCACCTCTCGTCTCGATTATGCTACCACCCTACATGGCTTTGAGCACCTATCTATTCGCCTTGGCCACGCTGGCGATGGGGATGTTGATAGGATGGGCGTGGGGATGCGCTGCCATGGCTGCGGCATTGAGGGCGAGGAGTCAAGTGTTGCTGGCTAGTCAGGTGGAGAGGGCGACAGCAGGGTGAGTTCCAGCATTCGATCTCGCCAAGCTCACGTACCATTTAGGTACAACTCGAATTCCAACATCGACGCCCAATGCGAGTCCAATGAAGACGCCGAGAAGGGATCGAGCTGACATTGGCGTAGATCAAGCCTCGATCTTCCGCGGCGACTTTCTCGACCCGAGATCGTCAGCGGTGTATGGAATCTTCTTCTTCCTAGGGTGCTATACGTTTGGCTTCGTCAGGGCTAAGAAACCCAGACTGTGAGTTCGGCGACGCGCGGGATCAAGCTGAATTGTACAGGGTCCTTGCATGCGTCTTCGCGTCCATCATCCTTGACCGTGAGTTCGTCGAGCTTCGGACCGACTTGACGGCCGACCGAGTAGTGCAATGCTCTTTCGGTCCACTCTTCCCCCTTCCTGAGTATACCTTACCGGTGAGTACTGCCATATCGGCGCGGCTGATTATATAGAGAGCACTCCTCGTGCCCGCAGCGTGCTTCATGGCCATCGCAATCACATCAACTATCCTGCTCTTCCCCCAGTCTCTCAACTCCATCGTCATCACTGCCCTCATTAAGACGAATCTGAGACCCGCACTGGGCCTGTTGAAGCTGCAAGATGAAGTTCTCTCGACCTCACCATCCGAGCACGAGAAGTGGACCGGGCTCGCGCAAAAGGGCTACGCACTAAGGACAGCGCATATCAAGGGTGTGACCGCCTTGCAAGCTCAGATAAGCATGTTACAGCTCGAGGTCACCCATGGTCAGATCGGTCCTGGCGATTTGTCGAAGGTCTTCGAAAAGGCGAAGGAGCTGGGTGCTCGAGCATATGGACTGGCTTCTTTCGTCGTGAGTGTAGTGATCATGACATTGGCTGATCTGTAGATGGTACTCGAAGAGAGGCACCAGAGCTTTCGGAGGATGACGGAAAATGAAAGTACTCACCCGATGCCGAGGGTCAAGCAAAGTATGAAGGAGATGGAAGATCATCGACATCCGGGTACCAAGCTAGAAGAGCTTATGCCTATATTGGCCTCTTCGACTGCCGATCTCCGTGCTGCAGCGGAGAAGGGATTCGAGGAAGCTATCGGTTGGCTCAACACCGCCAATCACTCGCGGTGGCGTAAGCCTCGTGATCCAGTCCCCCTCAGTACGCGCGAAGCCAATCTGGCCAAATTCCGATCTGTCCTCGCTGAGTTCCGCGAGACAAAGCATTTCGACTTACTCGAGCCATTCCGCGGATCGTTCGATTCGAAGGGTGCATTGAAGCCAGAGTATGTGCCGACGGTGCATCACAATGCCCGAGACCTCTTCAAGTGTCACGTCTTCACTGCCAATCTCATCGCCTTCTCAATCGCCTTGATCGGCTTCCTCTCGTTCCTGCTTGAATTGGAGCGGAAGAACCCGAAACCAAGGCTTCAGCTACCTACCGCTTTCACCAAGAAGCTCGTCCAGAGCGCGAATGAGAAGGACGGTGGAGGCAATCCGCTGGATATGGGTGCGAATCAGCTGGATTCGTCCGGTGAGGACAGCACGGATACGCTCGTTGAGGGTGAAGCTGCAGAAGATAAGCGCAAGAAGGAGAAGAAAGTCAGGTCATATGGTGACTTCTTTCAGCTTGATGACGACCGCTTAGCTGACCGATCCATAGCCAAAGATCCCGACGCCGGCGATCCAACAAACTTTCTTCAGCGAGGTGGCCGGGGTCTCGCCAGCATCTGGGATGTACTCACCTCTGCCCATGGGATCTTTGCTCTCAAGTACGGCTTGGTGTCGGTAGCTTTGTGGGTACCAACAGTTTGCCACAGTTCGGCATATTTCGTGTAAGTTGTTATACACTTTTCTGAGCTCTTACTTACTGATCGCGATCAGGTACACCAATCGGTACCTAAACTTTATCTCTCCAGGTCCATGTGCTGACGGAGTAGAGGTCTTTGGGCTTTAATCATGGTGGGTCCGCCGGACTATGCATTCGCCCTATCTTTGCTGATATAGAGAAGGCTCAAACATCCCTCGGCGTTTTCACCGGAGAACAGATCACTACTTTCATTCTTCGCATGGTCAGTCTTGCAATACATCGCCTGTATCGCTGATGACCCTCAGTCCGCGACTATAATTGGACTCATCATTGGAATGTTGGCGTGGTACATCGGTGCAGCTCGTGGTCCAGGGAGTCCTTACGGCGTTGCAGCCTCCACTGTGTGCTCCCATTGCATAGAAGTGGTATTTTACTGATATCGCTAGATGGTGCTTCTCGCACCTTTCTTGTATGTTCGGATCATCGCTCCACCTCAGCAATTAGCCTTCTGGCTACTAGCTGGAGTTACCATAGTCGTGAGCCACATATCTGCCTTCTTTCTCCCGGATTGATGGAAAATCCTAGTTCACAGTAGGATATAGCTGGGTAGATGAGCATATATATCAAACCGCCAATCAGGGATCTGGAGCCGCTCTCGCTGGACGTCGAGCGTTGCTGGTTGTGATCGGTCAGCACTTCTTGGCGGAGCCCAAATCGTCTGTAATGACGATCGGCATAGGGTTCACTGCCGGGTTTATCGTGATGCTCTTTCCTCGTCCGTTGTCGGCACGGCAAACCGTCCGGCGCAACCTTGCGCGAGTCATTGAAGACACCGGAAATCTGTATGGGAAGGTGTTGAGCGGGGTGGAGGATGAGTCGGATGCGAAAGTGAAGGATGGCGATGCGGTAGATAGCAAAACCAAGGCGGACAAGTACAGGGGACAGTTCCTGAAGATCATGGTGAGTACCCCCAAGCCAATGTGTAGACGACTTACGATGGGGCAGGGTCAAATACAAGTCATACAACAGCAGGTGGCATTCGCATCGTCAGTAGTTCCTGTCTCTCGCAGTCAATTGACTGATGGTTCTGCACACAGAGCGGAACCAGGGATCAGGTAGTGCGACCATGTGTCTACCAAGGCGTCTGTTGACAGGTGTTCAGGGGACCTTGGCTAAAGAAGACGTACGTCGATCTCGTCAAGACCGAAGGCCAGGTGGTATCCGCTCTCGTCCTTCTCTCATCCTCCTACTCCCGCCTTGAACCGTCCTGGTGCAAACGCCTTGCCGAGAGATCGGATCTGATGCATCCCGCTTTCGTAAGCGATAGTCCACTCTGTCACTTGGTAAGCTGACAAGTCCGGCAGATCGCAGACTGCTTGGCCCTCTTCACTCTCCTTCATCAGAGTTTGCGAACCGGTGAAGCGATGCCACCGACGATGCCCATCTTCGAGCGACTGGCATATCACGGTATGCGGCGACATGGTCCGAACAGGAATACAGCGTCTGATGCCATGAAACGCGGGAAGGATGTCGGTGTTGAGACGCAGACCGAGGAGAGGAAAGCGCTGGACTTGAGAGAAGCGGATCATGCGCTCGAGGCATTGGGACAGCCGTTGACTTGGGAGACTGGGCGAGTACGTGATACCCTCCCGGTCATCACAAATCCCTATCCATGTCATCGACTGCCTCTAGCCGGCTCCTTCCCCTTCCCCCTTCGTTCAGTTGGCGATGTGTCACCGGCTGAGCTGATCACTCGCGCAGAACGAGCAGTTCGCAATCTTTGCTACGGCAACAGTTGCCCTAACACACATCGCCTTAGGTCTAAATGAGCTGCAACGGATCGTCACCAGTTTGGTCGGAGAGGCAGATCTAGGGAGAGGTCTCGATCAAGCTCAAGAAAAGTGGGCGAGGTATGACTTAGACGTATAGGGATCGCATTGGGACATCATCTTTTTTGTTGTGTGGATCATGAAGCAAAATCAAAGGAAAAGCCAAGGCCATGCGGGGTTGAGGAAAATCAATCGCGTCCGTCACGCGTCACGGGCTCTCATGAGCTTTGAGCGGAGATTGTTTCGGGTTGTCAAAGCTTTTACAACATCATCTGCACGAAACTGTGATCTTCTGAAACTATCGGATCCGTTTTCTACTCTCGACCACCTCAGCAGGAAAGACCAAGCCTCAGAAGGTATACAAAGCGAAGGTTGATGTCGCTTGTTCACCTCGCTAATTCGAGCTTAGCTTGATCCCCCTCTGTCCCGAACAAGATGATCCAAACCCGACAGGCGAGTTACCATCACCATGCCGATACCTCCAAATCCACCCGTTCCTCCATCTCAAACTCATCAGCTTTTGACCCTGCTCCACCTACACCCACTTCTCCAGCCCGTATCCCAACCCATGTCCAAGCGATCCACGATTTCGACCCATCCCAACTGGCATCAACCTCGATAGCAGCCTCCAACCCGAACATGTACCTCTCCTTCAAGGCTGGTGAGATCATTCGGGTGCATGTGAGGGATAACACCGGTTGGTGGGATGGTGAGATCAGTACGGCTATCGAGAAGGAGGTGAGGAGCGGTCCGAGGAGGGGTTGGTTCCCTAGCAATTATGTGAGGGAGATGGGTTGGGATGGGGTGAGTGCTTTACCCCCTCTATCACTTCGGATTATGCTGATGAGGTATAGTCGCTACACCGACGGAGTGAATCAGCGTCCAAGTCGGTATCGACCGCTCACTCAATCTCAACCAATCATTCGCGTGGAAACTCCGCCGCATCCCAGCATTCCCGCACATCCACGTCGACCTCACTCTCAGCCGCTCATGCCATCTCGCCAATATCTCAGAGACCTGCAAATCTGCCTGCTGGCCTTCAAGCTTTACTACATCCGATCGTTCGATCATTCTCACTCCTCGAATCAGCTATCCACTCAAATCACAAAACTCATATCCAGCCATCAACAGCTTGTGTGATCTCCTCGATCCGATCAGTGTTGATGCAGACCGATTGCCTTAGCAAGGAGAGTAGTACGATGATTTCGTATCCGATCTTGGCGAAGGAGAGGAAGATCGTCTTGGTCGAGCTGTCGAAGCTTGTTGCGTGTGCGCGGAGTGCTAGTGGAGCGTGTGAAGATGGGGAACAGGTTGAGGTGGATGAAGCTAAGGAAATGGATGGGTTGTCAAAAGCGGCTAGAGGCGTCTTTGCGAGTGTCAAGAGGTTCTTACACCTTGCCAATGATTGTGGCGTGCAAGCGGTGACGGTGCAGGAAGTCGAGGGATCAGCGGGTGACGGAGGACCGCCAAGACCATATTCGAACCCGTGCCCTTCTTCCGCCTTTGGTCCGGACTCACTTCACAGCGAACGGAACCGCGAAGGATCAAACGGGAGTACCCGTATGCAAGAGGCATTCCGGCTCAAAGCGGCTAGTATTGGTGATCTCAGAGCGGCACGTCCACGAGCGTCAAGTCCACCACCACCATTACCTACCGCCTCTGGTCTCGTGTCCATCCGAAGTGGCCGAGCTCGATCTCCCTCTACAGCTAGTACGCCGATGTCGGCAACCTTTGCTTCTTCATCCGGATCAGGCCGGTCGTCACCGGTCTCCATCAAGTCTTTTCGGGATCGACGGCTGCAAGGTAGTGTCGATAGCGGTTCTTACCACTCTCATGCGCCCTCGTCCGATCACGGCCACCCTTGGGAAGCCACTCCTGTACCCACTCCACCAACGGCAGTAGTGAACCGTCAGCTCGGCTCGACACCGGATGTCCACGATGCGATCAGCCTGGCGGAGGATACTCTCTTGTCCATCATTGCTGCTTTCATCGGTCATATCCACTCCCATCATATCGGATCGCATCCTTCGAGTCATGCACATCTCATCGAGATGACAAGGGAGACCATTGACGCGGTTCGAGAACTGCTGACAATCGTCGAGACGGTCGGACGACAGGCTGGAATGGGCTTGGCGCGGCCTAGGGAGATCCATCATCTCCGTGCTGCGAAGGACAACCTGTACGAGGTCGCTTCGAGACTCGTCGAAGGCGCCGAAGCAGTGGCGAATGCAGGTTTCTCCACCGGCGAGGACAGGTACGATGTGGAGAAAGGGCGGCTACTCCAGACTGCCACGGGCACTCTGCGAGCTGGAACCGAATGTGTCCGTTTGGTCAAGTTGTGTCTACCGGATGAGGATACTCCTCAGATCAACTTGACACCTCGACAAGGCGATACGCAGACTCGCCAATCAACTCCTCGGCCACCGCAGGAGGCGGGCTTAGTGCTTCGCGACAGAATTGTCGGCGTGAGAGGCGCTCATATCCTTTCAACGCTGGAACGGAAAGCTACAAACTTGAGTACGCTGCAAAAGTCATATCAGCAGGATAGTGGTATCGATCAAGCGCCTCTCGAGGATGACGAGAATGGAGAACAGGAAGAGGAGGATGAGGAGATCGTGCAGGATGCGGGTCATGAGGAGGATATGACGATGAAACCAATTGTGATCGTAAGTCTAAATGACGAGGTTGAGTATGAACTGATCAAGCAGATCCGGCCGCCAATGCTTCAAGCTGTCACGCTCTCGGTTGTTCCGCTAGCCACCAAGTCGTCCGAAGGAATGCTCAGAAGCTTCTCGAAAGATACTGGCAATCCACCGCGGAGTCGATCGTCTAGTTTGACCTCCCCTGCACCGCCGCAACGGATCAAGCATCGATCACCTTCACGTTCCGCTGATCTCGACAAGTTCACGGATTGCGAACGCCTCACTCAGCCGACACGTCAGGCATCGTCCGCCAGCCTGTCTACCGCATCTCGATCTTCTACGTACACGACCTCCTCCACTGCCGAAACGTCAACCCTGTCTTCAGGAATTAGTGAACATCAGCCTCCTGCTCCGCAGACACCTTACGCACATTCGGCAATCCTCGGATACCTAAAGACTGAGGTCTCCACAGTTGAACTCCTCCCTAAGCTGGCCAATCTCTCGATCGATCCTGACACTACCGAGATCACGGCAGTGAAGCCGAAGATTCTTCAACGACCATCTCCACCAGTCCGTGCAGCGACCGCGCCGATCCCGTGGGTCAATACCGATGTCCGATCCTGGGTCGTGGCGCACGACTATGATCCGCGCGAGATCACTTTCAACCCGGACGGGAATGTGATCGGAGCCTCTTTAGCCGTACTCATCGAGAAGATGACATCGCATGATGGACCGGTCGACCCATCCTTCTCCGCTGGATTCTTCTTCACCTTCAGGCTGTTCACCACACCTGTGAGACTGCTCGAAACCCTCATTCAGAGGTACGATCTGCAACCTCCTCCGTCCATGGCGCTTGGAGAGCGTGAACGAACCGTTTGGATCGACCGAAAAGTCGTGCCTGTCCGCTTGAGGATTTACAACCTCCTCCGAGCATGGCTCGATACGCATTGGCAGCGTGAGAGCGATGATGCGGTGCTTGGAACGTTGCGGCTGTTCGCCGCTGGGGTTGTCTCGCGTACCCTCCCTGCTATGGCGCCGCGCCTCCTCGATGCTCTACGGAGTCGTCAGAACGGTCCATCTTCCGGAGAGATCGCATCCCGCCACATCAGGCGACATAGCTCGATGGAGCGACTCCGAGGTTCCGCTCAAGCGGGTATCCTACATCCTCCCGCCATACCCGGTGGACTACCTCCCACACCCGTCATTTCGAAAACACTGAACTCGCTACTACAAAAGAATGCCCTGAGTATTCCGATTACCGAGTTCGATACCCTCGAGCTCGCACGTCAGCTCACCATCATGGAGAGCAAGCTCTTTTGCGCGGTCATCCCTGAAGACTTACTTCAGACGGGAAGGAAGACGATCTCGAGTCTGAAAGCGCTTAGTACGCTTAGTAATCAGATTACTGGGTGGGTGGCGGATAACATCTTGAATGAGATGGATGCGAAGAAGAGGGCGGCTTTATTGAAATTTTACATCAAGCTGGCGGATGTGAGTGCACCAGGCTGGTGTTGGGTCCGACTGACGAGGTTGACAGAAATGCTTGACGCTGAATAACTTCTCGACGCTATTTGCGGTACTTGCGGGATTGAATAGCAGTATCGTCTTGCGGCTTAAGAAGACCTGGGATGTGAGTGGCTCACAACCCTGAGGGCTTTGGCTGATCGGGTCCAGGCTTTGTCTTCGAAGTATAGGGTCATCATGGAGCGATTGCGAGGCGTCATTGAGCATACCAAGGTAAGCTGCGAGACCTAACCTGCTCATGCTGATCGCTCAGAATCATGGTGCCTATCGTGCGCGACTCCGAGAAGTAACGGGGCCACGTCTACCTTTTCTAGGCCTCATCCTCACTGAGTGCGTTGCTCTACCTTCACTGCGAAGGACATACTGAACTGATACTCGCCAGTATCACCTTCACTTCCGAGGGCAATCCTGATACCCGTCCTTCGGTGTTGCAGCCAGATCTCATCTTGATCAACCACGATAAGTATGCGAAGCTTGGTCGAATCGCCATGGATTTTGGGCGATATCAGGAGGTAGGCGCGTCTTTTCAATTGGAGTGTATTTGACGGGGGGCATAGCCGTTCAACTTTCATGAGCTCGAGGCGGTGCAGACCTTCTTGGGGAGGGCGTTGGCGGAGAGAGGAAGCGGTTCGCTGGACGCTTTGTACCGGAAAAGCTGTGAGTGACTCTCATCTGGCTGTTGTGAAGGTTGATGAAGTATTCAGTGCTGCTCGAGCCCAGACAGGGTTCGGAGCGGTTGGCCTCGGCTGTGGAGAAGCCTGGATGGTTGGGCGGGAAGGGTTGATCTCTCTCTGACGGTTTCAGACGATCATCAATATCACTAGAAGCATAAAGCAATCATAAAATTATATGTAGCATCACTGCCTATCGAACAGACTTATGCTTAGATAGCGGAATGGTATAGAATGGTATCACTTCTGTTGCGCCAGGTTGCGCGGAGAATTACAGTTAGGCAGCCTCGCAAAGCCCCTCGCCCGACCTTAAATCCGTTCCCCTCTTCGTGGCTCTGGAAGTTTCTCGCAACCTCCTGGCTATTCACAATCCGCGCACACTTTTTAACCATCCTCCTTTTCCATTTTGTCTCGCGTTGAAAACAGTATCACTCAATTCTGCAGAGCATCCTTCTCATTTCGTGCACTCACTTAGTGAGTTAACAACGTTTTTGAGCTATACAGCTCAAATCTTCCTTCCGACGCTGACTGTCCCTTAGATTCCTTCCATCCATCAAAATGTCCGCTCAGACAGAAACTTTTGGCTTCCAAGTCAGTCCCTCACCTCAGCTTCCCTTTCAGCAGTAGCTAAATGAGCACTACTTCTAGGCCGAGATCTCGCAACTGCTTGATCTCATCATCAACACCTTCTATTCCAACAAGGAGATTTTCCTCCGAGAACTTATCTCCAACTCTTCCGATGCTCTCGACAAAATCCGTTACTCCGCCCTTACCGACCCAAGTCAGCTTGACTCCGAGAAGGAGCTTTACATCCGTATCACCCCCAACAAGCAGGAGGGAACACTTACTATTCGTGATACCGGTGTGGGTATGACCAAGGCGGATTTGGTGAATAACCTTGGGACGATCGCCAAGTCAGGTACGAAGGCTTTCATGGAGGCGCTCAGTTCCGGTGCCGACATCAGCATGATTGGTGAGTTTGGGCTCTGAAGGCAAAAAACGAATTGTGTCTGATGAGATCAGGTCAATTCGGTGTCGGTTTCTACTCGTCCTACCTTGTCGCCGAGAAGGTTCAGGTCACCACCAAGCACAACGATGATGAGCAGTACATCTGGGAGTCTGCTGCTGGCGGTACTTTCACCATCACCGAAGACACAGAGGGACCCAAGCTCGGTCGGGGTACTTCGATGAAGCTCTTCATTAAGGAGGACTTGAAAGAGTACCTTGAGGAGAAGAAAATCAAGGAGATCGTTAAGAAGCATGTGAGTGGCGTATTCACCTACGAAGGACAGCGCTTACTTTGATAGTCCGAGTTCATCTCCTACCCCATCCAGCTCGTCGTCACCAAGGAGACTGAGAAGGAGGTTGAGGAGGAGGAGGAGGTCAAGGAGGGCGATGCCAAGATCGAGGAGGTCGAGGATGAGGATTCCGCTAAGAAGACCAAGAAGACCAAGAAGGTCAAGGAGACTACCACCGAGAACGAGGAGCTCAACAAGCAGAAGCCAATCTGGACCCGGTAAGTCAGCTCTGAAGAGGTGAGTTATCAGTGCTGACGGTCTTCAGAAACCCGTCAGACGTCACTCAGGAGGAGTACGCCAGCTTCTACAAGTCCATCAGCAACGACTGGGAGGACCATCTTGCCGTCAAGCACTTCTCAGTCGAGGGTCAGCTGGAGTTCAAGGCTATGCTCTTCATTCCCAAGCGGGCGCCGTTCGACCTTTTCGAGACCAAGAAGAAGAGGCACAACATCAAGCTCTACGTCCGAAGGGTGTTCATCAGCGAGGACAACGAGGAGCGTGAGTGAAGCGGCATTTTCGATTGATACAGCGCTGACATGTTCACAGTTATGCCCGAGTACCTCAACTTCGTTGTCGGAGTGGTTGACGTGAGTGACGCATATCTATGCAGGGTTCCTGACTGATGATCTCAGTCCGAGGATCTTCCTCTCAACATCTCTCGAGAGACTCTTCAGCAGAACAAGATTCTGAAGGTGAGCATCCTGCGACCTGACGTTTTCGTCGTCCTGACTTTGCGCCAGGTTATCCGCAAGAACCTTGTCAAGAAGGCTCTCGACCTCCTCAGCGAGATCGCCGAGGATAAGGAGAACTTCGACAAGTTCTACTCTGCCTTCTCGAAGAACCTCAAGCTCGGTATCCACGAGGATGCTGCCAATCGGACCAAGATCGCCGAATTCTTGCGATTCCACTCCACCAAGTCCGCCGACGAGCAGACCTCGTTCAAGGATTACATCACCCGCATGCCCGAAGTGCAGAAATCGGTCTACTACCTCACCGGCGAGTCACTTGAGTCTGTCCGGGACTCTCCGTTCCTCGAGGTTCTTAAGAAGAAGAACTTCGAGGTTCTCCTCCTTGTCGATCCGATCGACGAGTACGCTGTGACTCAGCTCAAGGAGTTTGACGGGAAGAAGCTTGTATGTGTCTCGAAGGAAGGTCTTGAGCTCGAGGAGACACCGGAGGAGAAGGAGTCGAGGGAGAAGTGGGTCGTCCGTAGCGGCTGCAGCATCAGTACTGACGAATTGTAGGGACGTCAAGGACTTTGAGGGTCTCTGCAGCGCCATCAAGGAGAATCTCGGCGACAAGGTCGAGAAGGTAGTTGTCTCCAACCGTATCACCGACTCGCCCTGTGTCCTTGTCACCGGCCAATTCGGCTGGTCGTCCAATATGGAGCGGATCATGAAGGCGCAAGCTCTCCGAGACTCGTCGAGTAAGTGCAAGTATCATTTCCGTGAGCTCGCCTGACTCCGCCGTAGTGTCCTCCTACATGGCCAGCAAGAAGACTATGGAGCTCAACCCGCACCACCCCATTATTAGGGAGCTCAAGTCAAGAGTCGCAGAGGACAAGTCCGACAAGACGGTCAAAGACTTGACCTACCTTCTCTTCGAGACTGCCCTTCTCGTGAGTGTCATTTCTTGGTTTAGCGAGCTTTGGCTGATGCTCCGCTCAGACGTCCGGCTTTACCCTCACAGCACCTCAGGACTTTGCCCAGCGAATCAACAGGATGATCGCGCTCGGCCTGTCCATTGATGACGCGGAAGAGCCAGCTGCTCCTGCTGCTGCCACGACGGAGGAGACACCAGCCTTGGAGGAGGTCGGCGGATCCATGGAGGAGTAAGTGAAGTTTGCGCAGTCATTCAGCTGTACTGATAATCGACACAGGGTCGACTAGCCGATCTAACGTAGAGACTGGTATGCAGGGGGATTGAGATGGCATTCGGTTTCGGTGATCGTGATGCATTGTCCTATATCATCGCAAACGGAGTACACGTTCGAGGCTACTGAATTTTCGAGTCCGCCGTTGATAAATGCGCGCGAACTGGTACCTTGGTACATGGCTCCCGATATTGGCCGGGAATGAAGCGACATATAAGCAGCTCAATCTCCCGGCTCCTCCTTGCCCATCACCGCGCTCTCTTCACCCTCTGCTCTTTCTTCCCATCCACCCATAACTCTCACAATCCCCTCCTCAATCTCACTACTCCTCACAAGCCTCTCCGACATATCCATGATGCTATCCGGTATATCATCCATCCCATCGTCTTCGTCTTGATCTCCCCTCGCCCGACCAACACTGGGTAACCTCGCCCTTCCTTCTCGCAGAGCAGCGGTATATTCCTCATGAGCTTCTTCATCCTCGTCGTCCTCCCCGAACGGTGTATCTCTAGGTATAAATAAAGGAGTCTGGCTCTCTCGTCTTCTTCGTCCTGATCCTCCATTAGGACCGGGGGTTGCACTGTTCTCTCGACCGTTTCCACCGATAAAAGGAACGACACTCCCTCCTCCTCCTCGACGAGAGTTCGGCGCAGGAGTAACAGATACGGAACGAGTAGCGTTCCTCATGTTCGGTGTAGAGACGGTTTGGGATCGTCCGTTGACCAATGTGACGGAGAGGGATGTTGAGGAATATCGACCTGTTCCTGCTCGGGTTCTGGAGCGGGAGGAAACGATGGATGCGGATCGGGAGGAGAGGCGGGATGAGGGCGGAGCGTATTGGGAAGATGGGAGGGGCGGGTACGGTTCGATGATCAAGACTAGTTGGACGGAGGAGGTACCGAAGCCTATTTGATTCTGTTAAGGTTTATAGAGAGAGTGAATTGCAAAAGGGAACGAACCTTTGAAGGTGACATCGACGTCAGGTTTCCAATCCTTGATCCCCTTCTCCGCCAAGGTCTCCTCTACCGCAAAATCAGATTGACGAAGTCCATCTTCCTCAACAGGCTCGGTCTTGATTCGTAACTCAGGCTCATCAGTCTCCACTCGAACGCTGAGTGACCGAGATCGAGTTCGAGAACGACGTTGTCTTTTCTCAGGGGTAGCAGAGGATGAGGCGGATCTCTTGACGGGTGGAGGAGTCGGAGGTCGGAGATTGTATGTCTTTTGCTGCGGACTGACAGTCAACTTCATGGCCAAGGGGGAGAGAAAGGAGGACGTGCTTTGAGGAGGACGACTTCTGTTCGAGTGGTTGTTCGAAGGAAGTAGCAGTATTGGTAGCCCTCTATATAGCTTGCTCAACTGAAAGGCGATTGCAGACTGGCTTGACAAACCGCCTCGCTCGACATGGACTTTGTGCTTCTTGGCCGTCTTCGCCGATAGAAGCAGGTCATGCATTCTGCGGTAGCCAGGGTGAGCATGAGCGTGAAGCACCTAGAACAAGAAGTGCGCGCACTTTGGTTGTAGCTCCGCTATGACCAACTGTAAGACTCGGTCGTTCATCCAGTCAACCTATCGAGCAAACATCAACAAAGAGCACAAGACAGAGATAAGGCTTTGCAGAGGCCTTACATGCCGCTCGTCGAGGTAGAGGAAGAGCGGGATGACTCGGTAGTTCGATACTCGCAGGTAGAAAGCATTCCGGGTCGAGAACTTCATTGAAGCGAAAAGTGACGACTGAAGCGGCGCTGAAGCTAGTGAAGATATAATATCGAGGTTTCTTTAGGGCTGGTTTCCGTAATGACGTTTGTAGCTTTGCCACCACGGAGAGCTCTCTAGCACTTTGGTGGAAGACGATCACGTGACATACTCGGATATCGCGGAGCTTACGCATTGTCGCGCCTTTTCATCCTCTTTCGACTCTTGAAATCCCTCAACTTCGACTCATCCTCTCTCGCCATGTCCGCTCCAGCCTCAGATCCTCCTGTTACTCCCCCCAATCCACCTAACGGCGATCAGAAAACCGACACGACCCCTTCCAACCCCAGCGAAACCCCTGCTGGAGCCGCTGAAACCGCTGCTCCGACCGAGGATGTGAAGATGGAGGAGTCCAGACCCGTCGAGGACACGTTCGAGGACATTCCAGATGCCGTACTGAGTGTGAGCGGCTCCCTGCTATACGGTCCGACCATAGCTGATGGTTGTCGAGTCTGATCCGCAAGATATCAAGATGCAGACCCGAATGATCGATAACGAGATCAAGATGATGAGGCAGGAGAATCTGAGATTACAACATGAGCGAGAACAGATGCTTGATAAGATCGCAGATAATACGACGAAGATCAAGCAGAATAAGGTGTTGCCGTACTTGGTTTCCAAGGTGGTCGAAGTGAGCTTGTCATTGTCAGGATCATAGGTTGAATCACTGATGGAAGGTAGATATTGGATGTAGACAGTGAGGTCCAGGAAGGAGCTACGCATAATGAGCATAATGCGAAGAAGAGCAAGTGTGCTGTCATCAAGACCTCAACTAGACAAGTGGGTTGAATCGGTTGGGTTGAGGAGGAGAGCTGACCAGAATAGACCATCTTCCTCCCTATCATCGGCCTTGTTCCCCATAACGAGCTTCGACCAACAGATCTCATCGGCGTGAACAAAGACTCGTATCTCATCCTCGATAAACTCCCAGCTGGTGAGCAGTCCGCGAACATCGACGAGTATATACTTACCGTACATGCAGAATACGACGCTCGAGTCAAGGCGATGGAGGTAGATGAGCGACCAACGGAGACATACACCGACATTGGAGGCTTGGACAAGCAGATCGAGGAGCTTGTCGAGGCGATGTGAGTGACCTCGGTGTGGGTAGAAGGATCGCTAACGAGGCGGAGTGTATTGCCTATGCAACAGGCGGACAAATTTAAGACGCTTGGTATTACACCGCCAAAGGGATGTTTGATGTACGGGCCGCCAGGTGAGCTCATCTTGAGATAAGCCTGCATGTAGCTGACGACCTTCAGGAACGGGCAAGACACTGCTCGCGCGGGCTTGCGCGGCTCAGACGAGCGCTTGTTACCTGAAGCTTGCCGGTCCTTCCCTCGTGCAGGTATGAGCACCATTACAGTCCAAGGTCCCCGCTGAAGACCCGCAGATGTATATTGGTGACGGGGCGAAACTCGTCCGAGACGCTTTCGAGCTGGCAAAGGAGAAAGCTCCCGCAATCATCTTCATCGATGAGTTGGACGCGATTGGGACGAAGCGGTTTGACAGCGACAAGTCGGGAGATCGGGAAGTGCAGCGGACAATGCTCGAGCTCCTTAACCAGCTTGATGGGTTTTCGAGCGATAGCCGGATCAAGGTGAGCCGTAATAGCTGATGACTTTCTTGAGTACTGATCGTGTACTAGGTCATCGCAGCGACGAACCGAATCGATATCCTCGACCCCGCGCTTCTCCGATCAGGTCGACTGGACCGGAAGATTGAGTTCCCTCTGCCGAATGAGAGTGCCCGAGAGCGAATCCTGCAGATTCATGCGCGAAAGCTGAATCACCAGGGTGTCAAGTGGGTCGCCCAGCAAGATGAAGGGGCGTATACGGCTGACAGAGCGCAGCTTTGAGGAGCTGGCGCGATCGACGGAGGATATGAATGGAGCGCAGTTAAAGGCAGTGTGTGTGGAGGCGGGCATGGTGAGCCATGTCCGGATTCGAGAATGGCAAAGCTGACTTGGGCCTAGTTGGCATTACGGCAAAATGCCACGCAGCTATCGCATGAGCATTTCCATGGGTACGTCGTATTCCCCGACGACCAGCTGACGGGGCCCACAGAGGAATCTTGGAGGTCCAAGCGCGAAAGGCGAAAGAACATCACGTTAGTCTGCCTTGCAGGCATTGCGAGCATTATGCTGATTCGGCCTCAACAGTACTTTGCATAAGAATGAACCGTTTGATCGAGCATCTTTGTAGAATGATACCGCGCTGCATCCCCTTCATACCCATCGCATCTTTGGGCACCTGCTCGGGGCACCTGCTCGACCCGCTCGGACCGTCTGACGCAAACTAGCGCACAGCCATGACGTATGTGTTTCCGCAGTCAGCAACGCTCGGATCCGTTCGGATCATTCATTCCCATCTAACTCAATTCATCTTCCTCACTTCTTCTTTCTTTCCTTCCGATAACCATATCGCAGTCAGTCTTCTCGTTTCCGCACCTCCCAGAACAGCACAACCGCCCAACATGTCGTGAGTTGAATCATCATCTGCTGCCTCCCATTTCATGAGATACTTCGCCTTCCGGGCAAGGACCAATGAGCGCTGACAATCTTTTTCGATACTGATCTATGACGCTAAGAGTTTTGGGGTCATCTATTGGATACCAGCCCCGCTACGAACACCCCGAAAGGCGAAGGCGACTTCGTAAGCAATTGTCTCCTCTCTAAGACGTAGCCACTGACGCAGAACGTACAGTAGAACAATTTATAAGTCTCGCCCACCAGCTCACCAGTCCAGCAAGTGAGCATCGACTGTCTAAGTATGCCTTCCAGGCTTAGTCGTGACCACAGGCGATCGACAAACCCATCGAGGCTAACGAGAAGATCAAGGCTGACAATGTGAGGTGGTATGGAAGTGATACTTATTCATCAGGCTCATCGCACGCGGCGTAGGACGAGCATCAAGGATACCCCCGAACCGGATCCACCCGAAGTCGAACTCGAAGCGCTCCACCTCAACGATCATCCCACGGTCCCTAGGCCTACCGATGCTCAGTCTTCCGACGAGAAACCGAAGCCCAATGAGTGTCCGGGACCGATCGTCAGTATGGCGCACGGCTATCCTTGGCGCGGCGATGGTGTCTCGTACGCTTGGGATGATGAGCACACCGCCCGAAGACGCAGCGGAGAGGGTGAAGCTTGAGTTCGAGGCGGACGAGGAGGAAGAGAAAGATCAGCCGCCTCTCGAGTACGACAAGCTCGCCGGCCTTCGCTTTCAGAAAGATACGATAGAGTTCCTTCGCGAGCTCGACCGTACCAGTGGACGTTCTGATTTCCCCTGGGCGGCGACTGACGCAGATGTCGAAAAGACAAGCGGTATCAACCGCATCCTTGCCCAGATGCCTCTGTTAACGCTCAAAGCGAGCGGGCTCGACAAGCAGTTGGAACGAAGATCGTTGGAATGATTTCTGCTCCGACACTCCCCCTGACTTCGCTGAGATATCCTTTGCTTTTATGATTTCCATTTGCCTGACTTTCATAGGTTACATCAACATCAAGCTATGTTTATCCCGTCTGTGCATGATTCATCCAGATATAACGTGAATCCCCTAGTTAGGAAACACCTCCACTTAAGAAACGCTTTCGTCACCTCTGTTCTTAACATCCAATTGTCTTGCCTCGCAATCACTTTCATTGTTCTCGTCATGCAGGCCACTCAGAC
>JAABUH010001686.1_pt1 | contig 23363 bp, 31 predicted proteins | sample 5559121 | NCBI WGS metagenome assembly JAABUH01 (sample SAMN10711871, study PRJNA513364) | rock metagenome | isolation source: Antarctica rocks | place: Antarctica: Victoria Land, Battleship Promontory nord | collected 2015-12-28
GCGCGTCGGGGCCGACAGCGTACAGGGCATCGAACTCGGCGCGGGTCATCTCCATGCCGCTAGTCTACCCGCGAATGGCCCTCCTGAACAGTTACCATCGAAGATGAGTTTGCGGCTCCATTCGAGCGCGGCGATCGCTTCGTCGCTATCGAAGGCGGCCTTCGTGTTGTCGTTCGGGTCCACGAGATTGCCGCCCCAGGCACCGAGCTTGTACCACCAGCGGCCGAGCTCCGAGGCGCGGAAGAACAGCCCCACGGTGCCATTCTGCGTCAGCTTGCGCGCGGCATCGGCGTACTTGTCCTGATCCCAGGTGTCGTCGATGCGACCGAGGTCCGCTTTGTCGAAGAGATCGAGGTTGTAGTACACCACGGCCATGTTGATGAGCTTCGGCATCGCGAAGCGCACGCCGCTGTCGAGCTTGAAGCCCTTCCACTGCGCCGCGAAGAAGTCCTTGATGTCGGTGTCGGTGAGGTCACGCTGCACCAGCGGATCGAGATCGAGCACCTGCCCGCGATCGGCATACTGCGTGACATTGTCGAGCCACGTATCGAAGACATCCTGCGCGGTGCCACCGACCATCGCCGCCGTCAGCTTTTCGTCCGCCGTCGCATCTGTCGGCTCGACCGTCACCTTGACGCCGCTCTGTGGCGTGAAGTTCTTGTCGAGGAAATCCTGCGTCAGCTTCGTCTCGTCCGCACTGCCCGCGCGCAGGAGGTAGCGGACCGTGCCGCTCGCCTTGCGCGCCGGGGTCGCCGCAGGGCTGCCTGTCGATGCACCTGTGCTACCAGCAGCGGTGGTGGTACTCGCCCCGCTCGTCGGCGTCGTTGTCGTTCCGCACGCCGCCAGCACCGCTGCCCCTGCCAAGCTCGCCCACATTTGCACGAAGTTGCGCCGCGTGAAAGTTCCCATAGTGACCTGCCTTCCTCTTTCCAGACATTACGGTGCTACCACGTCCACACAGGCGGCGGGAACTAGCTTGTGCCGAGATACGGTCGATCACGTCACATGTCCTTGCCCAGCGCGTGCATATCCCGGTGTCAAGGGTGCGGGTGTCGTCACCAAGACCGTAAGCCCAATGCGAAGGGAATAATGCACATTTTGTGCCCACGTGATGAACACTGTCTGTCAAAATTGCCTTACTATGGTACCGATGATGACGCAAGGGGCGAAAAGTGAGCGGTGTTATCGTTGCTAGTGAGCGCGCAATAGAGAATGGCGTGTCGCGGCGGAGCCAGGATGGCTCCGTGACCAGCCCGTCGGGGTTGGCTCCGGAGGAGATGCCGAGTATCCGCCCGACCGTTTCCCATCTCAACGGCGGGAGTTCTGGGGATGGGCTAGCCGTCGAGACGGCCGAGTGGATCGGGTGAAGGGAACGTTTCACTATATCGGCGGATTTATGGCACACTCTTCGTTACGGCGATGCGCGCATCTGAGACGCGCTTCATAGAGGAGAAGTGAGGTACGCGATGCGGTTGGCGAGCAGGATGTCGCGCCTTGGGACCGAGACGGCCTTCTCGGTCCTGGCGAAGGCGCGGGCGCTGGAGGCGCAGGGGCGGCACATCGTGCATCTGGAGATCGGCGAACCCGACTTCGCTACCCCGGAGAATATCGTCGAGGCGGGGTGCCGCGCGCTCCGCGACGGGCAGACGCACTACACCCCCTCCGCCGGGATCCCGCAGTTACGCGAGGCGATCGCGGTCGATGTGGCGCGCTCGCGCGGCATCGCGGTCGATCCGGCGCAGGTGGTCGTCACGCCGGGCGGCAAGCCGATCATGTTCTTCATCATCCTCGCGCTGATCGAGGCGGGGGATGAGGTGCTGATGCCGAACCCGGCCTTCCCGATCTACGAGTCGATGGTGCGCTTCGTCGGCGGCACCCCGGTCTTCGTGCCGCTGCGGCAGGAGCAGGGCTTCCGCTTCGATCTCGACGAGTTCCGGGCGGGACTGACCGACCGCACGCGCCTGGTGATCCTCAATTCCCCCGCGAACCCGACCGGCGGCATCCTGACCAAGGGGGACATCGAGGGGTTGGCCGACATCCTGCGCGAACGCCCCGACATCATGATCCTGAGCGACGAGATCTACTCGCGCCTCCTCTATACCGGCGAGTTCGCCTCGATCGCCGCCGAGCCGGAACTGGCCGCGCGGACGATCATCCTCGACGGTTTCTCCAAGACCTGGGCGATGACCGGCTGGCGGCTCGGGTACGGCGTGATGCCGAGCGAACTGGCGGAGCAGGTGGCGAAGCTCCAGACGAACTCCAACTCTTGCGTCAACGCCGCGACCCAGTGGGCCGGGGTGGAGGCGATCAGCGGTCCGCAGGATTCGGTGGACCGGATGCTTGCAGAGTTCCGGGCGCGGCGCGATCTGATCGTCGGTGGCCTCAACACCCTGCCCGGCGTGGAATGCCTGCTGCCCGAAGGGGCCTTCTACGCCTTCCCGCAGATCAGCGGGACCGGACACTCCGCCGCCGCCCTGGCCGATCTGCTGCTGAACGAGGCGGGGGTCGCCGTGCTGGCCGGGACCGCCTTCGGCGAGTATGGCGAGGGGCATCTGCGCTTCTCCTATGCCAACTCGCGCGAGAATATCGTGCTGGCGCTCGACCGCATGGGCGCGGTCCTGTCGCGCGGCTGATACCGATCGCCCGGTAGCGGCGCTGGCCCACGCAGCCGTCGAAAATAAGGGTGCGAAGAGGGGCGGGTCATAGTGACCCGCCCCCGCCCTGTCGGCACCGGCTCCTCAGCTGCGAGAAAAGGGTCTGGATGAATCGTCGTGACTGTCTGATTGCGCTTGCGACCGGAGTAGTACGATTAGCTTGTGCGTATACTGTTGAGCCTCGGCACCGACGCGACGGTGCTTGTGCCGGAAGGATTGTGCAGGCGTATTCGGCAGGCGGCTGAGAAGATTGCTGATCACTACGCCCAAGTGTGACATAGGGTTGTCGCCATTCTCTCCGTATACTCGTCTGGTAGAGATGGCGCGCATGTGCGCGAAGTAGTGAGCAGGAGCACGCCCTTCCTGCTACGGGAAGGAACAGGACATGAGCGATGGCCCGAAGGCATCCGAGCGCACTCATGGCGTCCCTGTAGAAGTCGGCGCATTGGTCGTCCAGGTACGGGGTCCGGTGTTCCGGCCTGACGACGACGGCTACGACGAGGAGCGGGCCGGCTTTCAGACCGCCTTCCGGCATCAACCGGCCGTGATCGTCGGCGCGACCGGGCCAGCCGACGTGCGCGCCGCAGTCGAGTTCGCTGGCACCAACGGACTGCCGGTGGCCGTGCAGGCCACCGGGCACGGGCTGTCGACCCCCGCCGCAGGTGGCGTCCTGATCAGCACACGCCGGATGACCGCTGTGCGCGTGGATGCCGATACCCGTACCGCATGGTTCGAGGCGGGCGTGAATTGGCGACCGGTGATTCAGGCGGCAACGCCCCACGGGTTGGTGCCGCTCAGCGGCAGCGCCCCGGATGTGGGCGCGGTCTCGTATACCCTCGGCGGTGGGCTGGGCCTGTTGGCGCGTCGCTACGGCTACGCTGCGGACCATGTGCGCGGCATCGATGTCGTCACCGCCGATGCTCGTCTCCATCACGTCACCGCCGACAGCGACCCGGACCTGTTCTGGGCGTTGCGCGGTGGCCGGGACAATTTCGGTGTGGTGACGAGCCTCGAGGTCGACCTCGTGCCGGTCGCCCGGCTCTACGGTGGGGGGCTGTTCTTCGACGCCGACCTCGTCGCGGACGTCCTGCACGCCTACCGGCACTGGACGACCACGGTGCCCGACGAGATGACGTCGTCCGTGGCGGTGCTCCCGTTCCCGGACCTCCCGGCGGTTCCCGCACCGCTCCGCGGCCGCTACGTCGCCCATGTCCGAATCGCCTATAGCGGCGAGCCTGCTGCCGGGGAGCAACTCGTGGCGCCGTTGCGCGCGGTCGGCCCCCGCCTGATCGACGCGCTCGAAGAGATGCCGTATGCGGAATCCGGCTCCATCTACAACGAACCGACCGCGCCGGAAGCGTACTACGGGGACAACGCCATGCTGCGCGCGTTCGACGCCTCGGCGGTGCAGGCCGTGCTCGCTCTGGCCGGACCCGACGCGCCGGTGCCGTGCATCGTCCAACTGCGCCACCTCGGTGGCGCACTCGCTCGTCCACCCGTCGTTGCCAACGCGGTCGGGCACCGAGACGCGCGGTACTTGCTGCACATCCTCTCGCCACTGGGCGAGTCCGATAGCAGCGCCGCCCGTCCCGTCCACCAACGTCTCTTCGCGGCACTGGCACCGTGGACAATCGGCCGATCCCTGAACTTCATCTTCGATGAGAACCCCACGACCGACCAGATTCGTACCGCCTACGACCCCGACGACTACCAGCGGCTCACCGAGCGCAAAGCCATCTACGATCCGACCAACATGTTCCGCCTCAACCACAACATCCCGCCGGTCGCCAGACGTACAGACGGGTAACCCATCTCGCCGTATGCACCGGGGCCACGATGCGCCAGACGCAGACCGCCCGGTCATTAGCGCCCCGCCTTCCCCCTTACCGCCGTTCGCTCACCGCCTACCCGACGACACGGCCCGTCCTGATCGCGCGCGGGCGATTTCACGATGGGCGCGGATGGTGGTAGGATAACCTGCATAGTCGGTATCGCCCGGAAGGGGCGATCTGGGCTGTACAGCGGGAAGAAAAGGGAGGTGGACAAGTGACTGTTACGGCGGGAGCAAATCTGAGTAGCCGCGAAGCGGAACTGGCGAAGCAGTTCCCCCACTGGGAGAAGATCGGCGACTGCATCGACAACTTCATCGATGTCTTCGAGAACTATCGGCAGAGCGGCCACCCCGGTGGCTCGCGCTCGAAGCGCCACATGTTGGTCGCGCTGACCCTCGGCGGCTTCATGCGCTGGGATATCCGCCACCCGGAGAAGGCGTTCGGCGACCGCTTCATCCTGGTCGGCGGTCACACGATCCCGGTCATCTACGCGATGCTCGCCACCTACAATACCGCCCTGCGCGCCAAGTACGAGCGCACCGGCGACGAGCGCTACGCCGTGCCGGAGGCCGACGAGCGGCAACTCCTCTGGAAAGATCTCCTCGGCTTCCGTCGCCGCAGCGGCCTCGCCGGGCACGCCGAGAGCGAGGGCAAGACCCTCTTCCTGAAGTTCAACACCGGCCCGTCGGGCCACGGTTCGCCGGCGGCGGCGGGTGAGGCGGTGGCGCTGAAGCGGGCGGGGGCCAAGGGTGTCAAGGTCTTCGCGATCGACGGCGAGGGTGGCCTGACCCCCGGCGCGGCCCACGAGACGAAGAACTCGGCCTGGGGGCTGGGACTCGACAATCTCTACTACCTGATCGACTGGAACGACTACGGCATCGACTCGATGGCGATCAGCGATGTGGTGCCGGGCAACCCGATCTCCTGGTTCGAACCCTACGGCTTCGACGTACACGGGACCGAGCAGGGCTCCGAGTACGCCGCCGTATCGCGCGCCTTCCTGGAGACGCTGGACGCGCCGAACCCGGATCAGGTGCCGCACATGACCTGGTTCAAGACGATCAAGGGGCGCGGCTACGGGATCACCGGCTACAAGGCGCACGGCACGCCGCACAAGCTGAACTCCGAACTCTTCTGGGCCGGGCGCGAGGAATTCGCCAGGAAGTATGGCGTGACCTGGCACGGCACCGGCGAGGCCGCGCCGTCCGATGCGGCGGAGCAGTTGGCGCAGTTCGAGGCCAACCTGAAGGTGATCGCCGATACAATCACGAGCGACGAAGCGCTGGTCGATTACCTGGCCGATCGGCTGGTGGCGATCGGCGAGTCGGTGCCGCGCGAGATCGCGGGCTACAAGCTCGACACGAGCAAGAACCCGTTCGAGGATCGGCGCTTCTGGGACTATACAAAGTATCCAGAGGACATGTTCGTCAAGCCGGGGACGACCGTCGCCAACCGCGCCGCGCTGGCGAAGTGGGGCGCGTACATCAACAGCCTCGGCAAGCAGGATTACGGGCGCCCGCTCTTCCTGGCGATGTCCGCCGATCTCTCCGAGTCGACCAACATCGCCGGTTTCGCCGAGGGGTACGGTGAGATGAAGGGGTGGGGGCGTTACGACCGCAACCACAACCAGGATGGCGCGCTCCTGCCGCAGCAGATCACCGAGTTCACCAACTCCGGGATCTGCGCCGGGATCACCACCGTCAACTTCTCGCCGAACCCCTACGAGAAGTTCGACGGCTTCTACGCCTCCAACTCGACCTACGCCTCCTTCTCCTACTTGCAGTACGGGATGATGCGCCTCTTCAGCCAGCTGGCGCAGGACTCCGACATCCGGGTCGGCAAGGTCCTGTGGGTGGCCGGGCACTCCGGGCCGGAGACGGCGGAGGATTCCCGCACGCACTTCGGCATCTTCTCGCCGGGGGTGACGCAACTCTTCCCGGAAGGGAAGATCATCAACCTGATCCCGTGGGAGTACAACGAGGTGCCGGTGCTCCTCAGCGCCGCCTTCTCGACCGACGCCCACATCGTCGCCCTGCACCTGACGCGCCCGCCGATCAGCATCCCGGATCGCGCGGCGCTCGGCATGGACTCGCACTTCGCGGCGGCGCGCGGCGCGTATCTGCTGCGCGATTACAAGCCGGGCCAGCCGAAGGGCGGGACGATCCTCGTGCAGGGCACCCTCTCGACCGCCAATGTGGTCGGCCTCCTGCCGCAGTTGGACGAGGCGGGGCTGAACGTGAAGATCGTCGCGGCGGTCAGCCCCGAACTCTTCAAGCGCCAACCGCGCGAATATCGCGAGTCGATCATCTCGCCCGCCGACGCGCTCGACCTGACCTACATCACGAATGGCTCGCGGCGGCTGATGCGCGACTGGATCACGCACCGCCTGGCCGACGAGTACGCCCTCTCCGCCGACTTCGACGACCGCTGGCGGACCGGCGGTAGCCCGGTCGAGGTCTACGACGAGGCGCACCTGTCCCCCAAGCATATCCTTGAAGGCATCCGTCGCTTCGTCAGCGAGCGCAAGCAGCGGCTCGACAGCATCGCCGGGGCGCTGGATGCGGCGCGCTGAGGTAGCGCCCTGTTGCCGGACCTTCTGCCCAAAAGGCAAGGGGGTCCGGCAACAGCGGCGGTAAAGCATCTCCTTGCTAGGGAGAAGGTCGCAAACGCAAAGAAAGGGCGGGGGCTAAAAAAAGCTCCCCGCCCTTTGCTCGATGTATGCGCCTGACCACAGTGATGTGCTATTGCCGCGCTACCAGTTTGAGGCTAACCCCGCGTCAGTGAGAGCGCAGATACTGCAAGACCCGCAGACGGATCTGGAGCAGCGTGCGGCGGCTGGTGAGATCGGCGATGTTCGCGGTACTCGTGTCGTAGTCCCACGGTTGCGATTGCCTCGCGGGGCCACCCGGTTTCCCGGCTGCGCTACTCGCTGCCGTTTCCTGGGCCGAAACGACCAGGGTCGCCATCTGCGCGGGTGTCAATTCCAGGGCGTTGATGATCTGCATTTGCTGGGCGGACGTCCCATTAAGGAAATCGGCGTATTGCTTCTCGCGTGGCCCCGGACCCATCGCCATGATCTTGCTCGCCAGTTCGACGATCGAGTCGGAAAGCTGCTGGAGGGTAGGGGCGGCTTGCATTAAAAACTCCTTGTGAACGAGGTAACTCAACATAAATCGCTCTATGAGTATACTACATCATCGGTGCGCTGGGTGGGCGGTGTGAGCATACGGCTGGAATACGGCCAGCTACAGGGCAAGGCTCCCAAGAGGGGGTCCGAGGAGCGGAAGACGCGATTCGAACGCGCGACCCTCTGCTTGGAAGGCATCGCGGCCCTGGGGACGTTTTTCGCGGTTAACCTCGCTGCCGCACCGGAAGCAACCTATCTGCCTCGTGCCCGTAAGCAGTATAGCAGTCGGCGATATTTTTCGCGGGCAGGGGGTGTCGGGGACTTGGTGGGGTAGGGTGACGGGGGAAGTGGAGCGGGGGACGGGATTCGAACCCGCGACAGCCTGCTTGGAAGGCAGGAACTCTACCACTGAGTTACCCCCGCGTATGCACGGGAGTATAGCAAGGTTCCGTTACCCTCGCCAGTGGTCGAAAATCATCGCTACCAGTCACCGAGGGAGGCACTTGTAGATGGCATCGGTTACTTTCCCCCGATCCAATCCGAAGATAGCGGGGTGGAGCTGCTTCTTCGCCCACATGGCATCGCCGATTACCTCGGCGATCTTGCGGATAGAAAACAGCCCAATGCCGCCCTCTTACCGCAGAACTATCACCCCAAGCGCCGCCGCCTGTCGCTCGACGACGAGGCGTGAAGCAGAAATATCCCTACCGTTCAGTGTTGAGCGGCGGGGATATTTTACTGACCGATTGACGTTGCCCTCACCACACAGCTACGATTGCCACATGATGAGCAAGACTACAGAGGAGGCACCATGTCGTACGAGCCCCCGATGATCGACGCGGACAACTACTTTGACGAGGCGAAAGCCTACGATTGGGAGATGGTGATTTCCTGTGGGGTCGCGCTGCTCCTCCAGAGCCAGTGGGACGGAGAGCCAATCGCCGACATGCTGGCCCGTGCCAAAGCATCGCCCGATGATGAGCGGGCGATGGGGGAGCTGTGGGCCTATGTTCGGCGGACTTTGCAGCCCATGAAGTAGAGCGTCGGGATCAGACCCCGACGCTCTACCGGATACTCTATTGCCGCTCACCCGCCCCGCTTTACTCGCCCCCGCCTTTCCAGAGCCGGTCCTCCTCCCGACCATCCTTGCGATCCTTCTTGTCCCGCTTGTTGCTCCCCTCCTTGTCCGCGACCAACTCCAGGTGCTCCGCGGTCAGCCGGGCCAGGTCAAGGGCGCTGACATAGGCGTCCTGCAACTCGACTAGGATGCCTGCGACCTCGGGAATGATCGCCTCGGTGCGGCATTTACCCGCCCGCACCTTGCCGTGCGCCAGGGCGATCGCCAGGTTGCGCCACACCGACGAGTTCACGCGCTCCAGTTTCTCACCGTAGAGGATTCGCGAGAGGTATGAGGCGTGGATGTTGGCCGCAAAGGCCAGCCGACCATAGGACCTATACCCACGCTGAAGTGTCTTACCTTTTGGGTCGGTCTCCTCGTAATACGAGAGCAGCCGGTGCCGCTCGATCACCCATCCTACCGGCGAGAGGTCGTCTGGCATCTTGTCCATCGTGGCACCCCTTTCAGGCTCCCGTCATACCCCTGAGCATCGCGCCCGGTCTCCAGTGGCATGACAGGATCATACGCCTCGAAAAAGGGTGGCGAAATGACAATTTTAACTAAATTTCGGTCGGATGATAAACGCAACGGAGCCACAAGAATTTGCGACTACTGAGTGTACTTGGCTATGACTCATCAAATTTTGGGAGGACTTTGGTCGGAGGGTGTCATTCCGTGCTCCAGGGCGAATTTCCTGGCTGCGGTCATACTTCGGACCCCGAATTTGGCGTAAATCTGACCAAGATGGGAGCTCAGCGTGTTATAGGTCATGCTCAGGTCATCGGCCATTTCCCGTCTGCTCAAATTCTTAATTAGTAACTGCACTACCTCATACTCGCGGGGCGTCAGCGGGTCCTCCAGACCCGCTATAGGCGTTCTCTTCGTCGCAGTTACTGGGGCGATTCCGGTGATAGGGATCGAGAAGCTGTTCTTATGCTCAAAAAGAAGCTCTAACGCTGATTTCAGCGCGAAACTTGCTGTCAGTCCATAACCGTAATTTTTGGCATTTTCCCAGGATACCTCACCATATACGTCATATTCCAAGTAGTCAGCTTTGCCCAAATATTCTATGGTGTCGTCTTCAATGCTTACTTCATCGACAACCCCAGCTTGCTCTAGCTTTTCACGGAGTCCGACCAGTATAGCGGTGAGATGGTATGCACCTACCGGATCGAAGCTGGTTGACAATAGCACATCGATTGCGAGAGCTAGATCGATTGAGTCTCCTGGACTACCAAACGCCGGTGACAGTCTCGTCATTAAATCGTACTTGTCTGAATCTTTGAGATCGCTCTCGATAAGAATTCTTGCAAAGACAATAGCGTCATTAGTCTTATTCGATTCCCCACTAGTATAACGAATCTTCATCTCCTCACCGTGCAATATGGCCATAGCTCGCGTAAATAGGACTAATGCCTCTACTTCATCGCCACATTGTGACAGGATCAATGCCAAAGAAAGATTGTCCTCCAATACGCGATCGATATCACCTTTCGATACAAAATGTGTCAGGCGTTCCTGGATTAGGCTAATAGCCTCCTGTTCATCCCCTCTATCCCGAGCAAGGCCTATGAGGTTTTGCGTTGCAAAAAGAAGGGTGCGATCATCGCCTGTTCCACGAAAATAAGCGAGTGATTCCTCGTATAACTCCTTCGCCCTACGATAGTTATCATCAGTAGGACGACCCGAGATAAGAAGGGCGGCAAGGATCATACGCATTTTATCTTTTACATGCGCACTAATCTCTGGTATGAATAATATGCTTTCGATCTGCCACTTCGCGTCGCCCTCATAACCCTCAACAGAGAAGACATACCCACAAACTAACATGGCTAATTTCTCCGCCTCCTGCCACCAACGCGATCGTATTGCCCTATTGAGTGCCACTCCTACATTGGCCATATCTTGGCTCTGATAGTCTGAATCGAAATCATCGGCAAAAAGCCAAGTTGTATTTTCAAATCGAGCGTAATAGGTGGCGTGGCGGCGATACGTCTCAATTACATTTTTTGCCGCCACCAAGCGATCCCCGGCATACTCCTTGATCATCTCCAACATGCTGTAGCGGGTCGCACCTTCGGTCTGCTTTGTGGCGATCACCAAGCTCAGATCCAGGAGGTTTTCTAGACAGGTGAAGATCTCGCCATCTAAGAAGCTGTCGCCTGCCACACCTTCAATCGCTTCGTGCGTGCAACCACCCTCAAAAACAGAAAGCAGACCAAATAGGCCCTGTTCACGTTCGTTGAGTAAATCGTAGCTCCATGCAATCGTCGCTGTTAGAGTCTGTTGTCGTTCCGGCATGTCGCGCAATCCATTGTTGAGGAAAGATAGGGACAACTGCTCAAACACCTCCAAGGGTGACAGCATATGTAACCGCCGCGCCACCAATTCGAGCGCCAGTGGCAGGCCATCCAGCTTGACGCAGATGCCGATAACCGACGCAGCGTTCTCTGTGGTGAGGGTGAAGTGGTAGTCGTGGGCCTGAGCACGATCTACGAGCAATGCTACGGAGGGTGTGCGCGCCAGCGACGCGAGATCGGCGACCATATCAACTTTAGGCACGGGTAACAGATCGACGGGATAGACGCGCTCGCTGCGTATGTGCAGTGGTCTGCGGCTGGTTGCCAGGACGATGAGGCCGGGGCAAGACGCGATCAGGGAGGCGATTGTCGGACCCGCTTCAATGAGCCGCTCGCAGTTGTCGAGGACGAGGAAAAATGGTTTGTCGCGGAGTTCGTCGCGCAAGAAATCGGTTGGCGATTGTGGCTGTTCATCCTTCCGCAGCGCGAAGCGTTGCGCCACGGCGTTAAGTACCAGGTTCGCATTGCTCCACGCAGCGAGCGAGACGAATACGGCGCGTTCATCGGGTCCAGATGCTGTCTCCCTATACTCATCGAGTAGTCGCGCGGCGATCCTCGTCTTCCCTACACCCCCCGTCCCGGTGAGCGTCACCAGGCGCGTCTTGCCCGCGAGGAGTTTCTTGATCGCGGCGAGGTCATCTGCCCGACCGAAGAGTTTGGTGGGGGGGGGTCAGTGCGGGGTAGTCGGGCGAATCGGTAACGTCTCGCGGCGCATCCAAATCCACGGCAATGCACTCCTCACGGGTGGGCAGCGACGACGATGTTTCTTATTCGTCGGATTATAACCCCATGCTTTCCCCACAGTCATCGGCTACCACCCTACTCGCATGGTCTTATATCACTGTTGGACAGACGCTCCCGGACGTGCCGGGCGGGATCGACGGGCTCAGAGCTTCAGCGAACTTGGGGCAAGCCGTCTGGGGTGGCGCTAACTCGCGCGCTGACGCTAGCCAGCGCCCGCATCGCCTCTCTCGGGTGTGTCGCAAGAGCGGTGATCGGCCGGCGGCGATGGGTCGATATTGCGGCCCGGCGGCGGGCGAGGAGCGGTCTACCAACAAGTGTATTGTACGCGCCGGGATCACTTAAGGCTGAGTGACCGGCACACCCAGAAAGGACCGGTGGATCATGACCGACCAACCCTGGAACTTCACCACGCTCATTATCATCATGTCCGGATTCATAGGCATGCTCGCCGGCTATATAGCGGTCAAGTACTTGTTCTTGGTCATACTGAACGAACAACTGCTGCGCCTCGTCCCCCTCGCCGCCACGGGCGGCAGGCTGGATCTCGACGACGTGGCCGAGGTGAAGGCTGAGGCGCGCCGGGCCGCCATCCGGGCCGGCGTCGGGAAACGCGACGGTGAGGCGTCCCGCGCGGAGGTCGAGCGTCTGTGCGATCTGACCGCCGACGAGATACTGCGGCGCGAGGATCCCGAGGTGGCCATGCGCGAGATGATGTATCTGGCCGATGTCCGTATCCGCGAGCGGGGCGAGACGATCACCCAGGACGTGATGCGGGCCGTCAGGATCGAGGTGTTGCGGGCGGCCGACCGCGAGTCGAAAAACCGGCAGGAGATCCACATGAAGCTGCTGACCATGCGTCAGGACATCCACAAGATCCTCATCCTGGTGCAGGAGGAGGCGCGCAAGAATCCCGGATTCGACGACCTCTTCAGCCGCACCTACTCCGCCTACGAGCGCCTGGCCGAGCTGAACCCGAGCGACCCCAACGCGGGCGTGGACATGGACAAGCTGGCGGATCTGATCGAGAACATCATGATCCGGCAGATCAAGAAGGACGCGGCGTGAGCGACATCAACCTCGGCCCGTACACCCCGGAGGGATCGGCCTTGCGCCGATCCCTCCTTGTTGCCCCGGATGACCTCGGCTCGGTGCACATCGAGGGGGCCAGCGGCGAGGGTAAATCGACCTTCATGGGCTGGTTGATGGACGACTGCGCGGCGGCCGGTGAAGGGATTTTCCTGGGTGATACCAAAGGGGACCTCGCCGCCCGATATGCCGCCTGCACGCGGTTCCCCGAGCGCCTGGTCTACGTCGCCCCCGGCCTGCTGACCGACCGCTGCTTCACCCTCAACCCCTTCGAGTTTGACCGGACGCATCCTTTCGCCGAGCGCCTGGCGTCGATCACCGCCGACAATGTCATCCGCACCTTCGAGCACATCGGTCGCGCCGACACGAGCTGGATGTCCTACATTCGGAAGTATCTCTCCGCCGCCACCCGCCTGGCGCTGCTGGAGCCGGAGCCGACGCTGATCCACCTCATCGCCATCCTGATCGACGACGACTACCGGACGTCATTACTGAAGGACGCCGATGCCAATCAGCGGTCGTTCTGGGCGGACTACGTGAACATGACGCCCTACGTGCAGCAGACGCAGACCGAATCGACGAAGGGGCGGCTGTGGGACTTCCTATTCAACCCGCTCGTCCGCCACTGGGTCGGCTCCTACCGCTCGTCGTTGCGCCTGATGGACCTGCTCACGACCGGGCATATCGTGGTCTGCAACCTGGGGCACAACCTGTCCGAGTTCGAAGGGCAGATCATCGGCAACCTGCTTATCTCCCACCTGATGACCGAGTATCGCCTGCGGGAGTCCGCGTTGTCACCCTTCGATCGTTCCCGACGCATCCGGGTGTTTGTGGATGAGTTCCACGAGCTGTCGCCCGCGCCCTTTGCCCGCACCATCGAGCATGGCCGGGGCTTCAATTTCTTCGTCGTCGTCGCCAATCAACACGCCGCGCAGCTACGTGAGCACGAGCGCCTGGCCGAGGCCGTCAGGCAGGCCCGGCTCAAGGTGATGTTGCACGGCTCTTCCGACAAGTCCGCCGCCGATTTGCCTCGGTTTAAGGCGCACATCACCTGGCGCATCAAGGAGACCAAGACCGCCACCCTCACCCTGCGCGACTGGTGGTCGCCGCCCGTGCCGGGCCAACTGGCCGCCGCCGAACGGGCGATGGCCGACGACGCGCTGACGATGCCGGTCGCGGACGTGATCGAGATGGTGCCGCATGTCGCCCCCCGACCGCCGCGCCGCGCCAAGGCGAAGCGAGACGCTACTATAGACAAGGATGACCACTATGGACGAGCAGAAGAAACCACAAATACACCGGCCCCATCAGGGACGGACAAAGTTCGATCCGCAGCGGGTCAAGGCCCGCCCGCGCCCGCTGGAGGTGATCCCGAAGGGGCCGGAGGCCTTGACGCTGATCGACCTGTTCGGGTGCCTGACCGGCGGTCAGCTCGCACGCTCGCTCTATTTCAATCAGCCGACGCGACGCGGCGACCGGCGGAGCCTCGTGGCGGCGGAGCGGGCGATCAATCAGATGACGCTGCGCCCGCTCAAGGACCTCGGCCTGGTCGCGGTGGTCCAGCATCGTCGTGAGCATTTCGACCCGCGTAAGTGGCTCAGCCCGTTTGTTTATTGGGAACTCAACATCCTCACCGCGAAAGGCGCGCGCGCCTTGAACGATTGGTTCGTGGATCGCGGGGTGTCGGGAGCCGTCTTCTGGCACAAAGGATTGAAGGAGACGGTGCAGGGGTATGGGGCGCATGACTTGGAGATCATCAACGCGGGCGTAACCCTGCACGCAGCCGCCAGCCTGGAGGGCTATCTGCTCAACGACTGGCTGCGCGACCGCGACTTCCGCTCGCAGGCCGCGCGGGGAGCGTTCATCCCCTTCCTGGAGCCGGACGCCGCCATCACTTTAGGCAAAGACGACCGGCTCTATCCCTTTTTCATCGAGATCGACCGGGGAACGACCCCATCCGTGGGCGAGCAGGACAACGCCTGGCAGACGAAGATGCGCTCCTATGCCCGCGCCCTGCGCGATTATTACCGCCGGTCGCCTTTTTTCGACACACAGATCCCGCCGCGCGTGCTGACGATCACCACCAATGCCGCGCGCCTGGAGGCCCTGCGCACGGCCACGCGCCGCGCCGAGGGCAAGGACACCTATCTCTTTACGCTACGATCGTCGCTCGACCCTATTTTTATCCCGAAACGCGACCCGGCCGGTGCAACACTGCTGGCAGAGAACGGCGAGGCGCTACAGGAAAAGACCGCGCCGGATACGCTCGGGCCGATCTGGGTCACGCCGGATGATGACGAACCGCGCGCCCTGCGCGACTACCTCCGCCCGCGATCACTTACCGCCTGACGCCCGACATTATTACAAGACAGAGGGAAAGTGAGAGGAGTAAGCGTTGGGCGAGGTAAGAAAGTTGGGGAGGAGAAAAAAGTGAGAGTCGGTGAGAGTGTGAAGAGGTGAGAAAGTTGATGAAAGGGTGGGTGAGGTGTGAGGTGAAAGAAAGAGATAGATGGTTGTGGGAAAGAGAGGGTGTGATAGAGAAGGATAGAGTGTGATAGAGAAAGATAGAGTGAGTTGGAAGAAAGAGGTAGTGAGATAGGTAAAGAGAGGGCGAGAGAGAAGGAGGTAGTAAGGGCGAGAAAGGGTGAGGAGATGGGGAAGACGAGTGGTGCATAGCCACGCGCCTACGGGCGCGGTAGATGCTCGCTGATGCTCGCAGAGAGAACTCCCACCACACCAGCTTGGCCTACGGGCGTCAAGGGACCGTTGCGGACTGCGCAAGCAGCGGTGGCGGAGCCACACGCTCATTGCTTCGTCCTCCACTTCAGCCTGTCGGCTGACCCTGTGACCCCCTCCGGCGCAAGCTGGTGTGGTGGGAGTAGGTGCATATAGTGATGCGGCGTTTGATCCCATAGTCATGATCGTTATCGGGCGGAGAAAGCGAGCGAGAGGCGGCGCTGTCTGATGGAGATAGACGTCAATTAGGGTGTTGACATAACGGTACAAAATAGATACAATAGATATGTACATTGACAACAGAAGGGAGGTGATGAACGATGTTAGAAGGTCTGAAACAGCACGCGGCGGAGGCACTGGCGCGGCTGAAGACGAACAGATTAGCAGGTACAACAGATGACCAGTTACGCGAACAAGAGGCGGTCATCTGGGGCAGTATCACGCTCGTGGCGCAGGACATGGCGGAAGGCAGCAGACAGTGGCAGCAGGAAGCGGACACGATACGAGGGCTATTGCAAGAGTTAGGCAAGATACGGATAGAACAGGAACGACGAGAACGGCGTAAGTAACGGAAGGCAAGAGCAGCGCGGTGGGGTGCTGCCCTTCCTGGTTAGGACGCGAAATGATGAATCGTCCTGGTCATAAGCTGAGTTGGCACAACCATAATACGGAGGATAACGATAATGAACAATCAAGAATCGCAAGCAATAGAAGAGAAATCTGGACAGGAGTCTACAGAGGAACGGACGGTCGATGCGGCCTGCAAAACTATCAAGGAAGCACTGTTAGTGAGCGGTTGGACGTTTGCCGACTACCAGCCTCAGATGACGGGAGAAGAGATATTGAGCTTCACTGGTAAGAATGACGAGATGCTGCAAGTCATCGTGACCATCGAAGACGCGGAAGCGTACTGACCAAGTAGCTATGACACTATTCAAGCGCCTTTACCAGTGGCTACAACGTCGGCAGGAGCAACGCCGACGTAACGAGGAACTAAGGGTCATTCGAGCATTCAAGGGACAAGGAAAGGTGAGCGACTATGCACGTAGACACATTCACCTAAAGGGTGGCTACCTGACAAAGAATCGGCAAGAGCGGTTCACAGAGCAAGACGAAACAACGTAAGAAGTTACGGACACATAAGGAGAGAGACACAAGAGCGAATGGTAAATTACCCTGTTGACAGATGTTACAAATAAGACCATAATAGCTATATCACCAACAAGGAGCCACCTTATGAATGAGCAACAAGCAATCCGAGAAATCAATGCAACATTGCACTGGGGAGCACAGAATCGGCTCAAGCAAGAGGGCCTCATTTTCCACAATCCCGAGCTAGCATACCTCTACGAAGCGTACCGCGAAGAGTTGCATCAGTGGGAGAGCTTAGGGGCCATCGACATGGCTCAGGAGTGCCGGGTGACGCTCGACGAGCTGGCCGCACAAGACGAAGACCAGCGCGCCACATTTGACGCATACTGGGCCGATCACGCCGACGAGGTGTACGACTACTACACGGACCAAGAAGACGACTTATACCAGCAGGGGGCGGCCTGAGCCGCCCCCACCAGGGAGCTTTTATATGCACGAGATAACCACAAACTTAGACGCGCTCATTACCGAGATCATGCAAGCACCAAATCGGCAAGACATTCGCAAGGCACTTATCACATACTTACAGCACCGCGACATGGCAACATTCACGACGATGGAGGCGTATCAGTTTACCGCTCTACTCGACCAACATACGCGCATGATGCAGGTATCCGCCGAGGCGTTCGACGTGATGACGCCAGAAAAGAAGGTCGCATGATCGCCACCCCCGAAGACCGACGAGCGGCGGATGCTTACGCCAAAAATCAGGAAGAGCAACAAGATTTATTCAACGACCTTCACCAGATGGACGAACAAGACGGCGCGACCACACCGGACGATACGGAAAACCTAGTAGATAGCCAGGACGCAGAGTTCGCCGCAGACGAGAAGATCCGCCAACAAGAGGAACTATTAGAGGAAACAGGCGTATGACAAAACTAGAAAGTCTGGCCCACCGCATCTATGTAGCTGCTCAGACCGAGAGCGATATGAAGGTATGGATTAAAGAATACCTTGACCAGCGAGACGCGGCGGTCATTGGTAACCCAGAGAACGATTACAGCAAGATACTATCTCCCGCACAATCAGCAGCGGTACGCATCCTGCTTCACGGACAAATAGATGAGGCCAAGTCTTTTGATGATGGTCCAGCCAGATGACCGCCGCTAGCAACGCCCTGGAAGAGCTACAGCACGCGCGCTACCTGACCGAGAAGGGCTTACGGGTGGTCCTACGACGCATAGACCCGACGACCAAAGCGTTTATAGCTGAGATGTATTACACCAGCGCACAAGAGGCTGAGGAAGCCGCCAAGCACGGCACGGTTGATTGTGTGTATCATATTTGCTTACTGCACGGGGGGGAAATCCTAAGACGAGTTCGGGGAAGTGTAACTCCACAAGGCAGTTAAACCTTCACAAAACAAGGTGAAAGTGCTATGATGCAACCATCAACAGTCTGTAGCTGTATACCGCATGCTTGTCTATAAGTCGGCCTCTTGCTACAGACAGGAGGCCGACTTATGTATGGAATTTACCGCTGACGAACTGAAGAAATTCTGGAGTCACGTAGATAAGACAGGAGACGAGGGCTGTTGGAACTGGAAGGGTCACAAGAAGAGCAGTAAGTATTACGGTATATTTCACTACCGCAAGAAGACGCCTGGAGCGCATAGGATATCTTACGCCATCCACCATAACGAGGATATCTCAGACAAACATATCCATCATATTTGTGAGAACCGAGGCTGTGTCAATCCAGATCACCTAGAAGCATTGCTCCCCATCGACCACATGAGAAAAACGCCTCAATCTAACGCCTACTGCGCCTTAACCACCAACACATGTATCCACGGTCACGCATTCATTGGCGACAACGTTTACTACTATCCAAATGGTAGTAGGGCTTGTCGAGAATGTATTCGGAGGCTAGTACTACAGCGACACTTTGACGTTCGTACTGGGCTCCTGCCCGCCAATGGTAGTTTGGTAGGCCGCGAACGTACTCGTCTTGGCACCGAAGAACAGGATAAGTGTCGCTGTAGTACTAGGCAGAGATTGGCATCGGAAAAAGTTTGAGGGTATGCCAAAAGTCTCAGCCAAACTTAGAGGTGTCCAATGGAATAGATGCATGCAGCAATGGAGGTCAGCGGCTCACTTCCAAAGTAAAAAGTATCACTTGGGATACTTCGATACCGAAATAGATGCACATGAGGCGTATCTTAGTTGGATGAGCTTCACCCAAGAGTTGAAAACAGAGATAGAACAGAAGTAGCACCTCGAAGCCTCCCGCTTCACAAAACCAATAGTCAATCTAACGCGCGTCCACTTCCGGGCCTGGCGATTCCTCGCTGGGAGCTTGTTACTCCCTATAACCAAGACATACTCGCTAGCAGTCACCCTCGGTGTGCTGGTCTGACTTCACCTATTCGTAGGGCAAATGACCGGGGCCTGGAATCGGGCGCGCGCTGAGCAGCAGCGGCCCCCGGCGACGTGCTGGGGGCTTTAGCGCGTTGCGACGGCGCGACTGTCCGGGTTCACCCGAGAACCGACCACGGAGTTTCTCCCCACGTTGGAAGCAGCCGCGCCATCGCAGCGCACGAGAGCTGCAACGCACATGAAGGAGAGAGGCGATGGACGTAGCGATCTGCTTTGAGACGGCGGTCGGTGATTCGTTACTCCTGGTCAGCGCCTCGCTGCCCGCCCACCAGGTGCCGAACTTCGCCCTGAAGTTCGCGGAAGTCAAAGCCTTCATTCCGGGTCTGACCCTGGTGATCGCCGGGCACACCCTGACCGAGATGAACTTCACGGCTGGCAACTGCCGACTACGTGGCGAAAAAGTCCATTGGCACGAGTTGTCCAAGGAGGTGGGCGATGGCTGAGAAGCACAATCCGCTCACGAGTTTGCCCCGAACATCGGTCTATGCGACACGGATAAACTTCGCCCCCGGCGACGTGGTGGTGCATAACAGCCAAGGCCACATTATCGCTGGGATTATCGATTTTCATAGCCCGCTCTATCCGGACGGCGTGTTAGGCAAGCATTACGTCTTGCGTCGTCACGACTGGCCGAAGCACTTGTATATCATCCTGCCAGCCAAGGACGTGGAGCAGCCGCAAGTGTTCGTGGCATGAAGAGACGAGACAACCGCCGAGGGTCGGTCAACACCCTCACATTACTTTGGAGGCATACGCAGGTCATGAAGTCGAGTACATCCCAAACATCTCGTAATTTTCATATTGAGCCCTGGTTCGCTCAGTTAGGCTCACAGTCTAGCCAAGATAGGCAGGAAGACTTGGAGGCAGACTACTTCGCCGCATGTCTCCTCATTGGTGAGTACAGGTTGCGCGAGCTACTCTCTATCACTCGTGAACTGCCGTTGATTGCCGATTACTTTGGCGTGCCGGTAGAGTTGCTGGAAATGAGGATTCGCTACTTATCATGACTTTCTTCATTATCACCATCGAGGAATACAGGGGCTATGATTGCGACGGCCATCATGTACCGTACATCGTCGCCGCACATGATAAAGAAGAAGCTTTATCGCTCTTTCAAGAGGAGATCAGAGACGACCTCCTCGTCTCATGCGAACCGCTGGACCTGCCAGACCTTTCCCGCAAGAGAAAGCCGTTTATCGTGAACCTTTGATCCTTTGTTCCCTGCTGCCCTTCCAATCGTGGAGGTAAGCAGTCGAGCGAAGGAGGAGACAATGAGCTACGGGCCACATCGCCATGACCGCGCGTGGAGCCAGCAGGAAGACGAGACGGATAACGGCGACATCAACGAGCTGATCGACAGCACGCCGGACGAGACAGACCGCCTCCATCAATATGTGGAGGACCTGCTAAGCGGACCGGAACCCTATATTCCAGGGCCATACACCGGCGATGATAACAGCGACCCTGGCTTTTATAGTGATTCCGACTTCGACGACGATGCACCGTATTAGCCATGTATATCAATTTGCTCATGCGCGCGCTCCAGTACGACCTAGAGGGCCGGTCTATCCGCGACCCTTTGCGACAATACGTGAGATTCTGTGACGCCTGGGCCGAACTCGCGCGACTCAATGGCGAGCCACTGCCTCAGGACGTGCGCGACGCCTGTGCTTCCCCACCGTTTAGCGGTCTGGAACCGCCGCCACTGAAGGAGGAGCCATGACCACGCCTAACCTGTCTATCTGCCCCCACTGTGGCCTTGAAGACTTCCCGTTAGCGTCCCGTGAACGGCTGGAGGGCGACAGTCACATCACTATAGACCGGCACGACGACGGTAGCTTTACCGCTGAGTGGGGCGGGGACACCGTCATAGACTGGGACAGCTCTACCACGCTGTTCTATATGTGCCAAGCGTGCGGCAAGACCTTACCCGACGACTACGCCGCTGCCCTTGACGCGCTGTTAGGTAATGAGCGCACGCCATGAGAACGTTCCTGCTGCCCATCGAGATTGTCGCCACCACCGACGCCGATGCCACCGTGCTGCACGCCTGTCTGCGGAGCATCTTGGAAGAAGGTTTAGGCCAGTACGCGGTCTACGGCGACACCGACGACTACCAGGAAATCCGCGTGTTCCTGTCCCCCGCTATCGAGTTAGAAAGTGGGATGTTAGACGACCGGGCCAAGCGGGAAGAGCGCTTGCGCGGCTTCTGGGCGCACTTCTCTTTCCGCAAGCTGGAGACGAACGAGCCGGTGCAACAATTAGCGATGCCGGGATTGTGAGAGGAGACGGCCATGACTGGACTGACCCGCACCGTTCGGCGCGGCGGCCTGCTGCGCCAGTTAGGTCGTGCGCTACGGGGCTTCGGCTACCGCATCCTGCGCTCCTTCGCCGAGGACGTATTCCTGTAAACCTGGAGGGGCTAACCACCCCTCCTATTTTTTATGCCTGCCGGGCAACAGCTGCACCCACCGTCCTCCTCCATACTCAGATCATCGTCCACTGACCCGTTTTCGGCAGGAGGCAGGCGATGTTCCCGTTCTGGTACGACCATCCGTTATGGGAGGAAGAGGAGGAGCCGATTGAGGAGCGACCGCGTTTTGTCAATGTTGACCGCGATGACTTGTGGGGGCAGAAGGATAAGCAGAAAGCCAAACCGGAGGCGGCGGATACCGGCAACCTGACGTTCCGCGCATATGACCGGGACGACGAGTGGGGCCGCGACTACCCCGACCGCGAGCGGCAACCAGCGTACGAGCCGCCAAACGCCGACAACCTCACCTTCGTGCAGCCGCGCATCCCCGCGCCCGACCCCGAACCGCACCTACCGCCCAGCGGTCACGATGCCCGGTCGGGCTATGCCGAACGCAGGCACCCGGATATTGCCCTCCCCGAGCTGACTGACCCCCACCGCGCCGCCTGGGACGCCCGCTACGAGGCCCGCAACTGGCCGCGTGATGGCGAGGGGTTGCCGACCGCCGATGATCTGCGGGCTGACCGCGACGCCGCTGCCCGAGGGGACTATGTGGAGCGCCTGGCCAGGACGGGGGAGTATCGCCCGGAGGAGCTGGCACGCATGGGCGACCGTTACCTGGGCCTGGAGGATACCCGCACCGCCTACGACCCCCCGCCCAGCATCGAGCGGCCGACCGACCCGGACGTGTACGCGTTGGATGTGCCGGACCATGTGCCGGGCTACCACGATATCTTTACCGGCGCGTTCATCCCCGATGCCCCGGACGTGCCGGAGGTAGACGCGAGTCCGTGGGAGATCGCCCTGGTGGTGGGCTTCGAGGAGACCGCCACTAGCGGGCAGATCCATCTGTATTATCAGCCGACACAGAATACGGAGCATAATGAGGAGGACGACGAGCTGACCTAGCGGTACGCCACAAGTGTCATCGTTTTGGCACGGCTCCTGCATCTGATCACACCCATGCGGCCTGTGCCGCAGAGACCGAAGCGGCGTAAAGGAGTGGACGCATGAGCGGACAAGACACCCCGAAGGCAGAACCGAACCCGGCGCACCAGGAAAACATCGCCAAGCAATCCTGGGATGATGAGGGCGGGTCGCTGCACCCGGATGAGACGAAGCTGCCGACTGCGGAGCTGGCCGAGCCGGTTGATACGAGCGAGCGCACCGCCTACACCGCCGACGACGAGCCGGACGATCAACCGTCGTAGGACGCCGCAGCACAACAAACTCCCGGCATGGCCAGCGCCTCTCAATTGTGGGGGGCGCTGGCGCACGTCAGGAGGAAGACCGTGGAAACGCAGACTGCGGAACGGGTCACCATCGGCTCGTACACGACTTTTCCGGTACCCAAGGAGCCGAAGGCCCGCGAAGAACACTTTGAGCTACTGGCCGCCACCGCCATCGATATGCTGGCTGCCGAGCTGAGCAAGGGGTATTCCGAGGGATTCCTGAAGTTGTTGCACTACTACGCCCGGTATCCCACGTATTCTGCCCGGAACCGGTTACTCATAATGCTTCAGCGGCCAGAAGCCTACCGCGTCGCGGGGTACGTCAAATGGCAAAGTCTCGGTAACTCTAGTTTCCGCTAACTCAGGCGGCCAGTTGGGGGGGAGGCGGCGCTGCGTCGGCGGGTGCTTCGCGGCGGCGTTGGCCGAAAAAGCCCTTGGGCAGATGGTCGGTGACGGCGGCTTTTGCGCG
>JAABUH010001687.1_pt1 | contig 23351 bp, 27 predicted proteins | sample 5559121 | NCBI WGS metagenome assembly JAABUH01 (sample SAMN10711871, study PRJNA513364) | rock metagenome | isolation source: Antarctica rocks | place: Antarctica: Victoria Land, Battleship Promontory nord | collected 2015-12-28
TTGCTGCAGTCCGACTCCTCGCCTGTCTCATAAATGCGGCGACGTTTCATACTATACTTCCAAGAAGACTTCTCGCAAGCGGTAGACCGACATCTTCGTCGTTATCCCGCCTCCGCCTCTTTCTCGTCCCACCAGTCTCCATCGGGCTCCGTCTGACGACACAGCGCCATTATCACGTGGAGGAGAGGTTTTTCTTCCTTCCCGTGGAGGGTTGAGCATCTGGGTCGACAGTCTATTACCGCCCTGCTGTCAACAAAAATACTGACATACCTGCAGGCAGTCGACGTCGTTTTCGTCGATAGATGAAGCCGATATACCTACTTGTGTCATCACCTCGTCTCGATTTGGGACTGATGACCCCACCGCAGTCCTTCTACTAGGGTTTTGTCTACACTTTCGGCTTCACACTCCGTGGAGCGTGAGCTTTTAGCTTGTATTGGGTGACAAGAAGGTCAGCATGGTCACAACAAACGTGTAGGCTACGTTTTTGACGGAAGAGGTTGCAGTAGTCTGCGTCTCTCAACCGACCGGCCTGAGCATGGATTACACTGCTTCTGTCTTGTGATAGTATCATTTACTGAGCATCATTGCAACCATCTAGAGGTGAAACCACTTTTGTCTGTATCGGTAAAGCCTTAGATGAACTTCATCAGCCTACATCGTTCGAAAGTCCAGAATGACCTACAGCGGCATTGCCACTCTATACCGGTGTAGAGAGTGATGTACAACCAAGATATTAGGTACATCTGAGCCCATGAGGAAAACCTGCTCAGATGAGGTTAGGTCCGCTCGATTCATCAATTTGGAAATGACATTGGGTTCTGGAATTATAGAATAAAATTCTGTTCAACCTTTCACATTCCTCCTTAAACCATTATCTAATTAATCTACAAATAACCACATCTTCAAGCCTCCCTCGATAGTTGGGAACACTCTTAGGTTTGATGATCTGTGTTTCTTTTTAGCTGACCTCTCGTTTATAGCAAACAGACCAGCGCGGCCATATTCTCTGTGCAATTGCATTAACAACCCAGCTTTAGCCAGATCTCCCTATCACGTATACGCAGCACGCAAAGAGCTCGCTAGACTAGTCGAGGCCGCAGCAAAGCACACGAAGACCTCTGACTATGCTCTTGTCTCACTCTGTAATCATCCTAGCCAGCTCACATCAAACCTCAGGCAAAACGCCCGCACTTTGACATAAATAACATCACCACAGATTCAAAGTGACCTGATTGACTTTATGAATGAATTTGCACCCATGAACTGGCGACAACGGGTCCAGAAGGCTGAAGAAAGTTCTCCACAAGGGGGCAGAATGTAGAATCATGAAGATGGGTCGAAATTGTCCAGAAGACAAAGGATGCACTAGAATCAACTCAAGGAGAAAGATATTGATGTACGCAGATTTAGCAGATATGAAAGACGTTTGAGAACAGGAACAATGAAGCGGATGATGATGAAGATGGCGGAGGCAGCGAAGGAAAGAAAACAATGGCAGAATAGTTGGTAGCATGGATACGGAGCCATGAAAGTCTTTGATGACCATGGAGTATGATGTCTCGACGCGTCAAGCAAATCTTTACCCGGCGTGGTGGGTGGGCGAGGAGGGAACCAACCATGAGCCTATTGGCGAATATTGGACCGAGATGCATGATCACCTCGCTCGCCTCAAAACCGGTCTCGCATAGAAGTAAGGTTGACCCAGAAAACGATCAAAGAAAGAGGAGGATGACGAAGCTCATCAGGAAGACTGCAAAAGTAAGGGGAGCTTTGATGCCTTTGGGCAGCTATGATATGATCACCTCATAGTCGCGGCATCAATCAAGGATGGTGTCACCGTCCAGGACATTAGGAATCGGTCTGTGGTGCTTAATTGGGATTCGCCACGCTGACCCATGTCATGTGGCACTTACACACGGAGACTACTTAGATACCGCCTCACTTGTTGCTAGCCCTTGCTGGGCGCCAGTCAAGCCCTCGTCAAGAATTCTGAGGGTGCTGACAGCATGTCGAAATCCTTCCTACATAGTGGCAAATGCACCGCACCTGCCTCCTCTTCCACACTGTTGTGCCAGGAACTCTGGGGTGATGGAGCAGGCACCACGATGCAAAGACCAGGCTGTGTAGGTCTAAGCCACGTTCTGACCTTCTATAAGATGAACAATGTTCTTCACCAAACCCTCCTACCCGTCGTACATTTCCTAACCCTACATTGACCTGATTCTGTATTCATCGACTTCGGGTATTGAACATGGACGGTGTGTACCGTGATTCGGAAGCCGGTGTCAAGAGTTCCAGACCCGATTTCACGCTTATGGGACAACTCAGGGCGACTATCTTTAGGTCGTGGATCAACATTCTGTTCCTCATGATACCGGTCGGCATTGCTCTCAACTTCATGCACATCAACCCAGTGGCTACTTTCATTACCAACTTCGTTGCTATTATTCCGCTGGCAGCCATGCTGAGTGATGCGACCGAACAGATCGCTTATCATATCGGGGAAACGCTGGGCGGTCTGCTTAATGCTACCTTCGGGTGAGTGTTAATCATCACTTATTGCTTGCGGCTGATTGTGTACTAGAAATGCCGTTGAGCTTATCGTGTCGATTATTGCTTTGACACAAGGTCAAGTGGACATTGTTCAGGAATCTTTGATCGGAAGCATGTTGTCCAATCTGCTATTGGTCATGGGGATGTGCTTCATCGGAGGCGGCATCAACCGTGTTGAGCAGCAGTTCAACGTGACGGTGGCGCAGACATCTTCGAGCTTGCAGATTATGGCCGCTGCCACCCTCTTCATACCCGTGGGATTGCAAGCGTGGGCCCGAAGCACTACAGGTATGATTTCGATCTCCAAATGTGCTCTGAATTAACAAGACTAATATACTGTCTTTGACTTTCTAAGATCTGACTAGTGCAGAAATAGCTGAGAACGTAACGAGAGTCTCACGAGGAATCGCTGTTGTCTTTCTCCTTACATACGCAGCATATTTATTTTTCCAGCTCAAAACTCATGCATCGATGTACAACACCCCAGGTCCAAAGACAAAGAGACGGTCGCAGGACGAAGACGTGGTCAACACGGATGCTGTGGGTTCGACTGGGGAGCGAAGTTCCGCCGCACAGGCAGTGGATGCTTTGACGCAGAACTCGGAAGAACCATCTGAACAGGCGCAAGTGAGACTGTGGGTTGCGATACTAACCCTCGCCGTATCCACCATTTTTGTCGGCATCTGCGCCGACTTCATGACACGGGCTATTAATGACATGTCTCCGAGGAATGGAACGGGCAAACTGTCAAGAACCTTTGTGGGGCTTATACTTGTACCTATTGTTGGGAATGCGGCCGAGCATGCGACTGCCGTCACCATGGCCATCAAGGATAAGATGGACCTCGCCATTGGAGTCGCAATCGGCTCCAGCACGCAGATTGCCCTTGGTGTGAATCCATTTGTCGTCGTTGTTGGCTGGATCCTAGGTAACGAGGATATGAACCTGGCGTTCGACGGATTCCAGATTGCATTGCTTATCGCTGCGGTCTTCCTGATTAGCTCCCTGATCCAGGATGGAAAGTCTAACTGGTAAGCACTCCTGTTGAATGACTTCTTGACAACGACACCTTACGAACAATGACTAGGCTTAAAGGTGTGTTTCCGATAACATTATACATCGGCATAGCTATAGCTGCTTGGTTAGCGACTCCGTCTCCGTGACCTATCCCCGCTAATACAAACATAGGTACTATCCGTCGAGCAGGAGCTCTGAAGGATGAATGCCTTATTTGTTCATGTTCCTAGGTCTACATCTGCGAAACGAAAATATTGCAAGGGAATTGGCTAGGCCCGAAAGCGACGCCATGCCACTTACGGGCAGACATTGCTTATCGGCGCTTGGGGTAACGACGACGAGGATCCACCAGGACTAGGCACTGCTGGATGGCGATTATTAATCCCTTTCGAAACCTGCTCAAGGCTTATTACTCGCGCTGCAACAGAGGTTCCTGAGCGCCGTCTTCCTGGAACCATACTATATTGAGCCCAAAATTCACCGTCTCATGATGTGAAGTCTGGCGGCGCCAAGCAGGGCTTTGAAGAAAGCTGCTTGTCTTTGCTCTGAATGATACCGGGATGCTGCGATTGGATATGCTTTTTTTGGCATCAGTCACTTTTGTTAATTTCTTGCATGTTTGGGCACTAAGCGTGGCTTCAGTTCTTGAGAGTCATGTCAGCCTATTTCGCCTCGTATTTTAGCCTCTTCCTAGCAAATGGCTTCATATGCTTTGTGTTACGCTCGAAGAGCTGTCATTGACGGAAACTTGGTGAGCACACGCATCAGATCCCTTGATAGCCAGGTTGTAGTATAGCTTCGTCTATTTCCCACACTTCGCTATTGCTAACTTCTTCGTCTTGCCATCGTTGTAGTAATGGTTAGCCTGCTTCTTTGGGTCAGGGTCAAATGCTTGTATCAGCGCAATGAATCTGATTTGCTCGTCAGAACGAGAGGAAACATTCGGATTTCGTCTCTTTCATTGTTAACTGCTTGCGAAACGCTTCTTGGTGGCTTGAACCTGATTCGTTCCGTCAAAATAAAAAGATTGAACTACGAAGAGGGTTTTTTATCTATTTAGATTTTCCCTCATATAAGATTTTATAATTTTTCCTTATTCAAAGTGGTATCGGAAACCTGTGTCATTTTTTATTTTTTGCCGAGAGCCTCACCAAATTTAATGGCGAATCTGCAAAATATGAACCAGAGCTGTATGATCGACCCCACTGTGCTTCATTAGCAACGCAGTTGCTTTTACTGATCGATTTTGACCCCTTTTGCAACAACCTTATTTTAATTCTTTGTAAAAACCTATTACTGTTAACCATTCGATTTTCAATGAAGTGTCGGTTTTTCTATTCGGCTTCGTGTTTACACTTTTTACCTTCTGCAACATGCCTTCTATATCTCCTAACAGCTGTGTTCGAACACTCGTCATTCGCTTCACGACCTACTTCATGGCCTACTTCACGACCTACTTCATGGCCTACTTCATGGCCTACTTCATGGGCCTACTTCATGGCCTACTTCATGGCCTACTTCATAGTATGCTTCATACATGCTTCATAGCACATGCTAACTGAACCGGCCGGTCCCACGAATCGGAGGGAGCTGGCTGGTCGCTGAACCGGCCGGCCTCACGAGAGGGAGCTGGCTGGTTGCTGAATCGGCCGACTCCACGAATCGGAGGGAGCTGGCTGGTTGCTGAACCGGCCGGTCCCACGAACAGGAGCTCGCCTTCAGGGCTAGAGCTAGTCCCGATAGGGAATATCGTTTGTTACTCAGCCGGTACTGCTGAGCTGGGGCTTCGATATGAACCTTCCAAAATGAAGGGAGTCAAGGGAGCTCGCCGGAAACTCGATGACAAGAGCTTGAAATGTCAGTTCTTGGACTACGAGGGAGCTCACCATATGGAGGGAGCTCGCCGGCTATAAAAATGAATAGCAATCCCGTCATCAATTCCGGGCTAAGCACATTGATACGTCGTATCACTATGTCCGGAACAAGGTAGAAGAGGGAGCAATCAGATTGGAATACATATCCATCGATCAAATGGTGGCCGACGGCCTAATCAAGCCCCTGGACGCAGGCAAATTCCTAAGGTTCAGGTCAGTCATGGAACTAGCTTCGAACGATGAAGCTAACCCCGTCGAGCATGGCGCCGGCGAGTAAAAGAGCATGGATATACAGTCAGTGTAGAGGGTCTGGATAGCTTCGTATAGAGCTCCAATTCCTAAGAGGGAGTGTTGGAAATAGGGAACAGTACTGTTACCCCTGTGGTTAGTAATATCTCTCTACCCTCGTGTCCTCGTATACCAAGAATCAAGGCCTAGTATCACACCACCATCCAAGTCGACTGTCACCTCACCACACCCCAACCCATCACCATCAAACTCGTCACCATCAAGCCAAACCCATCAAGTTCAACGCCATCGCGACGAATCCCACCAAGCCTATCACCATCAAATCCATTTCCATCAAGCCTGCCGCCATCAAATCCAACCCATCATCACCAAGCCTCTCATAACCAAGCCCATCACTAAGCTTACATCGTCAAGGCGATGAAGCTGACAAAGAATGTGCAGAACATACATTATGCTATGCAGTTGGCAAAAGGCAATTGATACAAGGCACGATCGCAAGAGCCATCCGGTAAGAGGTGACGCAATTGTGAGTTGATGAATACATGGCTTTTCAGGCACCTGGGTAGTGGCGAACTTTTGGAAGCCAGCGACACCCAACTACCTATAGATAATAACGGCAATGGTAAGTACAAGGCCATCGGTTCTTAAGAAGTAGCCGTTTAAGCGGTGAAGTTCTATATGATACATTATAATCATCCTTCTTGTTTTGGTTTTAGGCCCTTAAACTTCCTTTTTGATGTTCTGAATTTTGTATCATCAACGGACTTTGTTATTCTGGCTTGCGCTTCGAGTCTTGCGCTTCGAGTCTTGCGCTTCGTCGTAATGTAGAGGATAAAAGCTCCGGATTGTTGGCATATAAGGCGCCCGTGGTGATCTTAGAAGAGTTATATCTTCCCAATGATTGTTCTGTCGATGCATGGTCTATGGGTGTGTTGACTCTCAAATATACCCTCTTTGGCCCCTGGCTGCTGCGTACCTCAGAGTGGTCAGGCAGGCAGTATATCAAATACTCAGGTTTCTCGTCCTGGTCCAGGTTGGCAAGCTCTAACTGATCTCGCCAATGCGATGTTGGAATTCGACCCCGAGAAGCGTCCGTCGGCCACGGACTGTTCAACAAAGCTTTCCCGTGTGGGCGCTATACAGACGGACTCGGAAGTACAGCAATATCTCATGAATCTTGATTTCTTACAGCGTCAAAAGACTATTCCGAATGTTTCAAACAGTCTTTTGCCTCTTATTTCGAAAATTCAGATCAACCTAGAGTCGAACATGCCAATAACTGATTCCCTTGAAGCCCGTAAGATATTGGGAATTCCACCCAAAGAGTGGGGCTCTCTTCTTCATGAAACCGTCGACAAAGTGCGTTCGAATGTTGAGAGGCCCCAACCTTTTGCCTTAAATGACCTGGCTAGTCTCTTGGCAGCTTCTAGTGAGACTAATAGTTGAACGAATGCGATATATCTCCGCCATCTACAACAACACTTGAAAAAGGCACACCTAGCTGAGAAGTCTGAATTTGTTGGATTCCTACCTGACCAGAGATAATCATATATTGTTTGAAGCGGAGTATGGTTGTTGCACCTTACTTAATGAGCGACCTTGACATGGGCCCTCGTTTTGAAGGGCGGGCCTGATCATGCTGGTTGGTTGGCAGGAAAGGGCAAGAGTTTCCAAGAAGTAACGACCCTCATCTTCTTGTATTTCACTATTCACCTACCTATTAGACGCTACACATTTTTGGCGCTACCATATTTATCTGTCAAACAGATTGTTAGAAGATAGACATGTAGAAAGAAGCAGACACTCGTTTCAGATATAGTCGCTCAGAAGAATTGCTACCTTTCCAATCCACTCTATAGGCAACGTCCTTCCGTATTGTAACCAGAGTTGTCCATACTAAGATGCCCTCTTTCGGATGTACTGAATGTGTGTCCTCAGTCCCCTCGTCGATAACCTAATAGTCAATTAGTACGGATTCAGTCCTTTAATTTATTGCGCAATTACAATATGAAGGCTTGTGCTCTAAGTATCGTTGCTTATATGTCCTTTACTCCATTCTGCATCGTTTGCTGTGAAGCTCATCGTCAACCCGGAATGCGTTTAGGATTCACGATTTGGAGCTCAACTAACGAGACGCAAGATAGTAGACTGCATCAGAATAAGGGTAGTATTGCTTCTTATAGGCTCCAACTGGGACCGGGGGAAGATTTGGCGGGGTTGTGGATTGCTGTCTTCGAGGCATATTTCCCTGCTCTTTGATGGTGTTGGCTATCGAGCATCGACTCCGTTTGAACTATAAATATATATTTTATATGTTTGGGCAAACCCGACAGCCCCCGGCGGTTTCTAGGGCTAAATTTTGCCCTGGAAGCCGCCCTGAGATGTCAAGCACTCCCTCTATCTAGAGTGGGTGGGTGGAGCGAAAGCGAGTTTCTAGCTGAATCTCAAGGGATGAAGGGAGAAACAAGGGGGGGAAACGGGGGGTAAATAGGCGGTCCCCCCCGCTTTGTCCCCTTGTTCCCTAGCTGCCGAGGTCTGTTGGTAGCCGAGGTAGCAACCCCTTCTACCACTTTCCATGACCTCCTTCGCTTGCCGCTCAACAACAAAATATTTCTGCCAACGTCTCTTACCGCCATCCATTGTTACCATGCCCGGCGAAGACATTCGAGCGAAGGTGTTCACGCATGCGAAGTTCAATGCTCCCGCTCTTCTTGATCTAGGAAGCCAAATTCGGGGAAAGGCTTGCAATTGCGATCTATCGCAAACTCCCGCAACCGGCAGCCTGAATTGGGCAATCACGATCTCCTTCGAAGATGGGATGGAGTGGATCTTCCGCTCTCCACGGAAATACTATGGAGTAAATATGGAGACTGCTGGCAGCCTAATTGCCAGTGAGGCTGCAACCTTGAAGTATATCAGAAGGAACAGCTCGATTCCGGTTCCAGAGATATTTGCCTTTAGGTATAAGCACCTTGCGTGTTGAAAGTGAATGATCTGCTAATAGGTAACAACAGCTCTACAGAAGTTAATCAAATCGGAGTGCCTCTCATCCTCATGAGCAAGGCTTCAGGATCTGCACTTAATGCTTGGGATTGGAATAATCTTCATTGTTCCAAGTTATCTGCTTTGCATGAAAAACCACGTTCATGTCTTACATTCATGGAAAAGAAGAAAATCATGAAGCAAATTGAACGAATCACATCTCAACTGTCACGTCTTCGATTTGATTATATCGGATCAATATTTGAGGAAGAAGGAACGTATAAGATCAAGAACTGTCTTTCATCTGCCTTTAACTTATACGGTCGGGACAAATTTAGAGAGAACATTGATCATGGTTCATTTGCGCATGAAAAGGAATATTATGAGTCCCTTGTTTCGGCATCCCTCCTTCATGTTGAGTCTCTTCCATTAGAACATCATATCTTCTTGGCCCCTGTGCCCACACCAGATGAGTACAACACTTATGATGATTATCGATCTGCAACAGACAGGTGGAATGATTTTGTCACCGTGGGTTCTAAAATCGACAGTGAAAAGAATCGGCTAGACTACTTTATTATTGGCCGACTCCTTCAGAATATGATACCATCGCTAGCTAAAATATCCGACTTCAAATCAAGCGATGACAGTGCTGGATTTCCTCTTTCACATCCCGATCTCAGCCTTAGTAACATCTTCCTACCTCTGTTTCATTCGCGACTCTACTAATGACACCAGGTTTACCTCATCCGAGAGATGAAATGACTTCGTCACTTACCACAGCTTTTCGGAATGGTTTTGAAGAAGATCAACATTCGTGTAGCAAAACATACAAGACTGAGACAGGTTCTCCTTACACGATGTGGGATCAATGTCGAAACATATGGCTCTTCACATGCTTGATAAATATGGACTCGCTGCAGGATGTTCATCACTTTACACAGTTATATACTTCGATATCGGGAGAGGCAGACATCAACGTTCCCATACTTCTTAAAATGATAAAGACACAAGGCGAGTTCTCATGTAAAGCCCTGTCACTTATGGCGGATGATCAATCCTCGAGTGATATTGAACGGGAAGAAATGGAATACTTTTCCCATGTTGGGCTGAAGAGGCTTGCTTTATCAAGAAAGCTTACGCTAGTGTCAAACATGAGTGAAGAATTTTTGGCGAACGGAAGGTTATGGAGATGGCTTGCAAAGGCCGTTGGTTCTGAAAATGACTAGGTGTATTTGTAGATGTAAATGTCTTTCCCGTCTTTTTGAGTTTCTGTTGCTCAACAGTCGAGTCATGCTTAACTGCTCATGTATGTTTCTCCCCCTTCATTGTAACCTCTACCCTCCCTCCCCCTTTCCCTTCCCCTATCTTTACCCCTACCTCTAACCCACCCTGCCCCTCCCTATACTTCCCTATCTCTACCTACTGAACGTAGAAGACTGATGAGTTCCTTTAAGAAAGGTTTTCCGTAATATTTGTGAATTCAAGACACTTTAGACCTTGACAAGTTGACCATACAACAGGTATTTCGGACAAGAAAGTGGGCAAAGGAACTGAACCTCTCTTACTTCAGACAGTCAATTGAAGCCACTGTCACCTGATACAATATGCGGAAGGAGGAAAGATTTCCAGCTTACCTGAAAGTCTCATGGCATATGGTCGCCTTCACCCTAGTTTTAATCCTAGTTTAAGCCTTCTCAGGCTGTCTGCGGGACCTATTTGTTGCTTAGTATCAGAAGTCATGAATATTACGAGTTCTTTGTTTCGGCACTCCTTCACGTTGAGAAAGTGATTGTCTAAGGGATACAAGTGAAAGAGATGAATGGGAGTGAAGGGCCTGGTCGGTGCTATCGGGATGTGGCCAAGTTATGTGGTTGGGAGCAGAGTTTAAGATAGAAGGTCTCAATTGGAAATAGGGCTGCTGTCGGTCAATGGGTGTCCCTGGCTCAACGCCTAAGTTTAGACGCCTTCTTCTGCCTCCAATCCTGTATCAAGCACCGTCTATCCAAGAGTCTTCCCAATGAACGCGATATTCCTTGCAGGACCTGCCGCATCTTAGACTCCATGCTCGTAGCTCTAGTGGAACCGCCAGTTTCGGCAGTCTTTTCTTCTTCATCCTCCACTACGAGAGGGTCATCTGAAGTATGTCAGAAGGGTTGCTAGTCAGAAATGCACTGGGGGGCACACCTTGACTGTCACCAACTTCACTGGGCCCGGGCCCTCGTAGCCCAATTGCTCTGCCAGATTCTTTTAGTGATCCCGCTCTCTTCTCAACCTCTCGGCTTCTGACTCCAAGAATTCTTTGTGCTCCTCCCACTTCGCTCGTGAGTTTCGTGCCGCCAGCGTGGTTTCGCTCGCTTCACCTCGACTGGTTTGGTGTAATCGACTTCGATTGGTGTGGTGAGCGTAAGGGCTGGTGAATCTCTCTTCAAGCTCTTCCCCAAGGCCTGGGTGGAGACAGTCTTGGGTGTACTGAATCGCCGTGTTTCTGCAGCTCTTCATAAAGCGAAAAGTTCAACTTGGAAAGGGGCTTGCGGGAGGTCTCTTCGATTTCTGTGGTTTCTTTAGCTACGGTATGTTAGTATCGTAGTGAAAAGGGTTAGTAGGCTTCAGACTGTTATGAGGCTCTATGCTTCGGCAGAATGCTTACGATTGTGACTGGTATAGGTGTAGGTGTGTAGCAATCTGCTCAATCATTGAGCATCCTAAACACTCCTGCTCAGTTTGCTCAATTGCCAAAACTATTGAGCATTCTGAGTACTTCCGTATATATGCCTGGAATGCCTCATCATCGGAAGACCTTGTACCCTTACAATTCCTTCTGCCCGCTTCGCTCAAATCCAAGCTCGCCGCCTCTTTAGTTAAACTTCGTTCCCAAATCCGCGCCGAGCTCCCCGAAGCTCTCGATCCCAATGATGATCGTGAGGAGGATGATCTTCAGACTACTCTAGAACACTCGGGCGGTCCCTTTTGGAATGTCGCACTGGAGGAGTTTGAGGGGGTATTGATAGGGATATGATCGCTGCCGCCGACTCCTCCAGACGGTGGAACTGCTTAATCATTCTCCGGCAGTTTGTACCTAGTGTACGTGTTTGCTGGTGGACCTTGCTGGCTGGCCGTGGATACGGATGAGAGTCGAAAGTGTCTGCACCGATTCCAGAACAGCTGTAGGCAGGATTGTAATCTCGTCATGCAAGAAATACCCAATTCCATAGATGAGCAACCATGCGTGCCTTGCTGATTCGCCAAACTTGTACCCCGCGCCAATCACTCGAACGTGGCGCGTGGGCAGCCTTGCGAATAATATCCTGTGCTTTCACATCGACACCACTTATCTTCTCCAATATATACAAGCGTATGAAGGCATGGCAGCGACTGAAGACACAATACGTGGTGTGATGCGAAGGTGACAAATTCCCGCCTAGCAAATTTACGACGATAACTAACATTGCCGAAAGGCTTTTGGAAAGTGGCGATTATTCGGATGCTACTATTAGCGTATGCAGAAAGGTTTAGAATCCTTGGCATTCATTTTCGCTCTGCCCCACGGTGATCCGTTTATAGGAGGAATTCAGAAATCAACCCCACCGCCCCCCAATTGCCCGAAATTGAAGCTATTCAGACCTCTTTGTTTGTTGACGTTCCTGACGTTCTTCCAGCTATGCCGGGACCACTTCCTGCAAGCCTTCGCTCCAAAATACTACGCCTTCTGCTACTTCATTGGGCTCCTTGGGCAATCGCTGAAGAGGTTCATTGTTGCCCTGCCACTGTATACAATATTCAAGAGAACCTCTTTATGTATAACTCACCTTTTAGACCTCAATTCCGACCCAAAGGCGCTCCTCGAAAGGTCTTCAAGGCCGCTGAAAATGGCCTCATAGCCTACCTCGAAGATCAGCCGTGGGCCATGCAGAAAGAGATGGTCTGGTACATATGGGAGGAGTGGGGCATTAACGTGCATCAATCCACGATATCAAGAATCCTGAAGAGGAGAGGCTGGAGTATCAAAAAAGGACAGCGTGTAGGAGTCAGGCAAAACGATGAGCTTCGTTTGAATTGGGTAGCAGACATGCTTCGTTTGACGGCTGAACAGCTCGTGTTCGTGGATGAGTCCTTATTCAATGAGACCACAGGCTGGCGTCATCAAGCCTATGCTCCTGTTGGCCAACCAGCTCGCTATCAAGCCTCTAGAACGAGAGGGCATTGCTGGAGTGTTCTTCCGGCCTATACGAAAGACGGATATCTATCCTGCACCGGTATTCGCGAGGGTTGGTTCAACGGCGAGGCTTTCTTTCGATGGCTAGCAGATAAATTGCTACCTCTATGCAGTCCCTTTCCGGCTCCAAGGAGTGTGATCATCATGGATAACGCGAGTGTTCATTGCAATAGTCGAATTGAAGAGCTCATCACCTCACACGGATGTCAGGTAAGCTATTTGCCTCGTTGAATTGACGATCTACCACTGATATGAATGTCAGGTGCGATATTTGCCTCCCTACTCGCCGGATTACAACCCCATAGAACTCACCTTCAGCGTATTAAAGGCCTGGGTTCGTAGGCATTTTGACGAGATATGGCCTCATTTTGAAGGCACCTTTGGTGACTTTCTTCATTACGCTGTTGAACGAAGCGGATGTGATAGATATCCGAGGCAGCACTTCAAGCATTCAGGCTACATCTTTGAGGCAGATATCAGAGCTTTGGAACGAGAATTGAAGGTAGGAAATCAGGAATTTGATTCAGGAATTTGACTCTATTTAACGACTCAGTTCTAATAGAGTCTTGGCCTCACGCCAGGCCGGTTTGAAGAGCTTCAGATCTTCCTTAAATGCACGAGCCATTCCATCTGACACCCCTAGTTGTATGACAGTTCGATAGATACCAGACGTTGAGTCTGCCATATCTTTCAAATCATCCGTAGTCCACATCTGTGCATTCACTATGATCCTCACCTCCGCGAGCTTTTGTTTGATCGTTTGACGTGAGGTCTTGTTTATCTTTCAGGCGAAGAACTGATCAAATATCTTCTTCGTCTCTTCTGATCCTCCGATGGGGCTTGATCGCTGAGCTGCGATTGCAGACTGAGGTGGTAGAGGAGGAGGAGGAGGAGGAGGAGGAGGAGGATGAGGAGTTGGCTGAGATGGTGAAGGTTGCTTCCACTGAATAGACTGTGGAGGCTGTTGCCACGAAGGAGGCTGTAGAGGCTGTTGCCACGAAGGAGGCTGTGGAGGCTGCTGCCACGGCTGGTAAGGCAACTGATAGGAAGGATAGATAGACGGTTGTTGCCATGATGGTCACTGCGGAAGAGGAGGTTGCTGAGGTGGTGGTGGATGAGGTTCTAGAGCTTTCTGACGCGAGTTCATTCGTTCTATCTGATCGGTCATTGCCTCACTCATTCGCATTTCCATTTGCTGTTCATTGAACCTCGTAAACCTCGTCATAAAATCTTCCTTTTCCACTCGCTCTGCTTTGGCGTTCAGCCTTTCCTCATGCAGATCTGATCGACGAGACAGCGAGGTAACAGAGCCCTGTTTATCACTCCAAAAGTTATATAAAGAGGTAGGAGGTCGTTCAATGCTGACGTTTGCTTCGCCGTTAGATATCGCCTTACCCCATAGAGACTGCTGGGTGTGATCCATATTATAGTGCTTGCCTGCGAAATCCACGAAACAGAAGCCATTCTGATTTCTACAATGCTCATCGTTGCACTGCCAGCGATTCAGCAATGCTCTATCAAAATTGCCGGCGTCAGCAAGTGTATCTGCTCTGATTCGAGCTCGATCCAGAAGTCGATCGATGCGAGTGCGTCTTTGGCGAGGTCCATCAACGTCAGTATCTTCAGAAACAGCCTCAGCAGGTCTCTTACGAGTAGGCTTTTCAGCCTCCGCGTTGACCTCTATCTTGATTGTATAGTCAGTAGCTCCCTCCTCAGCCAAAGCGAGCAAGACCTTCTCTCATTCTAACTCACTAAAGTCATCAATAGACTGCTGCTTTCGGGTGGCTTTTGGTCTATTAGCTTTGATGACGATCATTCGATTAGTGATAATTCAGCCCTTGACATCACCATCTTTGATCTTAATAGCCTCATTCAAGGTCTCTTCGAAGCTCCAGATCTGAAACTTCGAAGCCAGCATCTGAGCAATGTGACTAGACCACTCAAGCCTTCGATTTACACGAAGACAGGCTGATATAGACAGCATAGGATCACCAACCCGATCTTCAAAGTCCATAGCTTCAAGCTCAGAGGTAGGCAACTCTTCTGCCTCCTTTCTAGTCTGACGATCCAGACGACGACGATGTATAGCCTCTTGTTCGCCATGCTCATCGATTTCTGCCTGCCATAAAGCCTCTTCGCGAGCTTTATTGTCTCTCAATCTTCGAGCAGCATCATTTCAATCCTGTTGTTCTTTTTGAAGCTTTGCACGCGCAGCAACTTCTGCAACTGAAAAAGCTATTGGTCTTCCAGCTCTATCTTTAGGAATGCCGGGTTCGTCCCCCCAATATCTAGGACGTGACAATGGTGAGGGTGAATCAGGCCGTGAACGTCTTAGTGGAGGAGGGTCAGGTCGTCGAGGAAGTGAAGGCAACTGAGGCGAGGATTGCCGAGAAGTTGAAGGCAGCTCAGGAGGCGAAGGCAGCCGGGGTTCATCTACATCCGGTGGAATGAGAGCTCGCCTACGGCGACGGCCGGAGGGGGCAGCTCGATCAGTGGTCTTCGGCTGTTCAGCCCGAGTCGTCGGTTTCCTACGCCTTCCGGATGCTCTAGAGGTGGTGAGGGGATCATCTAGAGGTAGATTTTGACTCCGGCGTTGAGGCATTTCGAATAAAAACGGTCACAAGAACGTCAGGAACGTCAACAAACAAAGAGGTCTGAATAGCTTCAATTTCGGGCAATTGGGGGGCGGTGGGGTTGATTTCTGAATTCCTCCTATAAACGGATCACCGTGGGGCAGAGCGAAAATGAATGCCAAGGATTCTAAACCTTTCTGCATACGCTAATACACCCCCCTTTGCTTACATGTACACCCTCTCGGGGAAACTGAAATTTCCATTGCGCATCACTCAGTTACACACCAAATTTAGTACGCAATTCAAGGGTTTACATATGATTCTGAGCAACCTCTTCACAGTAATTTTGCACTGTTTAAAAGAGCTTCAATATCGCTGTTTCAGCATCTTCTTCGCTACATATGAAACGCTGCAAACAGGGCTGCATCCGTTTGAATGAAAGGGGGTGTGACAGCACGTTCACCTCGCTGCCCTTCACCTCGCTGCTCTTCACCTCTTGTCCGTGTGAGATCTCGATCTCGACTTTGATAAGAGAAATTATTGATTCTCGAATCTTCTCTGTCATGGCTAGCCTTCGAAGAGCTGAATGAGCTGATATGATTGTGATTCTCGTTTCATATGACTTCAAGATATCAGTCATCCTTTTGTCGACGACGTTGAAAGAACACTTCATGAGTCGTGTGTCACTGTGAAGACGTCTTTCAAGATTTGCTGAGTTTAGACTTGCTTTTCCCTCATGATCGCATCGTATATAAACGATTCGATCAACATCTTTCTTGAACTTCTTGAAGCATGCAATGACGACAGCATAGCTCTCTGACTCAGCGTGTTTATTGAGTCCTTCAATCAGGAGTTTCACATCATCATAGATCTTCCTCGAAACGAAAGATGAAGTCAAAGACATGAGGTCGACGAAGATGATGCTGAAAGGTGAGACGTCGGTAAGGGTGATCATGACAATGACGATGACGATGAGTGTCAGAAGAAAGTCTGATGTGTGGGTTTACTAGGCCAGATTAATCGAATTTGAGGCTGTGAGGAAGATCATGAAGAGATTGCTCAGGATCATATGTAAACCCTTGAATTGCCTACTAAATTTGGTGTGTAACTGAGTGATGTGCAATGAAAATTTCAGTTTCCCCGAGGGGGTGTACATGTAAGCCAGGGGGGTGTACGGGTAGCGGCTCCCTTTTTGTAAGTGGGATAATTCCGTTGTGAGAGGTTATATAATGAGAACCTCAACCAAAGAGTTTTCTTTGCCCGAGTTCACTAAAGTCGCGTCCTGGAACTGAGTGATGGCTAGGCCCGCAGCTCAGTTCAAGGCATCAGTATAGAAGTGAATAGGTAACTTCAGGTTCACCTCATGCATACTGACCCTAGTAGCGCACTTTATTTGTAGAATATCGAAAGATAACTGCTCAGCTGGTCCCCACTTTCATGAAACCTTACCGGTCAAGTGAGACAGAGGTCTCACTAGCTTCACAAAATTCTTGACCCATCTTCTGGTAAAGCCAACCACTCCTAGGAAGGACCTTACTTTAGTTTCTCGATCCTTCCCAGGCTACTATTTTCTCTATTCTATCTTCTAGGACCTGAATGAACCCACCAATAGTGTGAGTTACTCCGAGAGCTTTGATTGATCTCTCGAATAGCTTGAGCTTTTTACATGAAAGCTTCAACTTTGCTCACTCAATTCATGGAAGAAAGTGATGTCTAAGGAACTGATATTGTTCCTCAAAGTTCTGGAACCCTCCGAAGAAGTCGTTCATATAGAAGGTCAATGAGGGTAGAATACTTGAGTTCCCGAAGTGCAAGAGAGAGGATTCCTTATATAGAAGGCGGTAGTGCTCCGAAAGCTCGATATACTGCTTCGATCATTGTAAATCCAGCGGATTGAGACCCTTGCTGCATTCTGGTAGGCTGAAGCTGGCCGATTTCTGAAATGGTGAATGCAAAGTAACCTTGAAAAGGTCTGCTCTCAAAGGAGACAATCTATGTGATCCGACGAGGCACGTGAGGGAAAGCTAGAAACATGAGGACTAACAAAAGTACTCAGTCCAGTACTGCTTCTACCAGTAATACTCCTACCAGCCCCAGCCAAGGCACGTCGAAATGATTCAGGACCTTCAACGAGTCATCCAGCACAATTGGCAGGTCAACCAAGAATCCAGACGACGCGCCTACTCCGAGGATGCTCTTATCAAGAAGCCAAGGCTCAGAACATTCATGAACGGGATGAACAGACAGTTCTACTCGCGGTGGAAACAACAGGAATACACGACCAAGGCTCTCATTTGTAGACCCATGAATATCTTTATAATTCTCACTCGACTTCCATTGCCACCGCCTGAGATGACTCATATAGCAAAAGCGTATTACATCCAGCGGTTACGGATCTCTACCGGCTTCGCTTTACAATAGCGATATCAAATCCCGCAAATCCTACGTGCCCTTTGAAGACTCTTCCTCAGCCGAACCGGACATCCTATTCAATGAGTCCTCCACATCCGACTTGCACGGGGCTTCACCAAAGACGTGGTCAAAGATTCTTCATCATGTGGATCATCAACCTGCGGAACTTTACATAAGGATTCTGGGTGAGTTTCCGAAGAACCGCCCTCCTCGGAACGCAGCGAGCGAGTCGACGCGAGCGATCAGGCTGTCCACGTCCCAGGAACGGTCAATGCGCAGAGACCGCCCACTTGGGGTCGCCTGCAGCCTGCAGGAACTCCTTCTCGGATTCCGCGAAACTCAGGCTAGGGCGTTCCTCCGGCCGGCCCGCAAGCAACTTCTGCTAGCGGATTTTGCGGTATTGGTTGTGAACCACTTGTCTGCGGAGCGTCTCGGGATTCGCAAGAGGAACGATGGAATCTATGATGGTCGGAGCGCCAGGCAGGAAGGCCGACCAGTACTGCGTCATCTGTGTCATCGTACGTTCCGGTGGCTGCAGCGCCGCATCTCTGTGACCTGGCGACAAAGTTTAGCGTGGCGTTTCACCGAGGAAGACGGCAACCGAAGCTTGAAAACATACCGCATGGACAACGAGGGTCCAAAGCCAACATCAATAACCCCCCTGCGCCCGCCAGCCACTCCTCCTCCGAGTCGGGTATCGTAGGTCCCACGCTAACGGACGGCGATTCATCGTCGGCGTGTCCCGGGCCGGGTGTTGCAGTTCAACGCCACCATGTTCCGAGTTTCGGTTGCGCGGCGGGACCGATGCTCCGTAGAGATCGGTGGATGCGGACGATGCTCTCGACGTGGCCGCGGCACTGTGGTCGTTCCCCTCATGCTCGGACTCGGTTTCTTAATCCGATTCGGATGTCGACGACGACGGGCATAGAGTGCTAGGAGAGTCGGAAACGGCTGGTTGCTGCTGAGGTTGTGATGGCCCTCTGGGCTGGTCATGCTCTATGGACGCAAGGACTTCAATGTCGCGATCGATCCTTTGTGTACAATGATGATTGTCAGATCCCCGATGAGCAGTCATGGTTGATCCGAGCCGCGGCATCGCATGCTCGGATGCATCGTTCGGCATCAACGAAGGGTGCGCGTCTGCTTCTCCCAGGCCTGCTTCGAGAGTATCGACGGACGAGACAGGGTAGGGGGGAAGGAAGTTTTCGGAGTCGTAGGAGAAAGAGCCGAGGGTCGGGGCGAAAGAGCTGAGGGTCGAGTCCGAAGAGAAAGAGTTGATCTTGGGATTTTCATCCACCTGGGGCGCGATAGAAATGTCAGACGTTGTAGGCAAAGAAGATGATGGAAGAAGGAGGGATGGAACGGCATCGGGATCAGACACAGGTTTCTTGTTGGAGCTGCTGTTGTCGAGCAGTTTGAAGTGATCCTCCACATCTGAAAGTCAATATCAGATCAGCTGCGAAAGCAAAGAAAGATGATCGGAGTCAACACTGAGTGAACTCTACCTTCCTCATACAGCTGAAGGTAAAGAAGGATCAGAAGATCTGTGTGATGCTTTGGTTTGAATCTTCAGAGCTGACAGCTGCTCGACTACGCTGACACTTCTAGATGCAGATGTGTCTCTGCTAGTGACTTGAGTGATGGATTCTGTGATAGGTTTGAGCCTTGTGATTGCCTTGCCAGGAGGTCTACCGTGTGGTCTTGGTGGGAATCGAAGGGATGAGCCAGCTGGCTCTTGCAAGAAGGTTGTTTGCTCTGCCGTTGATGTCGGCTGAGACTTCGGGGTTGTCCGACCCGGAGGTCTACCGCATGGTCTTGGTGGGCTGAGACATTGATGTTGTCCGGCTGAGAAATCTATCATGTGATTGAAATAATGATCATGATGGTGACATAGAGGCTGCGGTGATCACAGATCTTTCTGTTGAGCTTGATTCTGATGTGATATGTTGTGATGGTTTTGTCTTGATTGATGCTGTTCATCAAAGTTATTTTGACACTCTTAAAGATGAGCTGAGGTTGCTAGTGATCAACTTCAAGTTGTATTTACCGATGATATCTGTTGCTATGATTAGACAGATGATCTGAGACAAGAGAGTGATTGTAGTACAAACTGAGATTCTCTCTTTCAACATCAAGCTGTTTCAACTGCCTGGTAACCCCATCAAGCTTCACCATGCTCGCTGTTGGTTCTTCAGTGGTGATGGTTTCAGCATTCAACGCTGGAATTGCGGTCTGAACGATCGGTCGATCTTCGTGAAAGGAAGTCAAAGATTGCTGCTCATCTATATGATCTGATGCTCTGGATTTGATGACTCTTGCAGCTGCGCGTCGGATGTTGATTTCTGTCGCATGCTTTTCCTGATAACGCTGCTGAGGAGCATCGCGAGTGATCTTCTTCTCTTCCTCCGACTTCTTGGGATGACCTCGAGATTTGTGCATTGTGAACTAGGCTGAAAAAACCTCGGACGAACGTGATGATTGTAACAATGTCAAGAAGTAGAAGTTGATGAAGAAAAGAAGAAGCGAAAAGGAAAAGAAGGAGACGAATCTGTTTGTTGATGCACTATTGAATGAATGCAGACGCTGACATAGGATTGAAGAGTCAGAAGTTGAATCAAGTGCGCAGCAAAGCAAATTCTTGCTATTGTTCAGTATAATTGTACATTTGAGGCCGGTGATGAAGATTCACCTGTACATGGTGCCGGCTATGAACCTTTTGATTCTATTCTCGGATAGAAGTCAGAAGAGTCAGAAAGATCTCAATTCGACGCAGTTTGAATGATGTTAGGACGTTGCGTGGTCATTGAAGCTGCTGTGCAGAGTTTTCATCCATGCGACAACACCCTTCCTAACAGCTACAACTCATGGAGACGATGAACGACAAGCCGATGTCAGTAAGAGATGGAAAGATACATACTAGTAGAATAATCGTTCCGTGTAAGCCTTGATGCCTCAAGTTCATGACTACAAGTGGCCGAAGGAGTAGTGACCCGTCGGCTGCGCTGTTATATACTGGAGGGGCTTGCCGAGCTCAACTTCTTTACTCACATCGACAGTGCTGTTATCAGTAAGAGATGGAAAGATACTAGTAGAAGAGTCGATCCAGGTGACCTAAGCCTTGAGATCATGACTACAAGTGGCCGAAGGAGTAGTGACCCGTCGACTGCGCTGATATACTGGAGGGGCTCAACTTCTTTACTCATATTGACAAGTTGAGATCGGAAGCACATGAGGACGACCAGGATTGTAGTGGTCCCGGGCAGATCGCATCCTCTACTATTGTTGGTATATGAGGGTCAGAGTGAATATGTGCATTCGTATTCCAAGACCTCCGAAACCAAACTCTCTTATACTAATGGAGACTTGATTGGAGCAAACAACTAGCCTCGTGAGTAGTTCAAAATGGTCTCCCTCGGTTTCATGGGGCCCTGCCAGTGCTGCCAAGTCAGGCACTTCCTTCTATACTGTGTAGGAACTGTTCACCCCAGTACTCTGCCCCTGGGTTCGTTTGGGGAAGGTACCGAGAAGGCGTCCTTTGTCGTTTCCTACTTGGCGTTGCGGGAAGCCCTCCTTGAACAGAACGGGTATTTCGAATGTGATAAGGATATTAGATGAAGATCTAGCTTTGGTGGGCAACAGGTACGATGCTCGTCTTGCCCGCGTCAACAAGGGCTAGGGATGGGAAAGTCTTGCGCCGCTTGGGCGGGGCGGTTTCGCCATCAGCATACTATATCTGTGCTTTCTAAAGAGAGCGAAGGGCATTGAAGTGGAGGAGGGAGTGTGGTAGCGACCCAGTGATATGTTAAACAAAAGGGATTGTACAGATCCCAAGATCTTGCTAATCCGCTACTTTTAAAGGCATATCTGGCTCAGGTCGACAATGACGGCAAGACAGAGGAGGCTCAAAGTAGCAGCGGCGTCTACGTAAATATACAGCTAGAGTCATGATCATCCGTGACAAGGCTTTGATCCACCACCCCCCACCCCTGGTGCCACCCATAGCTGGCTAAAGTCCTCGACGCCTGACTTCCTTTCCACCGTACCCCATCGGAGCCTGGTGGCTTTCAGAAAACCTCGTCAGTTGGCAGGAGCACAGGTGGCATAGTAGCAGTTGGTGGATCCCGTCTTCCAAGACGTCGGATGGCTATTTCGACGAGCCGGGGTGTGGCAATGGTGGGGTTTTCCGTCGCTTGGAGGTGTATAGCCAAAGGCGGCAGGTCGACCCTGGGAGGGATAGATAGCAGTCGTTGATAATGAGGCAGCGCTGGCACTTGAATCGATGTTTTGAGAGCTCTGTGGCCTGATGTGGATCGAACCGCTCCGCCTTCGAACCTCAGGTTGTCTTGAAACCGTGATGGACCGCGCGCAATCGGTTCCGACTTAGAGAGACTCTGGTACCCATCATCGGTGCCATCGACACTTTACCGAGCCCTACCACCGCCAAACCCAGATTTCTCTCCTAGCTCACCTATTGCAGCTTTTCCTCCAAGTGTAGGTCTTCCTTTCGCCTAGCTGGCAGGGAGCTTGGTGAGGGGCCACGTGGTTGGTGGGAGTCGTGTGCTTGATAGAGAGTTTGATGGGGGAGGGTGATTGATAGGGAGCTTGGTGGAAGCTCTGTCGTTAGCATGAAGCTTACCCAGGGTATCGCAGTATGACGCAGCCACCACCAAGAGCGGGTCTGCCTTTTGGTGACAACCTCTTCTACCACTTTCCATGCCCTTCCTCCGCTTGCCGATAGCACCCAGTCAAGCTGGCCCTTGTCGGGAAAAGTGCTCGCAGAATGTAGAATGTTGAACGTTCAATTCACTAAGGTTCGAAAAAGCGAAGGAGAAGATGTCTATGGTGTGTCTATAAACTCTTTTACTGAATACCTTCCAAAGGCCCTCAGAGTACTGGCAGCAGTCTTATCCAGATTCAGAAAGTTGCATCTGGTCACAAACGGCAGCCTCGTACTAGAGCTTGAAGGGAAACCAGTGACGCAAATTTTGGATTTTATGGACATGTTTACGCGCGAAACCTTGGTTATGAAGGTCGCAAGAGTTGAACTCAATGTCGTCGTGCCGACGGTGACGATCTCCAATTGGCAGTGTAACACGATGGTCCCTCAATTTGAGTCGCCATACTTTCCAACTCCCTTGCTCACGACGGTGGCTAGAATCGCTCTTAGTTGCAGCAGGTGCGTTGTCATGAAGTTCGTCCCATTTCTCGCTCTAGACGTTTCGAATTACGCCATTCCTATCGAGGTAAAAGCGGTCCCATTTCTCCATTCCAACGTTTTGAGTTACGCCATTTTGGTCGTGGTAAAAGCGGTCCCATTTCTCCTTCCAGCCGCTTTGAAGTAGGCCATTCTCGTCGACGTAAAAGCTGTCCCAGGAATCAGGTTTCAAAAACAAACCTGGATGATCCGAAGGCCGATTGCGATGAACAGCGGCGAAGGCACTGGGATCGGAAGCTTTATCGTTTTCGAAAGTA
>JAABUH010001688.1_pt1 | contig 23347 bp, 25 predicted proteins | sample 5559121 | NCBI WGS metagenome assembly JAABUH01 (sample SAMN10711871, study PRJNA513364) | rock metagenome | isolation source: Antarctica rocks | place: Antarctica: Victoria Land, Battleship Promontory nord | collected 2015-12-28
TTGACTTGAGATTCAAAGATGAGCTGATTATGACGCAGATCTATAATTGCTTTATGACTTTTTAATCAGAGCAGATCTAGAACAACTGAAAATTGCGAAAGTTGAGTGACATAGAAGAGAGTTTCTTCGAGCTTCTCGCTTGAGACTCGAAGTTTGACAAGAGCGTAATGAGTGATTGAATTGAATATGACTGATTGATCATCAAACTTCTGAAGAATACAGATTTCAGACAAAGAAAAACAGAGCAGAGAGTGTCTTTGCGCGAAAGAGTCATCAATAAATGCATAATCGATGACGTCAATATCAATCAAAACAGAAAGATTGACATTGATTTTATTGCTTTCTAGATTATCTGAGAGCACGAGATGATCATTGTTCATCTTCTTTTCTAATCGATGAATCGAGCTAACTGAGAGTGCAGAGATTTTCAGACTGTTCGATTGTCTCTGCGAGCGACTGTATGCAAAGACTAGACTTTTCTCAAGGCGAGAGAAGTATCGAAAGCGAGATTGTCGATAGAGATTGCGAAGACGAATAATGAGATGACTCGTAACTGAATCTTGAGCTTTGAATTGCAGATCGCAGTCTGATGCTCAGACTTATCACAGTATAGACACAGATGATTGATCATACGATGCTGATGCTTTTCGAGAGTCAGTGAGTCTCGTTTCTTCATGTTGACGATTGATAAGTTCATGAAGTTTCTCGAGCTCGAGATCGTAGCTTTTGAGTCTGTCGAAAATGTTGCATATTTGACGAAATACGCGAGAACTGTAGAGATCACAGAGACAGAGTGAATCACTGCTTTTGACTTGAAAAGATTCTGTACTGTGACGCGATATCGACTATTCAATTGCTGACATTTGATAATCAACTGCTCATAGTTCAGACTGCTGACATTCATCTGAATCAATAGAGCTTTGAGCTCGCTGAATAGTTCATTCTTCAGATTGAATTTTCGAATTACGACGTCATATTCGATTGCATCAATGTGCTGCTGAAAATCGAACAGATATTCAATGAAGATGCGATTTCGCATTCTTAGAGCTGAAATGAATCGCTGAGCGATTTCTTGCTTGTCTGAATCATCGAAGACTTGTCTTAACAAGACAACTAATTGCTCAATCGTGACTAGCTTGTCATGCTGAGCAGTCATACGTGACAACGCTTGAGCGACAGCGTTTTTCGATAAGCGACTGTACTCATACAGAAGACGAAACTCGAGAGTTGAATAATGATTCACGTTCAACTTCAGCTTACTGATCAGCTCAAAGATGAACTGATTTAGCTTGTTCTCTCGCTCTTTGATATAAAGTTCTGAATTCAAATATTTCTCTGATTTGATATTGATTCTGCTCATGCTCTTGAGTTCTTGAATCATTTCTGACAAGATTTCATTATTGATCTGAGACTGCTTATGTTCAATCTGAGTTTGCTCATGTTCTTGTTGACAGACTGAGACTCAGTTGATATACTGAGTGATGATGTCGTTGAATCAAGTTTGAAGTTCAATCAGAAAAGTGTATCACGCTTCGAAAGCATTGTTGACGTGAGTTCAAAACTGAGCGACAGTGATGAATTCGTTGATCGAGACTAGAGATGTCGACGACAGAATGTTGCTGATATTCTCGAATTGACTCATGATGTAGTGTGATGCAACGTAATGTCACGAACTGAGAGCTGAATGAAATCAGAATGAAATTCTAATAACTAGATTTTAGATACAAGACGTTGCACGAAGAAGAAAGAAAAGAAAGAGATCATTCAGAGATTCTTATATCTCATGAACGCTGAGTATCATTCGTATCGAGGAGCCTTCATAACATCACTGATAATCTCACGCCTATCATCATCTATAATATTGTTCAACATCATCTAAGTGATCTAACATCTCTTTTTCCAACATCTTTCGTGTAACACATGCTAAAATCGTGACAATAAGAAAATGTTAATAAGTCAACATCATCTCGACACATTCACATTGAAGCAAAGAGTTTACTTGAATGATAGCAACAATAGAAAGAATGTTATGATGATTGCAATGAAAACTAACTGAGAGTTAAATAAAAGACTGAAAGAATTGACTTTAATCATCACTCATCATGAAGAACTGAAAGAATTGATCGCAAGAATAAAACATCTCACAAACGTAGCAACAGAGAATCGAGAATGTCATGAAAAGATATACAAAGTATACAATGATAGTCAGACTTCTTTGAAAACAATGAAAGTTATGATATTAACAAAAAATTAGACACGTTTGCAATGAGTTCAAATTACACATGAGAGCATTCAATCTTGAAAAGTCACGCTGAAGCTATATTGAGTGACAAAACATGCAGAAATACTTGAAAATGAAGCGATGAACAAGAATATTGATGATTTACATGATTTGTCTCTATTACTGACTGAGCATCAATGCACTGAAGTGATAACAAGATTGATGCTCATACAGAAACAAATCAAACAAACATGAAGAATAATTTGAAAAGAAAGATTTAATGCAACTCATTTTTGATATCTGACATCAAAGATGACACATTGATATTTGTGACTGCACAAAAGTTATGCAAAGTCTCACAGCGCATTATTAGTGCAATTATGCATAAGAAAAACTGACTTCAATCAATTTCTACATGAGAGATGATGTCAGAAACTGAGCTAAACTAGAAATACTATCAATATAAAAGATTAGTATTAATATTATTACTTTGATAAAATTTAAATACAAGATAATACATCAAATAATGTACAAGATGTAAGACAAAGAATGAAAGAAAAGAATGAAAGTTTAACTTTTATATACATGAATTAAGTAGAATCAAAACTAAATAATAGTTTTATTGACTTAAGATTGCAGAAGTTCATGCACACAATTGAGATGATCAAAACAAAATTGCTGAAACTAGATTAAAATGATGATGATTAAATTGATAACTTGATTCATTAAACTAGTTCAATGAATCAAAATTATTTAAAATATCAATGATTTATATTCTAAATTAAATTGATGATTTGACATTATGACAATAACTTTTCTCTTTAAGATTGAGCTTTTGCAAAATGATAAAAAGAAACAAGATGAAATGAGAAAGAATTGAAAACAAAGACTGAAACAAGACAAGAATTGATGCAAATGCATTTTAATGTAATGAAGCACAGATGAAACTAGAATAAATCTGAGTCACATTTGAGTCAGATTTGAGCAAGATGTTTGTAAAATGAAATGAGATGAGACACATTTTAATGTGATAATGCACAGCAAAATTGAAATATATTTGAGTCACATCTGAGTCAGATTTAAACAAGATATCTGAGTCAAATCTATATAAAATCTGAGTCAGATCTGAGTAAAAGAAAGATGAATTGCAGTTTAATATGATGATGCACAAATGAGATTAAAATACATCTGAATCACATTTGAATCAAATTTAAGCAAGACATCTGAAACAGATTTAGACAAGATCTGAGTCAAATCTGAGTTAAGTTAAAATGATGAAGATTGAATTTAAAGTTCTTGACATTGACATTAAAATATTACACATGACAATACATGTGATTCTTCAACGACAAAGTTGACGAGATGATATTCATTGAGTGCTTGCTCACAATTATTCAGAAGATGAAAAGACTTTCAAGTAGAAAAATGATCTTCTCAATCAATGTAATACTTGAGCAAAAATGAATTATAATATTTATCATGCTTGAAGTTTAATATGCTGTTTACATATCAGAATCTTTCATTATTTTTGATGATAACACGTTTTTAAGATTTCTGACATTGATTCAAAAGAAAATCACTTGCAATATGATTCAAAAAGTGACATGAAAGATTGAATGAATTTTCATGAATGTTGAAAGATTTAACTTAATGATCAGAGAATTATTCTTAAAGACATGCTTGATTTTGAAGAAATCAATGTTATGATCATTTAACTTGACAATGAGACGAGCAATGCTGAGATTGCAAGCATTCAGTCAGACTTCATTTTCAATGAAGTATTTAAAATAAGAATGATGAAAGAGATTGACATTGAATTTGTAAATGATCTGAACTATAAGCATCTCATCACGTAGATGCTCAGTTAATTTCTTCATCTTCTTGATGAACTTTTTGACATTGATTAACTTGTTTCAAGCTTGAGACATAAAATTCTTGAACAAAGATTCAAAAAGCTTAAAGTCTAGATGTGAGTTTTGACTTAAATTAATCAAGAAGAATGATGCTAAAGTGATTAATGATGATGTGTTATTGATGATAAATTTGACTTTAAAAAGTCACTTAGTTCAATCATCTTGCATATAGTTGATGAAGATTCAAAAATAATGCTTCATGATAGCATTAACTTTCTTGATTTGATCATTAATTTCAAAGTGATACGTTGTTGATAACCTAACATCTATCTTCAGCATTTTACATATATGCTTTCAGACATTGAAAATGAATTGTGTATCTCAATTAAACATGAAGAACTTAAGTAAATTATGATGTTTTCAAACATGAGCATAGAAGCAGTTGATAACTTCTTCAACTTTCATAAAAGTGATGAGAACTAAATGTCTCATTTTGATAAGATGATCAACAAAGATTAGAACATATTTATATGTGATATTCATGAAGATACTGAGTGATAAAGAATTTACATAGTTCATGAAAATATCATGTCAACGATGTTCAAAAATTGAAAGAAGATGCAATCATTCTTGAGTTCATTGTTTAAAGAGCTTGAAACGTGTGCACACCTGATAATTTCATACAAAGCATTGAACATACTTATAAATATTTAATCATCAGTAAACTTAACTGATCAGTTCATAGCTTTTTGCTCTTTTTGAATGATCATTGACAACACTATCATGAGCGAGCTGAATGATACAAAGACATAGTTTATCTGAGTTGAGCATGTACTTTCTTTCTTGAAAGTACAGATGATTCTCGTGTTTTTCACACTTGACTAGAAAGATCTTGTTGTGATGTTATGCTTTATTGCGAAGCACTTCAATTATCTGAACTGCAAATTTGTCATTGATCTCAACTTACTTTCATAATGTCTGAGTGAAAGTATCAGCAGAATCTTCATCAAGATTCAGAGTGTCTTAATTTAGCTGAGATTCGATGTTTTCAACGTCAAATTCTTTGATTTCTAGATTCATGAAAGTTAAAATTTGCAAGAATGCTGAGATAATTGAAAACAGATGTAACTGAACTGAATTTAGAATGATGATTTGTGATTGAAGCTTCATGACTTTAATGTTAAAAATATCAAGAATGAGATTCTCAATAATATCAAGATCTAAAACATGAATTTTCAGAATTGTCTGATGTTGATATTGATGTTGAGAATCAAATGTATTTTTCTTTCTAGAAAGATTTTCTGAGCGATGTGTCAGAGCATTCAACTTATCATCAATCTTGTCAAAATAATAAGTGATGTAATTAGATTTGTTGTTGAGTTCGAGTTGCTCAACTTAACTCAGATTGAGTTACAGTGTTGAATTGAGTTGAAAGAGATTAATTCAACTCGATCGAGTTGAGTTCAACTCTCAACTCAACTCAATCAACTTGACGAATTGATTCAAACTCGACAACATGTCTAAACATTTTACTTATTTGAAATAAGTACTAGTAGAATGAAATTATGAAACTTTAAAATGTGTGTGTATGAATGATCTTTATTCACATGTTGAAAAGAAATCTATATGTATGTAGAGAAATGTCTTCGACTTTTCTATCATTGACTCAGATCTCAGTCACTGTTTCTAACTAAACTGCTTGAGAAATGCGTAAGTAATTTCATGAAAACAGTAGATTGCAAAATGAATTGCAAAATGAATTGCAAAACTATTTACGTGAGCTTTCTATTGATGTCTTCTTGTCTTCTTTGCTCAGACAATGCATTCAATTTAGCTTTACTCTTAAATGATGATTTCTTCTTGAAATTAGTCATCTCAAAGCTACGTTTACGTGTTACAGCAGAACTCGACTTCAAAGAAGAAGTCATCTTACACTGTTTTTTTTTCAATGCTAAAGATGACGATCTAGATTCTTCATTCAATTTAGAGACTGCAACGAATTTCATCAAATTTCTTTGATTCATTATCTTTCATAATGATTGATCGTTCTTCTTCAATCTGTTTCTCTCAGTCAAGTGTGATGTAACTCGATCAAAATGAGCAAACGCTGAAAATCGAGCATTCGAAAGTGAAGTTGTCGTAGATCTTGCTGTCGTAGATCTTGCTGTATTAAATAACGTAGATAACGAGAATTCTTTGAAGTTTGAGAATCTAGATTGCGAAAATGATATGAAAAGATCAACATTAATTGTATCATCATTCTTCAGCTCTGATATTGTTAATTAAATGTTTGATGATGAACAATATAACATTACTTATCTCGCTCGTTATCATCAACATCATCATTTGATGATGCATTGCTGATATACTCTAAATCTTCATTAACGTCGATGATGAAGACTAAATCTTTGTTCTTTTCTTGTTTCTGTGCATCGAAAGCTCTTTTCTCTTCAATAAGCTCGTGAGACTTGAATTCTGCTTTCAACTTCACAGCATCTGCATACTTAATCATTATGATATTCAATATGATGTTGGCAACAAGAGAGCTGCAATGATAAGATAATACGTCTCGTCTCAAATTGAAAACTCGTTCAACATCTGTCGAGATAGCTGAAATTGCTAAAATATCTCGAGTCATTCTGCTTAAATGAACAAAGTCTCTGAAATGATTTCTTCAGAACTTAATGAGATCGATGTCTTGAACAGTGTTTAAAGCTTATTAGAATTTGATATTTCAAACTATGTGACTGCGAAATCGATTGCAAAATCGATTTCAAAGAAATTATGAGACAACATTAATTGTGCAACGAATGAAACAAAGAGAAGAAAAACTAACTCTGATTCAAATATCGTTTCGCTTCGTTAGTTGAAACAAGTGATGATGAATTGTGATGTTTGAAATTTCGTCTAGCGACTATATCTGCAATGAAAGATGATTGTTGCAAGACTCTTTCTTGAAGTTGATCTTGCAATGTAGTTGAGTCAAGAGCGTAGTGTCTAGCATAATAATTTATAAACTCTCGTTTGTATCTTTGTTTATAGTTGCTGTCTTGTCATGTAGATTGCTCGTATAGATTTAGTTTCTGATGAGAATCTATAATATTTTCGAGATTGTACATTAGCTTTCAATCATGACTGACATCTGCGTAATATTCGAATAATTTGATTCGAGCTTGCGTTAAGACTTTCAAAAGCGAATGCTTTCAAGAACGCTGCTTTCTCTTCAGAGCTGTCATGTAATCTTCGATATAAAAGAACAAAACATCATAAACAATGTAAATTGCATTGATGCTGAGTTCGCGATTACGTTCAAGTAAATCAGTGAATATCGCGAATGATTTGAGTAGTTCTACAAGATATCAAACATGTGTTCATTCTTCATTATTGAGAGACAGCTTTTGAAGAGTAGTATTTTCATTTTCGTGAGTAGAAATATAACTCTTGATGAAGACTTGAAGACGAAGTGCTCTCAAAAGCATGAGACAGATGAAATTTCAGCGAATTTTAACGTCTTGTATCATCTTGAAACGAAGTTTGAAATTGCGTTGAGACTTGTGAAAGTTCTATATTCTCTGAGAACTTTCGTTCATATAAACAGAAAGCTTTCGAATCTAATTAAAGATTACTATAATGTCATGAATAAGAGTGTACTCTGTATTTTCGATCGCGATTGCAAAATCGATTACGAAAATAATAGCAGAGCAAACTAACATGATAAATAAAAATTATTAATTATCTTGAACAGTGTTCGAGATAGACTCTCTTGTATAAACATGCTTTGAAGACTAATCTTGAGTATTCAATACTCTTTCTCATTCTCATTCTTGAGACTTAACGTCAGCGATTTGAGTAACTGTTTAACAGCTAACTGAATTACATGTGCTAAACATGATAAATGTGAAATAGCTGAGAATGTTTGCAAAGTCTTGTCTAATGCAGTCATCATGACGTCGTTATTGCTGACGTTGTCTGTGATTACAGTCATAACTCGATCTTGAATATCAAGTTCTTGCAATATTCGTTCAGTAATACTGCTTAGATTGCTTTCGATATGCTTGTCTTCGATTTGTTCAAAGTTCAACAAGACTTTTCGATATTTTCAGAACTCAATGTAGTAAAATTTCATGATGACTAGAAAAGATAATCTATTAGAACTACTTCATTCATCTAGACTAATGAAGATTTTAGAATTCGTTGATAAATTCTTGAGTATGTTGATTCGAACAACAGTCGCTCGATTCTTGAGAGAGATCGTAAGTTTGATTCTGTGCGACAGAGTAATGCTCGATCGTGTCATTTCAAATGCTTGTCAAAATTGAACATTGTCAATAGCGACATGAAAGATATTTAAAGTGACGAAAGTCTTTTGAAGTTGTAGTGCAAAGACTTCTGAAGTATATTCTTGATAAAAAGCGCGATGCTGTGATTTATTAATCTTTTGCAATCTCTTTTGCAATCTCTTTTGCAATCTATTTTGCAATCTGCAGCTAAGAAGCAACTTATCGAAGCTTTAACTCTAACAAAGTTACGAATGTTTTGAACGTTCGTGATCTTAGTTGCTAAGTTTGTGCGTCTATCACAATCTTTGCTATTCAGATGATGTTTCATGATGCTGTTATCAATGCTTCTATTGTTAAAATGCTCGTAGACATGTGAACACAAACGACAAATGAGTTTGAGTCTTTCGCTTTCGACTAAAGCTGTCTGATAGAAGTTATTTCATATCTCATCTGTTCATGACTGTGAGATTCACTTTGAATGACGATAGCCTGATACTTTTCGTTCTACTCGCATCGCATATTGAGTTTGCTTTCATCAATTCAGAAATATATGTTGATATTCTTGCTCATGATCGTATAGCACATATCATTCATCGTGTAACGACTGCAGTTCGACGAGCACGACAGAAGTAACGTTAGAAGAAGAAGATCGAGGACTATCATGCTCGCTGTTGTCAAGATTCTCTGAAGATATATTTATAGAACTAAATAAACTGTTCATACTTGCTTGCAATTTCAATGTTCTGTTTCAAGAAGATGACATGATAAGTAAGTTAAATGAAAAAAAGACTGCAAAAAGAGTCGCAAAAAGAATTGCTAAGAGAGTTGCAAAAAGAATTAAAAACAAGTTTGATCTTTCAAGCATCATTAAGCTTAGAGTTTGAAGATCAATGCAAATCGTGTGTCACTGTTGACTTGTGACTGATTGATTCTTATCTTTTAAATTAACTGTTAATTATTCTAAAAACTAGCACATTTTAATAGATTTCAAACATCATGATTAACTAAGAAGCTTATTACAAATACAATGAAATAATTATACAGAGATGAACTGAAGTACAAAATAATCGTTGATCGTTGCACAAAATTATGCGAAAAGAATGTTTAATTCTTCTGTTCACTTCTGCTATTTATTCATTACATGAGAGTATGCTGTGATGCTGCATGCAATAAATGATTCTATCTATCAGCTTGTGACTGCGAAACTAGCTAGATTATCGATTTAGAAACACTCGATTTCTAAGATATGAATATTAAGAGAATCAAAAAGAATACTTGACTTCTTGATTTTGAATATCACTTTTTATATTTCTCGTGTCAATTTGTAGAAAACATTTGATGTTCATTCATACTTGTTATAGTCAAAATTTGTCGATCAATTCTCAGTCTGATCTGATAGCACAATTCACTTGCATGACTTGTTCTTAATCGTCTTTCTTTTCGATCATACTACACGTCATAGAGTTTTCTCAGACGTGATGAATGATTCTCGAAAGTGCTTTGATGTCAATTTGCGATCTCGAGAGATATGACAATTTGTGAAGAAGGCTTGACGATACTGATCGCTCTTTGCTTTTTTATATGTCACAATGTTAGTATAAATATTGAAATACAAGTCGCGAAATTGATTGCAAAATTGATTGCAAAATTGATTGCAAAATTGATTGCAAAATTGATTGCAAAATTGATTGCAACATCAAGAGCAAAATCAAGAACAAAGTTCAAATAGTAAAAGAAATAATAATCATGTTGTAAACAAAATTACAAAAAGAACTGTCAAAAACTTACACAATAAGATGATGTGCTACGTCTTTTCAGAAATTCTGAAACTGTTGAAGAATCTTCACTGTCAATGCTTTTCTGATGACATTCAAGTCATTCATCATCTTTTCGTTCATCATCGTCTTGAGCTTTTCGCTCAAAAGCAAGTCATTCACCTGATATCATTCTTTCGTCTGAACATCATTGATGTCAGAGAGCTTCTTTCATTGAAAACTCTTCACACTCATATTGAAACAAGCGCTTAGTATTGAAGAATCTTGATTGAGACTTGCAACATCGAGACGTGTTCTTACATGATTCACTGTATTTTCTTTCGCAATTCTATGAATTTATTAATATTTGATTGCAAAAAAGATTGCAAAAAATATCGTTGATTTCATTTGCTATTCACATGCGCAGTCAACAAGAACTCATGATCATCATTCGATGCTTGTAGATAGACATTCGATTTTTTGAATTGCTTGATTCAATAGAAATGAATATTTCTATCTCTGTTTTTCGCATCTTCAATTTTCTTCTCATCATCTGTCATATTTTGCACATGAGTTCTAGTCTTTTTTGAATGTGTATTGTTGAAATAATCTTCAATAGTCTTGCGCTTGTGAGTAGACATCATTGCGAATGCAGAACAATAGTTAACTTGTAAAAGCAATGATGTAGCGATCTAAATAATGAGATGAAATAGTGAAGATCAATTGCAATTATGAGATATGAAATTTAAACTTCAATATCTTGATTTAAGATTTTAAGATTTAGATCATCATCATTTCAACACTAATTAAGTCATGTAATCATTAACTTTTTTCTTCTTTTATCTTCAAACAACAACAACATACTGCAATCATGATCGCAACAGCTCAGTAAGTTATGTATCAATCTTACGAGTTTATAGAAGATTGCAGAACTGATTGCAATACAGAAACAATGAGCTTAATTCTAACAACAAAACGCTACTCAGCATCTTTGATTCTGCAACTGATGAGATTTTGAAATCAATTTTGAATTCAAATGAATTCTTCAACTTGCACGAATCTATGTATGTATTTCATTTCTTATTACTCTTGAATTGATTGCAAAACTGATTGCAAAGTAGAAATAATATTGCAGCGAATTCTAAATTCAAGCTTACAAGATCAAATCTCAATCATGAGTCAAACAATAGATCGCGATTGTCAAGCAGCTCAGAATCGTCATTGTCAAGCTCATCGTCATCATTCTCATCATCATTCAGTAAAAAACCTCATAACAAGCAATTTGTCAAAAAGATGTCTCGAAAACAGTCAATAGTGAAGTCGAGAACTGATGACAGAAAGATGAAGCTCATCAGGGTAAGTTTTGAGTCTTACTAGATTGCAAAAATGATTGCAAAAGTGATTTCAAAGACGCTGATCATATGTTAGAATGTTTGATTCATTGAGTCAGCTTGTGTTATCAATGTCATTATAAAAAGTAATCTTATCAAGCTCAAGAAAATGCGAAAATATTGCAAAGAAACTGTGACACTTCGTGAAATTCATCGATATCAAAGAACAATCGACTTACTTATTTCAAAGCTGTCGTTTCAGCGTGTGATTCGCGAAGTGTATCATGAATTGATTGAAGTCAATCTTCGCTTTCAATCAAAAGCTATAGAGACATTGCAGAAGATGACAGAAGCATGACTTGTTGCGATGTATGAAGATTAGTTTCACGATCAATTTTGCAATCAATTTTGCAATTGATTTTGCAATCAATTTTGCGATTCAAATACTGATTACTTAACAGACATCAATCTTTGTGCAATTCACGCAAAGCGTGTAATCATTCAAGCGAAGAATATGAGATTGATTTTTCATCTCACAAGCGAAAAGTTTACATTTGAAGCTTGTTTAAATTACATGACGAAGTAGATAGTCATGTTACTATGCAATCAGAATGCAACGCTGTTGCAAGATAAATAGATAGTAAATACAATTTTTGCACTGTCACACTGTTAGTGATACTATTGCTTTCGCGCATAATTCAAGTTATTTCTTATCGCTTTTGTCAAGAACTTTAGTTTTTTTTCCCTTGAATGTAAAGTCAATTGATTAATTACTTGTATGCATGAGATTTCAGCGCAAACGAGATTTTCGCGCACGCTAACTAAAACTATCTATATTGATGTCATTTTAGCACGTCAAAGTCAATACTATTTGTTGCTAATCTTTCTAGATTAGAGTGCGCGAAAATTCAGTTTGCGCGAAAACTTCGTGCATACAAGTAATTATTCTATTTTTAGAAATCGAGTTCGAATTCAGTTTGCATGAAAACTCTGTGCATAAGAGTAAGTATACTATTTTTAGAAATCGAGTTCAAACAACTCAACTCAATCTCGAGTTGAGCTTGAATTGAGAGAAATCAACTCAATCTCAACTTGAACTCAGAATTGAATTGAGTTGATTCTTCTCAACTTAATTCAATTCTAACTCAACGACAGATTTAGATGTGATAGTTGAATTTAAACAGAAACTCACTTTAATGAGCTTGATAACAACTCAATTGCTTAATTAACATGAAATACTCAAGATTTTTATGATTCATGATCATCTCAACAGAATAAATAAAGTTTTTGAACTTTGATCATCATTTTTTGAAAGCATAAACAATGATCATGAGTTCTTTATTGTAGATCTTGTAGTTACACTTAACTAAGTTATGCTTCTTTGAAAAGTAAGTGACTGAATGAAGAATCTTATTCTCATCATATTGAGAAAGATTGTTTTTAAATACATAGTTTAAAGCATTGATTTCTATCACAATCTTGTGATCTGAATTATAGTAATGAAGAATAATCTTGAAAGTGAAGACTTTTTTAAGAATGTTAAATGCAATCTGACATTTCTGAAATCAGACAAAGAATACATCTTTTCTGATGAGATGAGTGAGCGAGATAACTATTCTACTATAGTCATAGATGAATCTTTTATAGAAGTTCGCGAAATTTAGAAAACTTTGAATGTCTTTAACGTTGATCAAGATGAGTCAGTTGACAATGATGTTTATTTTAGAAAAATTCATCTTGATCTCTTAATGATAATTATCAATTCTAGATACAAAACTTGAGTGATGTAAAACTTGCATTTGATTATATTCATCTGAAGATTTGCTTCTTGCAGCTTTCACAGAATGAGCTTGACATGAATCTCATGCTTGAGTTTATTGTTGAAATAGATCAAGATGTCATTCAGATAAGCTGTACAGAACTTATTTAAATGTTCATGAAGAATATTGTTGATATACTTCTGAAATGAGATAGACTCATTACATAGATTGAAGAACATGACTAGATACTTGAATAATTCAAATTGAATGCAAAAGATGATGAAAGCTTCATTTTCTTCTTTAATTCAAAGTCGATTGAACGCAGAAATGATATTCAGCTTGATAAAGATTTTAGCTTGACTCAGATGATTCAGCGTTTCTGAAATCAGAGACAGAGAATATTGATTCTTGATTGTGATAGCATTCAGATTTTGATAGTTCATGCAGAAGTAAAGTTCTTCTTCAAGTTTCTTGATGAAGAGAACAAAGATGATCATCTGAAAGTGATTGACTTGAATGAAATCTTTGCTAGACTGATTATCAAGTCAAGTTTTCATATCTACTTTCTGACTCGCTCGAGTACTCAATATCAATGTCGTGACTCAACTTGAATACTTAATATCAATCTTGTGACTCGACTTGATATCAATCTCAAGTCGAATCAGAATTCGAGTTCTCGACTCAACTCATCAAGCAATCGAAAATTCAGAGTTCAATGAGAAGAAATACTGATTACTACTAGTAGAAGTTTCTCAAGCAGAATCAGCATCTTCAGAATTCATGAGAATACTGACTACTACTAATAGAGATTTCTTGAGCATGATTCATAAATAGTGATTGACATCTTCAGAGCTCATGATTCATGAGAATATTGATTACTACTGATAGAGATTTCTCAAGCACTATTGATAATGTACTATTAATAATGCAACAGAGTAATGCAATTGATTAAAGCTTATGCTTGACTACGTAGTAATTACTAAGCTGAGAAAACACGTATCAATAGTAGTCAGTATCTTCGTGAGTTCTGATCAATACTCTTGAGAAAATTTCTATCAGTAGTAGTCAGTATTTTCATGAATAATGAAGATGCAATCAAATCAATTGCATTACTTTATTGCATTATCAGATAAATATTAGTAGTAGTAAATCATATCTTGACGAGTCAAATCAAAAATTCGAATCAATACTTGATATCAACATCGTGATTCAACTTAAATACTCAATATCAAAATTCTGACTTGACTTGAATACTCAATTTCAAAATTCTGACTCGAATCAAGTCTTGATGAGTTGAAAACTCGACTCGATCTTGATGATTCAACTCAACGCAATCAGTCTAATCTTTGCTCAGATTCTCATTTAAATAACAATAAAGTTTTAGAATTTCATTACGACTCATGTTATACAAAGCGAAGACTGAGAGTTGAGCATCATCTTTAAAATGTATGACATGATCATGAGCTTGATGCAAAGACAAGATATCAACGTTTTTCTTAAAGAAGATGTTTAGAAACTTAAAATATTTGAATGATAGAATTGTGACTGAATCAACGTTCTTACTTTGTTGATAGACTTCAAAATCTTCTTGTGTCGTGAATGCAGTCAAGTGAAATTTCTTTTTCATTTGATGAAGATTCAGACAATGATTCTTATCATACATACTGTCTTGAGAGCAAAATGAGAACTGAGCAAGAGTTGAACTGTTCTTTGAATGAACAGTCAAAGTCACATGACGCGATTTTGACTCGTCAGAGTCTAGATTAGAAGACAAGATTGATTCAAGATTCAAAAAGATATCAATTTTCTTTAGAATAATACTAAACACTTCAATGTCTTTGACATAAGCAGCATGATCAAAGCTTCAAGCTTTCAACTCAACTATGTTAAGTTGTATAAAAGATTGATTAAATTGATCTGCTCAAAAGACAACAGAAGTTCTAGAAAGAGAAGAATTTCAACACTTGATTTTTGATGAGTATTCTTTTTAAATGACTTGAAGAATACAACTAAAAGCTTTTTGTTTCAGATGAGAAACAAGACTGAATGAAATTTGTTTCTTATGAATGAGTTGAGTATTAATTGACTTTTCATGAGCAAACGAGAAATTATATTGCTTCTTGTGAGCAGATGAAAAACTGAGTTACTTCTTGTAAGTGAATTGAGAATTGAATTGCTTTTTGTGAGTGAACTGAAAACTGAGTTACTTCTTTCAAGTGAATGAGAAACTAGATTGCTTTTTGCAAGCAAACTGAAAACTGAGTTGCTTTTTTTAAATGAATGAGAAACTAAATTACTTCTTGCAAGCAAACTGAGTGCTGAATTGCTTCTTGTAAATGATCTGTAAATTGAATTGCTTCTTGTGAATGATTTGTAAATTGAATTGCTTCTTATGAATGATCTGTAAACTGAATTACTTCTTATGAATGATTCATGAATTGAGTTGCTTCTTGTGAGTGAATTGAGAGCAAGATTGAAAAAAAGCTACTTTGTTAACTTTAAACAAGAAATTTTCTTTTTATTGATTAAGATCATAAATCTTGATGAGAAATGAGCAATAATGATTAAAATAGAAGAAGAAAAACAAGATGAGAATAGTGTGCTCAAAATTGACATCAATGACGTGATGATGAAGTCATGATAAACTCATGATGATAAGATACTGACTTAATTCAATGACATAGAAGAATAGTTTTTCAATGTGTTCATCAAGAATCATTGTGATTTCAACAACATGAATAATGTCATCAATTAAAGTGACTTGATCATCAAATTCTTGAAGTCTGCGAGAGTGAGTTAATTAATGCAAGAAAAGATGATGTTGTTACGTGAAGAATTTATTCATAAAAACATAAGCAGAAACTTCACTATCAATCAGAGCAAGAATGAGAACTTTAGATTGAGCTTGACATAAAATACAGAATACTATCATGTGACTATCTTTGAATGTTAAATTGAATTCAAAGAGTTTCAAGACAAATTTAATCGAAAACTTTCTATATGATTGAAGTGAGAGTGAAAAGATTGAAACTAATAAACAAAATAATATATATATAGATCTTTGAGCATGACTTAGCTTAAAAACTAAACTTTTCTTGCAAACAGCAAGACTTCTTCATTTATATTGATAACATCAATGTTGTAAATGTTTATGATACACAAAGTGAAAAACTTCTTATTTAAGCATTTTTTAATGATTTTGCTTGAATGTTGCAATTTGCAGTAGTAGTAAAGCTTTCACTTGTTGCAAATTTTCTTGATCTCAGAAATGATCAGAATTTTATCTTGAATGATGATAATGACGAAGTTTAAATTCATTGACTCATCGAGAAATGAGAAAGAAAAAGATGAAGATACTGTTGAAACAACAGTCACAAAGATGATAATCTTTAAATTCAAAGAGTTACTAATTAATGCAAAGACATTCTTGACTTTGATGAACAAGATGATGATGAATATGAAGTGAGATTGATGATGCTTAAGCTGCTGAAGCTCTTCATCAATGTCAAAGAATGCTTGAATTCATTAATGAAAAATGAATGATTGAGTTTCATCAAGATTTCATCAAAAGAAGATGACAACTTGAGTGAAATAATTGTCATTGTGCTTCAGACAGTCAATCAATAAGAAATTTTTCATCAAAGAATATTCTTTCTTTTGATAGAAAAGATTGTAGTAATCAACAAAGTTATTCATGTTTTGCTTTAAAGTTTCATGAAAATATAAATGAGCATCTTCTGTCTTGAAAGAATTGTCACAGTAATGATGCAATTTATGTTATCAATCTGTAAAGATAAAAATGATACAGAGATTATTAATTCAATATTGATTCATTAAATTGTTAGTCTTCTTATTTATGATGAGTCATGACTCGACATAGATGATCTTGACTTAATGAGAGAAGTAATGATCATCATTCACATTCATGCGCTGTATCAGACTGTGCTCTCATGCATTCAATCAATCTTTGTTTCTCTTATACTCAGATATGTCAAGAAGTTTCTTGAATTTAAAAGCAATGAAAACAGCAACAGAATTCACAAAAGAATGAATAACAAGAAAAGATTAATTGTTCAAGATTTATGTAATGATCTGAACTATAATTGCAAGAGATTGAGAATTCAATTTTATATAAACTGAAGAATTGAGAATGATGAACAAAAACAAGATGATAACATCATGTTGTCAAACTTGATTTTGAAGCTTTTGCATTATGTGAAAGATCTCAACTGAATTTTCAATCACACTTTGAGTGAACTGTTCAACAGCACGCTCATTGTTGATTGAAAGATTGTGAAATGACTTCATTTGAGTGAAAGAATAACTAAATGAGATTTCAATATATGAAAATGTTGCAGAAAGTGTAGAATCTTTTGTAATGTCAGAAACTAAGTTAAACTAGAGATACTATCAATATAAACGACTGATATTATTATTATTACTTTGATAGAATTTAAATACAAGACAATACATCAAATAATGTATAAAATGAAAGACAAAAAGTGAAAGAAAAGAATGAAAGCTCAACTTTTATATACATGAATTGAGCAGAATTAAGACTAAACAATAGTTTTATTGACTTAAGATTGCAAAAGTTCATGCACATGACTGAGATGATTGAAACAGAATTGCTGAGACTAAATTAAGATGATGATGACTAAATTGATGACTTGATTTGTTAGAGATCAGCATAGAGCGAGTCATATGAATGTCATTTAACTAATAGATAAATGCTAAGAAAGAAAAGTATCTACAGAAAAGAACTCGATTCTTATATGTGCATTTCTCAGTTCTGTGCTAGACTCAATTAAGCTGACGTCTTACACATTGTTGAGAAATAGAGTACAGATGCAATATAGAAAGTCGTATCAAAGCAACAGAGAAAGCAAACAATGAACATGTGCAATGATCGTGCTAGTAGAAAGATACTGTATAATGTGTATTTCTTCTCTATCTACAAGTCGCAATGACATTTATATGTACACTCAAAAAACGCTCTTTGACTCTTCTATCATTGACTCAGATCTCGATCTTCTTTCTCTTACTAACTATCTCATGAGAATGATGCAAGCAGTTTCACGACATTCATTTCTCATCTAATTAGTGATCGTTTCTTGATCACTACAGAAAGAATCAAGAAGAAAACAGAAAGAAAACAGCAAGAGAACAATTTATTCATCAACGCTTGAGAAAACAGAAAGAATACAATCTATCATTAACATTTGAGCAATTGCTCTCGAATGCTTTCATTCATTATCTTTCATCAACTTAATATTATTCTTGACGCAGTAGAAATAGAATTTAGACTCATAGACTGCAATCTTTGTCTCTTTCATTCTTTCGTGAGTTTTTCTCATCTGATTCAATGCAGATTTTTGATGAAATTCAACAAACTTTCTTACTTGCTTCAGATTCTGATCAAACAAAAGACTTCTCTCTTTCAACATCTTCATTGAATTTTAGCTTCGAAGATCTATCAGCGCGTTTGAAGTCGAACATACTTCTTGAATTCTTACGATGACAGAATGACAAAACGATACTTTCTCTTGTTTATCGTTTTCTAGTTCAGAAGAGATCGCGTCGATGAGTCTTTGATCTCGTAGTGCAACGATCACTTCATTCTTAGTTTCACATTTTACAATTTTCATGTTGATTTCATCTTTGAAGATCATTATGTGATAGATGAGCACTGCAATGCGTTGTTCATCAGATTTATCTCTATTATTGTGTGATAGATGTGACATTCAGAAACGAACACTGTCTGCGATGTAAGACTGATTCATTCATTTCAGATCTGATCTTCGCGAATCATTCTCATTGAACATCTCAAGTACTACGCAGTTAGTATACTCATTCGTTGCTAAATTTTGCTTGATCACTTCTTTTCATCATTTTTTCATGCGAAGATGTAGATCAAGAATGAATTCATCGTCTTTATCAATTGACTCATCTGCAAACATTGCTGTGCTCTGAATTTGACTTTGTTCTTTATCACTCATCAAATCATTGACATTCAGATTCACATGTTTTATGAGTTCTGAATTGTTCTTGAAAGTGATCTTCATGAAATATGAGAAAGTCAGAAGATTGATTTCATGATTCAATCGAAGAGTCACAGTAATGAGATAGTACACTATATTCTGACGTACTAGTTGTTGCAACGTGATGTACATAGTCGTTCTCAATCAGTCGTGATTTGTAAGATCTAAGTCATTTCTCTGATGTCATAAGTATATGTTTAGTTTCTCTCTTATCAAGACTCATGTATTGTCATTCAATATTCAATCAAACACATTTGATAACATTATTGCATCGTTTTTCTTTCACTTCTGATACTTAATCTTCTCTATGAACATGTTATGAATCAGAGATGTATCAATCTTGTAGTTCTGTGACATATGTGATCATAGTCAAAATAGTTGTAGTGAGTCAGTGAAGTGAAAGAAACAACTATCTCGACGAAATCAGTCTGCGAAAGTGACATCGATTTTCACGAAATCTAGTTGAAATCTATAGTCGTATATGATATTTATATGATCAATAAGTATTTCAAACAACAGCTCATTTGTCAGTAACTTGAGTCTATTTTTCAGCTTCTGAAGATGTGAATGACATACAAATATTTCTTCACTCTTAGTTTTAAAGCGATATTTTCTCAGCAACTTCATTGTCATGATTGAAGATATTGAATCAAGATAATCGAGTCTCTGCTTTCATGTATGAGACATTCATATGCAAAAGCATGCTCTATTCTCTCTCATCTTTCAGATATTTTTGATAATTTAATAATGTGATCGTTGAACTTTCGATCATATGCTTTCTATCGCTGTCGCAATGATAGCTTTCTCGCAGACATTCACAGTATCACTCATTTCTGTTTCTAAGCTGTACTGTAGAAGAATCTTTTCGTTATTCATGATTACATCTAGCGAGAAAGCAAGTCTTTGCTCATCATATTCTGCTAGCTTTGAGAACATTGAAGCGATCAAGATAAGAGAATGAGAAGACATAAGAAGATGTACGCGTGATGTTCTTGAAGAATTTAACGACGTGAACGAAGCAATTCTGTCAGAAAAGATTGATGTGACAACTCTTGATGATTGACGAAATCTTATCATCAGACTTCACATTACTGACATTGATAAATTAAGATCTGAGATCATTACTACATCGCTTGCAGTCAACATGAAGTGTGAGTTTTCATTCTTCAACACTACTGACGAGTGTCTTGATTGCAACGACAGTATCGATGATCATGATCTTCTTTCAAAATTGAACTGCAAGACTGCTGATGAGCTAAAAACAGTCTCGACATGATCTGTTTTCAAGATCATGTCGCTGATACATTCACATAGCAAGTCAGACTTTACTCGTCTTCAGTTCATGTGATTTAGCTTTTCGTTCATTAACATAACTTCAATCTGATTCGCGATCAATTTGTCGAAGTCTGTGAGTTGTAAAAATGAGAAGATTGAAACTCGATCTTTGCTGACAGTTGTCTGCATTGCTCTATGATATACTATCTGCTTCATCATTGCTCTGATCAGATGCTCATTCTGAACTCTTGCAATGATTGCATGCATTTTATTCATCGCTTCTCTTTTTACTGAATACAATGAAGAATCTTTCTTTGAAATTCAAAGATTCAATAGCTTCGAATCTCATCTGTTCATCAGAATTCTTTTTGTCTCAGCTATATTTCTTCTCTCTTTTTCAATTCTTTCATGCTCAATATTCATCGTCTTTCATTCTTCTTTCTTGCTAGTCATTCTTGAATAAAGTGAATTGTTATCAAGAAATTTCACGAAGCTGTACATCAGATTTTTTACATTGACGTGTAATTGTATAATTTGATTTTGAAATTGATGAATTGCTGTTTGTCGTTCTTGTTTTGTGCGCAGAGAGTTCAAGAAATTGACTAGTTCTTTTTAATCGTTTATGAAGTGTCTCAAATGATGCAGCGTTATCACAGAGCTTGCTTTAGTGAGTGTCATTGAAATGATGAAAGTAAAGATAGTTGAAGAATTCGAATGAGATTCTTCTGAGAAAATGCGTAAAAGCTTTCGTTGATGAAAGCTTCGATGTGAGCTTTTAATGTCTGAGAAAACAAATGCTGAGTGAAGAATTACATGAGATGTTTAGTCATTCTAGTGTGAGTTCAAATAACAGAGATGATAACTATGTTGAAAGATAAAGAATACGTGCTGAGTCTTTTAGAGCTTGATGCTAGTAGAAATTGCTTGCAGTTTTGCAAATAATTCTTCTGTGACTTGCGCTTGTTATAGCTGAAAGAGTGTTAATGACTCGATATTAGTAACAAATTTCTCAGCTGACTGATTGACTATTTTTCTACGCTATCTGCTGCGCATCACATGAGTTAGATTGACTTGATGTAGCATCATGTTGTCTTGTCGTGTGTCGTTTAAATCGATCTTGATATATTCTCGATCTTTGATCTTGATATATTTTCTGATATGCAATCATCGATCGATTTTGATTCTTACTCTAAGCCCTAGTTCTAATCATTACGCAGTGAACTTTAGCGCGTACTCTGCGAATTGATTAAAGTTTCGCTTTGTTCATTCAAGACTAAAGCATTTTGAAACTTTCAATCTTCAATACTGAAGTAATTCAGTACTGACATTGCAGATGTTTGCATCTTCATTCTCATTCTTCTTTTCATATGCTCAAGTAACTCAAAGCGACTTTATGACATTCTTAACAACTCATGATCTTCTTGCATCAACTTTGCTTCTTGACGACTTGATAGAAAAAGAGCTAATATGAGTGATGCTGTACAAGACAGTGCTATCAAAGCTGCACTCTTGAATGTGAACAATCTTATCTCAATTCAACAGAAGTTTCAGCAACAGTCACTTTTTTCAAGTTCACAGAGACTTTCAGTTAATAATGAATAAAATTCAGCGACGCATTCGAGTTTCTAATTGAAACATTGATCACAATTTCTGACATGATTTTCTCAATGAGCGTTGTTATCAATAAATTCTGATCTTCATTCTTCTGTTCATTGCTGATCTCACTTTTCGATGCTCAATTCACACGCTTCTTCAATCTATTTTCTGCAATCGTTTCTTTCAAGATCGCTTCGTTGAACTCTGTAATTTTATATCATTCTTTTTCAGTGTTTATCTTCACTACTTAAAAAGATTTCAGTCATCTTCATGTCAATTTCAGCATATGCATGTTGTTCAATTTGATGTCATGCAGCAGTACAAAATCATTCTTCAGAATTGAACTAGTATGAACGCGTCTGTGATCATTTCATACATCTTTGTCGATCTCTTTCATTCTTCTCAAATGCAGCGCGATCTTCTTCAAATTCTTGTCTCTGTGTTCAAGTTGTCAAGCATGAAAAGTCAGTAACTCATCAGTCGTGCGAACATTGTCTCATGAAAGAATCTGTCAGATTGAAACATCAAGTTCTATAGAAAGAACGACATTGCAGTCATACAAGACACAATATGAAGTCATTTCAGTGAAAGTTCTCATGATAATTCTGTCATCTCATAGCACACTGACAAAGCTTCTGACTCATCTCATGCTTTCATCGACTGTCATCTTGATCAAGACATTCACAATAGCTGTATGATCTCTCTTCACAAGATCATTTGTCTGTGAATGATAAGTTGACATCATCATTCGCTTTATTTTATATTTCTCGATCAGCGTTTCTACAATTGCTTTGTTCTTCGATTCTTCGTTCATGACAAATCTCTTTGAACAGTCGTGTCTGCAAATCACATCTTCTCACAGAAATTTCGCTATCGCTTTCGAAGTTGCTGCTCTCAGAACTCTTTCTTCTACTCATCTCGAGAAGTCATTTCTTGTCAAGAAAATATAGCATTTCTCTTCGCTTGAAGACATGTAAATGACATTCATCTCAATCTTCTCTTAGACTTTCAAGATTCAGATAGAATGCAAAGTCTTCTTCTTTCATCTTGATGCTTGCAACTGACATTCTTCACAGAATTTTACATATGTGCATGTATTCTTTCATATCTTCTTTCATCAATATCTGTCGATCATCTTTTCATATGTTCTCTCTCTTTCATGATGATCACTTTCATCATGCAGTTTCTGCAAAATATTACTGCGTTCTTCTTGAAGATTCATCATTCTTCGCACAG
>JAABUH010001690.1_pt1 | contig 23332 bp, 27 predicted proteins | sample 5559121 | NCBI WGS metagenome assembly JAABUH01 (sample SAMN10711871, study PRJNA513364) | rock metagenome | isolation source: Antarctica rocks | place: Antarctica: Victoria Land, Battleship Promontory nord | collected 2015-12-28
ACGATACCTTGAAGTAATGGGTCTGTGCTCTTGCAGCACAGATATCAACAAAGTCGATGATGCTATACATGTCTGCGCTTTGTTATACACCTACAGAGCTTAGCTTCCGCAGTTCGGATGTATATCATGCCCAGCCTGCCAGTTGTGTGCCATGTATTGCTTTGACAGTGGTCTGGGTCACCATTGCTAGTGGCCATGACTTCTGGGGCACAGCAAAATAGTCCAGAGCTTGCAAAGCCTCGGGAAACTTTCGAGGAGACAACACTGGTCTACAGTTGATTTAGCATCCAGCAACGACATGCACGGGAGTGCACAGAAAGCTTAAGCCCGTCAGCCATTGAAAGCGTCTGCGTGACTTTAGCGTTGCGAAGAAAGGGTCTTGCCAATTTGTCAACATGGCACGATCTCCTTCTCGAGGCTGCAGGGCCGCAGTCGCCATTACAGACTCTGGAGCTTTCTGAAGATCCTTGTCGGATACTGTGATGGTTTCTCGCTTTATGACCTGTCTTGGTAGAGAGAAAGACGAAGGTTGACGATGATTGGCGTTACGTTGTCGGTCTCGACGCCGCCCGCCCAGTAAGTCATTTTGCAAGCACTCGCCACGCTAACAACGCGGCGAGCCTCTTTGCTGCGATCATGCTTCGAAAGGTTGCAATTACGGAAACGCCCAGACTTTCAGCAAAACACCACCGATCATGAGCAACAATAACAGCGATCACACCGGAAGACTGCTTGTGATCAGGGTAGAGCACGGGATCTCCCTAATCATGCCTCCTAAAGTACTTCCTCCAAGCTCGTTCTCAGCGATAGCACCGTCCTACTCAGGCGGTCACTCTCCTGGGCGGATGTCAGAGGAGGCCTGCGCTCTCTTGTTGCAACACTGAGCTTGTGCATGGGATAGGTTGTCTTTTTCAGGTAAGGCAATTGCAGCGTGATGCAACCCTTGACCTCTGCTTTCAATACCACCGGCATAATGCCAAGCACTCGTGCTGCAGAGGGTCACACCCTTCATTGTGACATGAACTCTTTGTGTTGCAGAACCCGCCAGGAGCCCTGTGCTGCAGAAGCCGGTCACTCTGACATCGTCATGGCGTCAATCGTTCTTCAGGTGAGCTCATAATCGCATCCACCATATGGGTGCCAGTATGCGAACGTTCTGCCATCACTGGCAACCATTCCCAGGTCTTCATTTGCCAACTTGTGTCTTGCACATCCTTGGTGCTTTCTGCAGGTTCATTTTTCAGCACATGACGCAAAAAACATGTCAAGGGGTAGCTGAAGCAGCAGATATCTTGCATGAAGGGGTGGAGGTATGCTGCCATGGCAAACCTTGCTGGCCAGTCATTGCTGTTGCATCTGGGTTTTCAGCTTTTGATTGTTTAGATGGATGTGGATGGGTGCTCAACGTTCCTTATGCATTGCAGCCGTGTAGACAGCAAATCATGAGACATGATTCACAAATTGTTGTTTGCACCTGCAGGCTTGCGGTATTACGGTAGCTATTTCCTCTTTCTTCGGAACTAGGCCATTCTTTTGCTGCCGGAGGCTTTGCTGTCACTAACCAGCCGGAGCGGCAAAGTGACAATTTTTTATCAACTCAATCTGATGCAAAAGCCAACAGGTCTTTCCCGGGCATGCTGCTCAATGCATTGCCTATGCTGGAACCAAGCTCACCATGTAGCATGTGCATTCACCTTAGTGGCTACCCCAAAAAGTGTCAAACAGGCTTGCACAGAGCTCACTTATTGTGATGGGTGTACTTTCCACACCATTTTACTAGTAAAAAATAGTACTATGATGCCAATCAGCTCTGTTCAGTGGAATACAAGGCATGTGCAGTGCTGACCTACCCATGCGCACGTGGGTTCTTGACACGCCAGATGTGCATCTGTGATTTGAGATCAGATGTCACCAGGAATCTTGGCTGTGCATGCTGCAGCAACGCTTCTGCTGCTTGCTTGCCGTGTGGCTGGAGTGCCCAATGCAAACCTATATATGCAATATCTGTTGATTGTAGTCTAAACATCGCAGGAGTCGGGCTGATGCTAGTGTTGGCGGTGGTGCTGGTGGTGCTGGCGGTGCTGGTGGTGCTGGTGCTGGGTCTCGGATGGAATTGCATGAGATTGCAGCTGCTGTGAAGGCCAACACTATTTTGCTCTGTGAAGCTCAGTCAGGTTAGCTTTTCACCCTGTAGAATGGCCAACTCATATTTGCTTGGATCTCAATGCTAAAAGAGACAGCTAACAGGCTTGGCTCGTGATAGGACAGGTTGACCAGCCACACGTTAGCTATGGCAGCTTGATCAATTGTATTGTGTATTACTATGACACACACTGTGACAAAAAGGCTGACATCCAACCCATTGTATTCCCTTTGCCTCCAGGGAAGCTGCAAGCGGGTCAACTCGATGCCTTCTTGCAAGTGTTGAGATGTCATGTCAAGGTGCACATATCAAGGCTTTGGTAACAATACCTTCCAAGACAATTTTGTGACCGTTGTTTTGAAGTTGATGTGACCATTGTCTTGATCAGAGCAGCTTGGCACAACAGCTGTATATAACAGCAGTTCATGGGGAATGACACAAGCTCACATCTGGTTCTTGAAAGCTACTCAATCCTTCATGCAGCCTGTTGGCATGATACAAGCTGGATACACAGTGCATGAGAATCAGTGATATGCATATGCACACCTGCATTGACAGGGTTAGAGAACAGTGAGCAGGATCAAACCTACTACAGCAAAAACCCAGTAGGCTCCATGGGTATTGCTGATTTGCGGTCCATGCGCTTTTAAGCTTGCCACAGTTGTCTGGCAAGGACAACAGTGTTTATAATCTTGCTGTTGACGCAATTTATGATGTGCCTTTGGCTGTCGGTGAGCAGGCTATGCAGTGCCTGCCATTTACCTGAGTAAATGGCATCGTGTCCAGCAGAGGAGGTTGGAAGGGTCACCCGCTCTTGCCCACACAACTTTGTCATGTTAAAAGACTCTGGTAGACATTGAACCCAGTGTAACCCGCAGGGCCCCACCAAAGCTAGCTAATGATTCAGAAGTCTTCAGAAGCTATGATTATCTGTACAACCTGAAAAATGTTGTCCCTCTTGCTCGCTCATGCATGCCCTGTGGCTGACTGTGCAGTCTGAGGATCTGCTCATCTTGCTTCATGATCATGGCACTGTCGCAACAACTGATTGGCAGCCATTGTAAATTGACTGAACCCAGCTTCAGGCTAGGGTGACAACTGTCAAGCAGGTCCAGTCAACTGTCTGTAATGGACAAGCTTTAATCAGGGAAGATAGCATGTAATCTACACAATTGAAGTGTGACCCTGCGAGCGGGCAGCTGCCGATCGGCATACCTCTTCCTTGTAGGTGAGCATGTGAGGAAGAGGTATGCCGATCGGTACTGACTGACAGCTGCCTGCTCACATGGACACAGTTGTACTGTGGGGATCTGCACATAGTAAGCTTGCTCCTGCTCAAGCTGTGATGGATACTAAATGCTGCACGTGTCGCATTTGTATGCACGTATGCAATTATAGGCACGGTGCAAGCCACACACAGGTTCAACAACAAACTCCATCTGAAAGTGTACTGAAGCGACTGGTAGTGTGTCTGTTACATGTGTCAGCCCTTTAGGCTTGTAGGGCGCTGCAATTTCTGTAGGAATCTGATCCTCAAAGCTTCCTCTCTGACTTGTGATGGTCACGACAGGCTGTTTGTAGGCTAAAACGATAATGCATATGTCTTTGGCGTGCTAGCACCACGAGTGCTCAGTGCGGGCTGGTTACATCAGATTAATCTGCACGTGTGCTGTACTTCAATGCTTCAAGCAGAGGCCAGTTAGAGCATTGTGATGGCTTCCTAGAAACAGACATGCAACACGCAAATTGTATCCTCTGAGCAACTGTGATCACCACTCTGCAAGTTCGCTGCAGTCATGACAGCTGTGATGGTGTTGCGGTTCACCCACAGCAATACTTGACAGCTGTTCTCTGGCAGCTCTGACATGTGTGCATGTGCCTTTGTAGTGCCACGGTGGACAGAAAGCTTGATGCTTGTGAGTGTTGCCAGGGCACAAGTCAGCAGAGTCTGAGTGTCAGTTCAGCACAGTCTGTGCACTGCTTGCAAGGATGCGCATATGCCAGCACCATCACCATTGTGTTGGGTCTGGCAAGCAAGCAGCTGTCAAGACAAGCATGATAAGACTGTGTTGTCTGGAACTGTACATTTGATCAAGCTGTATGGTCAAAGCAATAGTCGTAGTCAACACTGCTGCAGGTCAATGCAATGCATGAACTCAACTATTGTATCCAGAAGGACTGCTGTGTTGCGGCAACACATGACTACGGCTGGACTGGCAACATCTGGATTACATTGATGACTTTGGTGACCCCATTGCTCCTCAAAATGCTTTGTTGTTGCATCTGATCTGCGTTACATGTCTATACACTGCATTTGCACAGGTCTGTGACTCTTGCACACACCCTCACTGGTGTTCCTTGAGCACTTCAAAAAGCATGTCACTGTTTCGTTCAATTGCAGGTGTGGCCAGCTTTGGTGGGAGAACAGCCTGCAGGATGACAGAACTGTCAATGATGACAGGCCTTCAAGCCAGCATGCATGCACTGCAGGTCACAGCAGCTCAGCATTCAGACTCTGTCAGCCATTGTATGAGAGCGTCAGAGTCTTGTTGTGTGAGCATACTCGACACACATTGGATGCAGCGCGATTGGATGCAGCGCCATTGGATGTAGCAAGCCCAAGGCACCTGTCAAAGCAGGTGTGGTACCAATACAGCCTTGACAACCATTGTGAGCTCGGCTTAGCAGTCACACAGTATGGCATGTTGCAATCAAAGTCTATGCCATGTAATGATCATGCTACTGTAACAGGTATGACAGTTCCATGTCTGTGTGTGCACTTGTACAATGAAGCTTGTTTCATGGCATCATCAATCAGATTTTTGCTGCCACTGAAGCCAAGTGTGTCAAAATTTTGTCCAGTACACTTGCTACTGTCCAGTTTTGCAAACATGGTTACTCATGGCTCAATTGCTGAATAAGCAGTCAATGCAAATCCAAACAATCATTGTCATCCATCCGATGCACCTGCAATCTACCTCATCAAGTGGTGACTCCAGATACTGACTGTGATGCTCTGGTAACAGGGTCTGTGATTGAGCACCAGACCCTCAGGGCGTTATGAAGCAGAAAAGAGTTGCATGTGATGGTCATCAGAAGTGGCCTCAAGCTTGACAGCGCAGATTGCCATAGGTTGTCACGCGTGCACCTCCCTCCCCCTCTGTACAAAGTCACCCAAATTGCAATTTGAATCAGATTGAAAGATATGCTTGAGCATTACGCATGTCAAAGCATCCCATTGCAAGCACACGTCAACTCATGCAGGTTTTGATCAGTGAGAAAATACATCCGGTGTACCTGGTTCTGTTAGAGTTGTGCAGTTTATTTTGCATTTTCATGCGCGGTACGAGCCAACGGCACGTTCAGGTTAGCTATGCATCTCGTGTAAGATGTGCGTGCCTGCAATGCACGTGCCGCTTGAAAATTAGCACTGTCTGACTAGTCTTTGCGGTATCGCCATGATACTAAATCTCAAAGCCTTGGATCCATCTTCAGATCGAGCTACGCGTAGGGACCCTACAATACGCATGAAATCAGGCCACACCGCGTTGCAGTTGACGTTGTCAACATTGGCTAATAACATAGTATGCCATTTCGCGTCGTCGCTTCAGTCTCTGCTGAGACAGATGCTGACACACAACAGCGTGATCAACTGCGACATATTTGGTCGTGTGTTGATGTTGTCGCATAGCAAGCAACCTTGAGCGATTAACAACTGCTTACATCCCTCACTGCCCGCCATCATATGCACATCGCCATTTTGCCTAAAGGGTGCGCAGGGCCGTGCGCAGGGCCGTGCGCATGAGGCATCAGTTGCTCAGACAAATCTCATCTCGGTGCATCACAGCCTCATCGGCCCGTCGTTCCCCGGGTATGAGTTTTCCCCCTTGCTGCTGCCGTAGCCAATGGGTGGCATCCAGCTGCCCACCTCTTGCTTTAACGGCTGCTCGCATCGGCTGCTGTCAATGTCAGACTCTGAGATTTCTGAAGCTTATGTCTGCAGGCAAGGCACTCAAGGACACTCACTGCAAGCTGCCGACCATGCCTGAGCTACCCGAATGCACCGCGTCAGCCCAGTCCAGCCTAGATCTCGTGCAACTGGCCAACACCAGCAAGTTTAGTTACCTTGATCATTTGCCTCGAGAGCTCCTAAACAATGTCGACGTTGCCTTGGTGGTCGAAAGTCTGGTCCTGCCAGCTCACAGCGTCATTTTGATGGCATCATCCACGATTTTCAGCGAGATACTCGTCGTACAGAGGACAGACAGCGGTGTCACAAAATCCCGAAGCTCAACAGCGTTGGAGGTCGTCATGGTCGGTGAAAATCGGGACTGCGTGCAGACTGCCCTAGAGTACATCTACAAGCGCTGCTCACTGAGCAAAGGATCTCCACAGATCAGCACAACAGCAGAGGCTAAGCATTTGGTCAAGTTTGGGAGGAAATACAACGTCCAGGTACTGCTAGACGAAAGCGATGCTTTCATGTGCAGATGGCTCAGGTCCAACTTTGAAATTCTGGAGTGCTTCAAGGGCAGCAAAGGTTCAGCTGTAGCCAATGCAAGTGCTGTAGAGAGAGCTGCGATTGTGGTGGAGTGGGCTGTCATTGCAGAGGACAAAAGCCTGTTTTGCAGCCTAGCCTATTGTGAGTCTTGGATTGTACGCAACTTCACCAGATTCCCAGGTGCTCACAGCGAGCTGTGCCGTCTGAGCAAGGAGAGCATGCTGAGAATCATGAAGGACCTGCCTGGTTTGTGCTGCCACAACTGATGACATGTGTACTTGCTGTGCAATACAACATTGCCTACATTTTCTGCGTTCAGATTAGGACAATGCACCTAAGTTCAGACAGCCTATTATATATTGCTGTGGGTTGCTTAGTGCTACATGGGACCACTATTGTTGCTATTGTGATTGTCAGCATCACTAGGGTTTGCACAAATTTGGACACTGTCAAGGTGAAGCTTGTTACCATATGCCACACAGATCAAAATGTCCAAAACCTCATGCACCGCTGCTTTGTCCTGAAGCATACACTATCCTAAAGTATACAATGTGAGACAGAATCCTGTCAACAACAAAAATCTGTTTAAGCTTGCATGCCAATTTCATGCACGTTCTCCTTCTCATCATGCTCAAAATGCATGTTCGCTGCATTGCCATCTGGCTGGTCTTTGACTTCTCTGTACACTACTGACTGGGCAGGGATGCTGACCACTTGACACTGGACAGCGTTCATGTTGACTGTGGACTGAGGTGCATCTGGACTCATCATATTTACTGCTGTCTGTTGGACCAATACTGGTCGCAGCTGCATGTCACCGGATTTACTCCTGGGCTGACTGGACTTTGGCTGAGGGGGAGCATGATGCTGTTGTACATGCTGTGTGCTTTGCACAGTATGACATGCCTCGGACTGGACAGTGGAATACTGTGTCAGCTTGCTACCTGCAGCTTGCTCATTGTCAGCAGCTGAGAAACGAGGAGCTGACTCAGAAGCCAAAGGGGCTTGTGCTGCTGACCAATCAGCCCTTGAGCAGTGAGCCGCTTTTGCGCTGGCGCCTGAGGTCTGAACAGATACGGTAGGATGTGACTGAGTCTTGAGTCTCTTGGCAGAAGGGACGGCAGGAGGTGAAATGAAGAAGTCGCGGATGGAGCGCTGCTGCTTCCTGCTGGAGGTTGTGACTGTGCTGGGTGCTGCACCTCCTGCCAGCAGTTTCTGGTCCTACATGCACACACAGATAATCATGCAGGGATGAAGGCAAACAGAAGCACTGGGTGATGTCAAAAGTTCATCAAGGATATCACAGTGTCCTATCGTGTGAGGTGTCTGAACAAACTTGTTGTCTGAGCAAGCAAAAGCTCCAACATTATCCCAGAGCAAAGCTGCATGCAACGGTTCTCATTTGAGCAATATTTCCTGAATTTTGCTCACATGACAACCACACTGTCACAAGAGTGAGGCACTTGTCATTGAACAGCCTTTGCTCCCACTCTGGAAAGAAATGCAAGCATCACGCAGCTGTTAGCTTCAACACTGTCCTGGGTCACAAAGGCAAGCAGGCAGTGCTGGTGGCGTACCTTGGGCTGTGAGTGAGGGGTAAACGGAGTGCCTGGATCACTACTTCTTGCCCCTGTTGCCTTGACAGAGCTGCTGGGTGCAGCTTGCGCCCCCAGCCATGACTGCATGATGCCAGATGAGCAGCCTGCAAGGCGTCCACAGTGTTTGGGCAAAGGACACAGTCTGAAGTGCAAGATGGAGAGAGAGCGAAAAAGAAATTCCAAGCAAAGGGCCAATCACAGCTCAACACAGCACAGACAATTGGCAAGCGCCAACGCTGCTTGGGGCAATGGGCGTAGTCTGAAGGGCAAAGGGCAGTTATAGGGCACAGACAGATGGCCAAAGCCAAATAGCATGTGTTACAGGACAGCAGGCATAAGTCATAGAGCAAGCCCACTGAAGCCAACTGAAACTGCGAAGAGAGCTTGCTGTATATACCACATATCTTAACAAGGGGTTGAAGATAGCACCAGTCATTGGTGGCAGCACAGCTGAGAGCTGCTGTCAAGACTGAGCTGCGTTCAGATACACAGCAAGGACAACAGCAAGAGTGACAGTGCTAGGTGGTGACAATCAGCGTCACAGCATCCAATCACCTGATGTGCTCTCAGGCACGTTTTCTCTGTTCTGAGCTGCAGCAGTAGCTGCTCTGTTCTCTGACAAGGGTTGGGGTGAGGGCTGGGGTGAGCCTGCAGGGGTGCTGGGGGTGGGTGACTGCAGCCAATCTGTAGTGACCAGCCCCACTGGCTGGTCCCCTTCTTCCTGCAATGCATCAGCACAATGACGAGAAACCTTGGCAGATGCAGGCTGCTTGATGTGACAGCTGATGGAAAGATACTTGCAGTGCCGCAAGGTCTTGCATTGGCATTCTATGTGTCCACTCACAACGCCTCTAGTCAAGCTCTCAGGCGCCAAAAGCATGTTTAGGCCTGCACAGCTGTGAGGAAGAAGCACAGTTAGACAGTATGCAAAGAGTGTAGACATGTGGGATGTGAGATGAAGAAGAAGAAAAGTCAAAAGCGTTTAGCTGGCCAGCTCTACTGGTCAAATGGTCATGGTTGGCCCCAACGAACTTTGAATTCTAATGAAAGAATGAATGCTCTACCATGGCACCAACACCGCTACCAAAACGAATGTCAAGAGGCAGACGGAAAACAGAAAGCATCATGCAGAGCAGGAGGAGGCTGTACCTGAGGGGCAGTTCTAGGGGCAGGTTTTGGGGCAGGAGGCCAGGGCCGTTGCACGCTCCACAGCTTCACGGTGGCATCATCCCCGCATGTGGCAATGCTGTGGGGGTCTGTAGGACACCAGGCTACAGCTGTCACCTCTCGCTCATGCCCTTGTAGCACGTGCGCCTTGGCCTGAGGTGTGTCCACCTGAAAGGCAGGCAGCACAAACAGCTCAAGGGCTGATCCCAAAGGGCCATTTCAGGGAAGCTTGACACAGGGCACTCTCCCAACAGCATGCCTTTGTGTGCTTCTCACACACAGCAATCATCACACAGAAACACTGTTCTTGGCATCTCAGCAGCAGCTGGACTGCTGAACATAACCACTGATGGGTAAGGTCACTCATAAAACACATACTGGTCGTGCGTGTCAGTATTGGCACTGCCAGACATGCGCACCCCAAGAAAACAGGAGCTGCCGCAGATATGCATCTAGAGCAACTGTGAGACGTCAGTTACCAAATGCAATGGTGGGCAGGTCTTAGCTATGTATCAACAACATAACAGTGTGAAAGCAAAAGCAAAAACAACAATACTGTAACTAACAATAACGATGAAAGAGCTTGCCTGCCAGATGTAGGCGTTCTTGTCAGAGGAGCCAGACAGGATGTGCGTTCCATCTGGGCTGAAGCACGCCTTGATGAAGAAGGATGACATGACATGACCAGTGAAGGCTGCTGTAGGGCCAATGAGTGGCCTCAGGGTGTCATACATATAGTGCACACTGTTGCCTACACTCACCAGCAGCCTAGAGCCTGCACATACAACACACATCTTGCTGTTGACATGTGTCAAGAAAGCAACAACCGGACTGATCAGCAGGCTCAAGGTGTTGTACAGATAGTGCACGCCGTTGCCTGCACTTACCAGCAGCCTAGAGCCTGCACATGCAACACTCACCTTCCTGTCAACATGTGATAACAAGGCAGCACCAGGAAGAGAAAACAAACAACTCTACGCTGGTACACACCCAAAAGGGTGTCAGAATACACCAGCATCAATCAGTACTATGCCCACAGGACATGTGCTTTCATCTTTGTTTCCTGTGTTTGGTGCTGGCTGTTGCAACTTGGTGCCACCATTTGGAATAACAGTAACAATGATCTGTCCCACTTGCAAACTCGATACACCCATGTCAAAGATGTGCTGGAACTGTTCTTTTGGCACTGCAGGTTTTGCAGGGGACACATGCAGTCTTTTCAACAAAAGACCAAGGAAATTGTTGTCTTGCAGGGCTTCATCCAGCTTGGTTCATTGATTTTTTTGCATGAATGGTTGTGAATGCATGAATGGTTGTGAAAGCGTTGAATGCATGCAGGGCGTTGCTGCAAAGCTGAGCTGTCCAGTCAAGAACCAGCGCTTGGCAGACATTTACACATGGGATCCAAGCATACCCAGGGGGTCTTGGGCTAGGCATGTGATGCCGTGGGGGTGCTTGGACCTGGACATGGACGGCACCTCCATCATGGGCTTCACCTACAGCCACGGACAAAGCCCAGCTGAATGCAGTGCCCCATTGCCTAGGCAGTGCCACGTTGCACTCCTTCAGGCGGGAAGAGAATGCATTCAGACTGAAGGGTCTTGTGAGCTGCATGCTTTGCTAGCTGTAGCCCAACAGCGTTTGGCCTAGTGTATACACATTTGGCCAGTGTACGTTCATCAAACTTTCAGATTGTCAAGCACGAGATCTGCAGCGTTTCTGCCAGTAGGCTGCCATGCATGTGCTTTGAGTATAAATGTCCGTCTTGAAAAGCAACATTGATAGTGGGTGGGGCATTGGCTACCTTGGATCTTATCCTGGGGGTTGGGGTGAGGACCGGTTGGGCTGCCCCAGGGGAAGGGGCACTGAGCTGCCAGCTGGGCTTGTCTGTCTTCCTCATGTCCCAGAACTTCACCATGCCATCCCCAGCACCTAAAAGAAAAACACTAGATTGAGAAGCTTGAGACAATTCATTATGCAGAGCTTTTGCTGTTTGCAAGTTCTTCTCAGCCTGTACATACATGCCTGTTTGCATGGCCTGCTCCTCATGTAGCAGTAAAACAAAATGAGCCATTCACATGTTTCTCCTAACCTGACAGCCTTCATCCATACAGCCAGCAACACACTTCAGCAGTCACCACACCTCTTCAAGGCCTCCATGCACATAGAGCCTGCTTGAACATGCTGTTGTTGATGCTGTGGTCGCAAGACACATATGCTCAGCTGTTCCATGACTGTCAAGGTGAAAACACAAGGAAGATGTGACAGGTCAATGCCTTAACTTCTGCAGCAGCATGGTGTGCAGTTGTGCTGATGTAGCTTGTACCTACCTGCGCTGGCCAGGACCTGCCCTTCATGCAGGAACACAGCTGACGTCACACTCTGCTTACTCTCCACCTGCAGCACAAACTCAAAAGCCTCAGTTGCAGTGGATGCCATGGGCTATAAAACCTTCTGGGTGGTTGGTGTGGGAGATGATACTCAGCATACAAAGCACAAGCATTGTCAGTATGACTGTGTTGGACCCAGTCATGACTGTGCAACATCAGGTGTCTGCTTGCCCATGGCGCTTTGTCATGACTCATCAATGATGGCTTTCTTCTTACGGTGACAAGGCTTATGAACACAAGGGTGCTACAGCTGCTGTGAAGTGGTATGTCGAGTCAACTGCACAGGATCTGTGCAGCACATGCATCTAGTCCTACTGCTGGTACAGCAGAGCTTGAGTCATGGTTGGGCAGTGGTAAGCTTACTTGCAGTAAGCCGTGCAATGTAAGCACGCTGCAACGAGCTGCCTGTACACTGTGCCAGCTGACAAATGCAATTTGTCCACATGTATGCTGTATGGCTTGGCCTAGGCATACCTGTTTCCTCCTTTTGCGCGCACTCTCTGCAGCATTGTTAACATACTTGTGGGCGTCCTCTATGACCATGACTGGCGAGTTCACAGCCACTCCTCTGTCAGCATCCCATCTAGCTGCTTCTCTGCAATCCCACACCATCAAGGCCCCGTCCCTGGCACCTGCACACGTGATCAGCTGACTGATCAGCTGAATGCTGACGTTTAAACAGGGTCATCTCGGCTTATGCTTTGTGCATGGCTGATCGCTCATGTCAGGTATTGAATCACCACTGCAATTGAGACACTGCATCAGCAAAGAATGCAGTTTTGAGCTCTGCATCGCATTTGCATTGCCTTGCACCAGGTCAGTAAATAATTCAGCTGCATTTGCAAAGAATGTTGTACAGCTGGCGATGTTGCATACAGCACTTCTGGGTGGGCGTCACTTCATGAGTGTGTGTGTATGTAAGTCATGTTGTGTTCACGCAATAATAATATGTCTGTCAAGCATCTGTCAGGCCGCCACAGAAAGCAAACAGCAGAACAGTGCTGCAACTGCTGCAGACAGGTTCAAAAGCAAACACACTCTGGCAATCTAGCTTGGTACAGTAGTACGGAACCACACACTCTAAATGCCTTTGCAGAGCATGTGCTGTATTGATGTGCACAGACGCCCCATTAGTGAGTGTCATCTGGTGTGCAGACTGATATATCCAGGCAATCTGTTATTAACGCACACGTGCTGGACCACAGGACGTTCTGCCTGAAATGCATCACAGCATTGCACAGGTTGCAGGCACATAGTGTAGGCAGCTGTCAGGGATCACCTGAAGCAAAGACGTCCGGACAGGCGGGCTTGGTGCAGACACACTTGACAGAGCCATGGTGTCCCTTGAACACCCCAAGGCAGCCTGCTCTGCCGGTGTCCCAAATGGCCACGGTCTGGTCCCCAGATGCCGTCAAGATGCGGGTGTCATCCTGCAAATGATGACTATCAAAGAGCATGTTCACCATCCTTGAATGTGTTCACTGTCCTGTATTGAAGATCTCAAGCAGATGAGTCCAAGGACTGCAGAATTGCCTGACAGGCAGCATCAGCACATGCAGCATCAGCACCACATGCAGCATCAGCACAAGCAGCATCCACATATAGTGGGTTTGCAGAGCTAGGCTATGCAGCTTGCAACAATATCCCTGCAAGATGTCATATGCATCTTCACATCCCGTTTTCACGAATTCAGTCAGGTGCAAGCCATCACATGCTCACCTTGCACCAGGCCAAATCAAAAATGGCGTTGTGGTGCGCCAACCACTGTGCTGGGGTGCCATTCTCATCATGCAAGCCTCTAGGCAAGGCTGCAGAAGTGTCAAGAATGGAGACATACCCTTCCTCATCTGCCACCGCAAGGTACTTGCGATTGTTCAGAATCTGCATAGCATGCACCGCGTACACAATGATGTATACAGTGGTGTGCACAGGTAGGTTCAAGTCAAAACAGATGCTTTGAGATTTGCAGGTACTGCAGGTGTATTATGACATCAGCAACAGCTGTGAAGCCTGGAAGTTAATTACAATATGGAAGCCCGACCAAGCACACCAACCTGACTATACTCTATGGCAAATGGCGGAGTACCCACTCCATGGGGATGCACCAGAACTGTGCCTGCTAAATGACCCTCACAGCTGAAATCATCTAGCCATGGTTGGTGTAACACTGCAACGGCGCGCTTAGCGTCAGTTGCTTTGAGTTAAAGCCAAAATGTACACAACGGGTAGGCGTGTTATTGCGCAAAAACAACACCTTGACGGCCGTGGATGTAACGATCTGTTAGGGCTGTGGCGAGATTAGGACGTCTGCTCCGCTGCGCGTGCACCATTGTACCAAGCAGTGAAATCAGTGGGCTAGGCGATCTGATTCACCTTTAGTGGTCGACGCATATGGATGTTGTCCTTGCCCTATTCACGCGTAAACTTAAATGTGCTGTTGCTGATGCTGTTGCGCGATGGACGCGAGACTTGACAAGGACCCGGGCATGCCATGCTGTGCATGTCAGGTATTACTGTAGCTGTTAAATGAATCGTTTAAATCAGTCAAAATTTGAGCAGCCCTCACAGTGAGGGCCTCGCTATTTCCTACAATCGTTGGACCTGAAAACACGTCCAGGCGCAGAGCCTGATGAAATGTCTGAAATACAGAGAATCATGGCCAGACACCCCTACTGTTTGACATCACAATTTGGTATGCCTAAAGTTAGCAGACATGTCTTGCGCCTTGCAATGCTACAGTGTGTATGCCTGTAAGGCTGCCAAATCCAGATCTGGAGCTGCAAAGCAAGCCAACGGTCTATGTCCAATCATACTCAGTACACAGCAGTAGCTCATATCCTGTAGCCCAATTTGTACCAAGGCTCATCGTCAAATCAAAGTGTTGACCTCCGAAACCAGTCTGAAAGCTCTTGAAATGTAAAGATGAATGGACAGGCATGACTGATGAACATGTGCGTGACAAACAACCTACTGGACTCATGTGTCTGTGCATTTGAGCCACACTGGTCTTGTACAGTCAACAGTTACTTGAAGACGCCTGCTTTTGTAAGCACATCCTCCAGACCATTCAGAGCTCGCATGTCACTTGCAGGCGGCCTGAATGGTGCTTCAGGCTTCCTGTTAAACAGCCGAGCAAATACATTCTGTGACTGTTGCGGCTGTGGGTCTGCTGCTTGTGTTGGTTGATCACTCTGCATGTCCCACAGGAACTGGAAAGCTTGCCTGCAAGCACAGCGGTCTGACTCAGGATGCCACGAGCCGTGTCATAACAGTAATACTTCAGGTACGCAGACTGTACAAAACAAGTTTGCATCATTTGCTTTGCATCAGCAGCATGAACCTACGGAAGGTCAGCAATGTTGACAATCGCATTGGTGGGTCCAAAAGCACATAGCCTGCAAAGCATCCTGCAAGGGATACATGCAAGCGATGCTTACATTAGATACTTCACGCCCTTGTACTGACAATCTCTTAGCTGCATGTGTAGCAACAGTGACCTGCTTCAGGAAGTTGGTTTTGTTTTTTGAGAAATACTATCTGTTGCTGACCAAAGCGAGCCTGTAAGCGCGTACCTGAAATCCTTTGGCCCAGCAGCTACAGGAGCTTCAAAGTGGGCTGGAATGACTCGCTTGAAGCTCCATCCACTTGCAACCTTATCTACCCACTCTCGTGCCCCACTAGGGTTCTTGCTGTAGACTAGGGTCTGAAGCACCGGGGAGACCACCAGCCTCTCTGAGAGAGCTTGAAAACTGGACTCGGGGTTGAGCAGGTTGCCGGGGACAAAGTATAGAATTTGGAGCGCCATTCGCTTCCAACCTGACACCGCAATTGTGTCTTGTCACACTGATGGCAAATGTACATGCCTTGGCACAAACATGAGCAGCATCTTGTGTGAAAGCTTTGCTGCTACAAGCGTGCAAAGCTGTACTTGCTTGCTGAAAGAAATTTGCACCGTCCCTAAAAAAGTTGCCCTTGACATTTGCAGAGACTTAATGCAATTTAAAACATCAAGCATGCACCAGTTATGTTGTAGCACCTGCTCAGCCTTTGTAATACTTGGTGACATTGTCAGATAGAGAAGCATGCCTGGAAGCAGCAACAATCCTGGCTTGATGCAGTACGGATAAGCGATGACCTATGCTCCTCATGACTCAGATGAGGCTAGAATGCGTACTCACCAAGTTGAACTTGAGCTTCTTGCGACTGCACGGGCTGCTCCATCTGCCCATCCAGAAACTTTTCCTTGAAGCCTCGCTCATCATCCAGGCTGCTCAGCCCCCTTATCAAGCCTGCAGTTGGCCAGGAATGAGATTTATCTGTCTCTGACATCTTTTGATCCTCTACAATTACTATCCTAATATTGACACAAGACTAGCAGATCTTGTGCTGCAATGCACTGCAAGGCTTCTGCTGCCTATCTAGCTCAGTTGTCATGACACACGTTTGGAATGTTGAGCATGCAGAGGTTTGGTGTGCAGATTGACTAGATGGGCTTTAGTCTGGTAAAGTGCATGCCAACATGCACAAGCAGGACACCACACAACACTTGCAAGCTACGCACTCTCTCCCTTACGTCAGTCACTTTTGCAAAGCAAAAAACCACTCCATGAAGGTGACTTCAACAAGACATTTCAAGCCTGCGGGCCCTCAAAGCTGCCAAGCATGATAGTATGCTATGCGATCAAAAGCTTTGGCACAGACAAAAGATGGTGTCAGAGAGGTTTGAGGGGTGGTGACAGCTTGCCTGGTAGAGGTGACCCTGCTTCCAGCAAGTTGGAGGTCCTGACAACTTGCGGCGGTGTAGGGGGAACACATACAACTGCGTCTGTCAGGATCAATGTTTTGGACTGTTTGTGCAAGAACACAACTTCCACGTAAGGTCCCACTCCAGCTGACGCACCGCCTGCAGCAGCAAGTACTCTGTCAAACATGCAATCACACACAGCATCTGCCGCTATCGGTCTATCATCTTGTGATGCTTTGTAAGCAGTAGGGTCCAAACACGGGCAAAGTAAGCAGTGCAGCAAGTTCTGTTTGTGTGGAAGAAATACTTGTGGTTTTAGGGTTTAGATTGATACACGACAGTGCTTAGAGTATAAATGTCAGACATGCAGCACATGACTCTCCAAAAAGGCTTGCTGGACAGCATTTCCTGCTGAATGTCACATACAGCTGTGAAATGCAGCTGTACACCATCAAGTGTACTGCAAATGCCGGTGATTTGGTGTGCAACAGGAAACCAGCTGATGCTAAGGCACTCTTGACACGTTCACCTATGGCTGAGATGAAGATTTTATGGTCTAGCTCATCACTCCAGGGCAGCTCCTGTTCGTCGTCTGTGATGGTGCCTCCAGTGGGGAAGATGCCAAGGAACTGAACCGGCAACGGCAGAGGCCAACTCCACTGCCTGTGCAGCAGAAGACAACATAATAACCAACAGAAATAAGGGATCAGATAACAACGAACAGAAACGAGGGCATCAGATTGTAACACTTGTAAGTGTAGATAAACATAGATGCCACTTCTTTAAGGCTCCCTGAGTGTGGTAAGGACTTGCACGTTATCCTCAAAACTGCTGCTTGTATGGGATTCTAAACGGGATATGGGTTTGACTGCAACAAGATCATAGTACTGCAGCGTGACAGCGTAATTTTCCATGTAGCATGACTGCAGCAGCAGCAGCAGCAAAACAGTCAGGAGCAATGCTTGATATGTGAACAGCTGACCTTGGGGCTATCCAGACTCTGGCCTGTGGGAATGCCCTGGAGAAGGGCCCTAGGAAGATCTTGTGTTCATAGGCAAATGTAGGGAGCACTATGTACTCTACGGGCAGCTCAAGCTCCTTCACTAGCCTCACACATTCCCTACGAATAGTTGCACTTGGTTTGCTTTGGGCGCAGCAACATGTGATGGTAGCAGTCTGAGCATCATCCATGTGCTAGTCAGGTGAAGAATCCTATTCTCAAACTTGTCATTGATCTGTCTCAAGGGACTGCATGGGCAACAACAGGTAATGCGCAATGAAGTGAGTGGGCATCTGGTTTGTTGCTTGCTTTGGTATGCACAGCTGCAGCATCAGTAGTATTGTATGATGCAATGCGACCCACAAAAGATGTGAAGATGCAGCAGGTCAGCAATTTGAGGTCATAAAATCGCATGCATACTGGTGCATTGGCTTACTCACTTGCCTGGTTGGTGCCACAGGCGCATGAACCCACAGACCTCCGCTCTTCAGCTTCAAAACTGTCATTCTTACTACTGTCGTTACGTTGCTGCCACCAAGAGATTGCTCTTGCTCAAACAACCACAGCTTGCCTTTGTCAACCTACAAACAGTTAAGACTGCATAAGCTGTGCATGAGTTGCAATGCCAGGAGGGCAAGTCCGTCATAATATGTTAAAGTCACATGCACCTGGCATGCTGGTGGACATGATGTGTTGCATTGCTCTGGCAAAAGGTGTCTGTCTCTGTAACACGCACCTCCTTACGAACTGTCCTTCTCTGAAAGAATGGTCCCAACGGGAAAGGAAAACCAGTCACACTAATGTGAAACCTATCAAGGAAGGGGACTTCGTCAATTTCCGCTTGCCTGCTTTGCTTCGGTGGTGACTTTGGAGTTTGCTTGCGTGTGGCTGCAACTATTGACCTATTTGCATGCCTGGGAGCCCTATGCAACCAAAGCTTCAGCACAGGGCCTTCAACAATCTGTGACTAAACAGATCAAGAAACGATGTTACCTGTTACCAAACCAACGATGCCGACTACAAAAGCCTGACGACCTCAAGGTGGCAAAGTTGTGCGAGTGCTCATGCGCACTTGCAGACACGTGCATCTGTGATGGCAAACCCTTTTCGGGTACTTGTGGTGACTTTGACAGTGGTTGATTTAGTCAACAGCAAGGCAGTCGCCTGAGTCAAGCAATGGTGCTGTCTGCTGCGTTGAAAAGTTCAGTCGTGACCAGAAAAGGCTAATCTGTTGCGACCAGGCGCACTATCTTAAGCAGCTCTGTTCCCGGTTGGTAGCTTGCGCCTTGATGCGCGCGACGCACTCGGGCGGCCACTTTTTGTAAATGCAATGGTTTCAGGGTTGAAGAGGCATTGGACAGCACAAAACAAACCGCGTCCACAGCCTGCGTCCACAGCCTAAAAAGTGATGCGACTGTGTCACAGTCACTGTGAGGTTCGTATTGAGATGTGATTGCCTGATTTGACTCGAAGCTTACTTCCGTACGCCTCGGCCTGCGTAACGACGCGCAACGTTTGGTGTTACAATTTGCAAGTCTCCCTCTGCAGGCTCGCGCTCCGCTTTCAGGCTTGCACCTGTGCGATGAGTGCAGACCTATGCATGAATCACGGCTGTTCTAGTGACGCCGCCGTACTGTGCTGAGAAAAGTTAGTGGCATGCATGCAACTTTTGCTTAGCGCCCTAGCGTCATCAAAAGCAGTTTAGTCACAAGCCAGCAAGCTGAAAACTGCCAGAGCAATAACTTTGACACACAGTCATGGCATCGGCGACGGACAGCTGGCGAGATCAGCTTGATCAGGATCTGGACTGCCTGCGAGAATGCACTTACGTCGAGGAAGCCGACGAAATAAGCCTGCTCATTCAGCACACAGTCGAGTCTCAAGGATTGGACGCGCAGCTGGCATACCCACGGTTTAGGAAGATTGTAGGCCAAATTGCTTTGCTTCACAAGTGCAACTGAGCCACAGCTTCAACTATGACATACTTTGACATACAATGAAGGTCTCTCTTGTGCTACTTGGTGCAGCTAGAGAAGTATCAGGAGCAGTCACAGCTATTGGACCCGCACCTGGAGTCTATGATCACACCACTGTCAAGGCTGCTTATGAAGTCAGCCTTGGAGCCCTCCAGCAACAGCATCTTTGTGGTGCAGCATGTCAGCAAGCTGCTGTGGTCCATAGCATCTGTGCGGTGAGAGCTTACGTCAGATCAATGGTCAGCTCCAAAGCCCAGTACAAACTGGTTGCATGATTCTGCGGGCCTCCAGCCATGCCATCAGATATATGCATTGCAATATGTCTACACTGGGCTTATTGGCAACAGCTGCACAGACCTGACTCCTGTAGGTACCGTATGTTCAGTCTGTGATGCTGACCGTGCAGACTGGTATGCTTGGCGCATTGCAGCGTTCTCACTGAGATGCCACTAGCATGTGCAGGCTGCTCAACATCAATGTTATTCACTGCAGTAACACCTGTCTGTGCTTCAGAGGATATAAGGTTGTTGTCAAGTTCTTTCCCAATGAGGCTGCAAACTTAGAGCCTGTAGTGGAGCTCCTTCTGAAGATAGAAAAGGAGGTATGCCCTTCTCTCACTGCATTGCATTGCATTGCATTGCATTGCATTGCATTGCATTGCATTGCATTGCATGGCATTCCATTGCATTCTTTCAATCCCTGGCAGGTGTCCATGTGATTTGCCTCGTTACCAGCAGTCCTGCTCCAGACAACTTTTTAACAACAAGTTGCATGGTGTGCCAAAGCACAATAGCTGCAACAGAACCCCTGAGCAGAGCTGATGTAGTGCACTGCCTCTTGACATTCCACATCTCCAAGGCAGCATAGCCTCTGTACTGTGAAGGAACAGATGAGCTGACCTATCACATCAGGCTGCAGAACTTACCAATCTTTTGACATATGCAGGTGGGTCAAGACACACAGAGGAGGGAGGAAAGCAACAGCATCTGGGAAGCTCAGTGCACCCTGACCCTTTGGCTGGCTCAGCTAGTCCTCATTCCCTTTGACCTCGCCAGTGTGGACTCTTCCATCTCTGCCAGTGCTACCAGGTCTCCCCTGCTCCTGCAAACTTCTTTTTTAGCCCAAAGCTTGTGTGGTTGCATGTGGGCCATGGGCCTACACAGTGTGGTCCTGTGCCAGCATGACTGTGGTACAGCAGACAAGCTTGAGACCTGCTGCTGAGACATTGTTGCTTGTGCAACCATGTCCATACACGCACCCTCACATCTTACTAGTGACATGCAAGGCATTTCTGCAAAGGTCTTCTGTACTATCTGCTTACTGTTCTTATCGAGCTGATTGGGACAATGAGCAACAGCTCTTGGGCTGTTGCAAGAGCACAATCCCTTAACTATGGTGACCGGGCTTTAGCATGTCTTGAGTGCAATCAGAAAGTTTGCTTTGGAATGGCCTGTTGGCATAGCTGGCAACAGCCACTTGTGCCCTGTGCAGTTCTGGGAGCTGGCCACCAATAGTGTCCAAGATCATGGACTTGTACAAGGGGCATCTGTCGTCTCCAGGCAGCATCAGAGACATGGCAGCTCTGTTGCTTGGGCGGCTGCTGACAAGACCTGACTTGCAGCCTGCGTTGGATGACTTCCTGCAGTGGTCACGCACAGCACTACATTCTGAGGGGCCCCAGGCCCACTTTCTGATACCAGGTGTTGATGGAAGACAGCCCTGATGTGGCAATACTTGTGTTTGCTAGTAACACGCCATGCAAGGCTCATCAATCAGCGCATGATGGTCCTTGAATGTGACTCTTCAAACCGTAGCTCAAATCTGTTATGCTGCTCCTGTCTGACCCAGGAGGAATTTATTCAATATGCTCACGTGCTTTCAAACATGCAACAAATGTAGGTAGCTGAGCCACCATGATCACCTCCTGGCACATGCAAAGTAGTTCACGCATCTGCCCTGGGCACGCTGTCCATGTCTGCAACTTCTTAAGACACCTGATGTGGCCTCCATGACTGGCTTGACCAAAAGCACTACTTGGTCCTGGTGAACATACAGACGCTGTACTCAGGTCCAGATCTCAGGATCACCTTTTGGCTTGTCTCTGATCAAAACAACTCCAAAAGGAAACTGAATGCATGGCGTATATGATTCAGGTGTGACGTATGCTCTGGCAGCAATCTTCAGCACCGGTCAGCGCACGCAGCTTCTCCCATTTGCCTCTCAGATGTGGACAGACGCTGCTCAGCTGCTCAACAGCCGCACAGCAGCTTCCAGCGTAGTTGCCAGGAAGTTTGCCACTAAACTGGTTCAGCGCATTGGCCTGACCTTTCTGCCTGCCACTGTGGCAGCTTGGCGCTATCAGCAGAATAGTGTCTCAATCAATGAGTCTTTGTCCAACATCCGCTCAGTCAAGCCTGACTCAGAAGTGTCTGACTCAGTTGCATCTGACTCAGTTAAATCTGACTCAGCTCGAAATGTCCAACAGTCAGCTTTATCAGCACCTTCTCAGACCGAGTCCTCTGATCCAGTATATGACATGGCAAATGGTGACTCGTCCAGACCAGCTTTGCAGCCTTCCCCTTTGGTGAATGCCAGTCCTGTTGCATCACCAACCAGTAAGGCATGCACAATTGGTTATGACGGACCAGCTACAGCCTCTACTGGGGATGGTAATGCTCCAAAGGCATCAGATCCCATTGTGCATGAATGCAAAGCTAGAGATGTCATGCAACAGAGCACAAACTCTGTTGCTGCTGCTGCTGCTGAAGAAGCAGAAGATGATGACATAGACATACCTGAGGAGATTGAGGAGGTGAAACAAACTTTGACCATGCTCTGCACTCCGTTTCATGCTCTGTTTGCAATTGTTATGTATCATGCTATACTTGCTCGCTTTGGCAGTTTTTGTGGCCTGTCTCTGCAGCGTTGTGAGCATATGTCATCACAGAATCAGCTCATTGCCCTGCTTGACCCACATCCACTTCTGCAGGTGATTGAGGTGCTGCTGACAGGTCTGCAAGATAAGGACACTGTGGTGCGATGGTCTGCAGCCAAGGGACTGGGACGTATCACCAGCAAACTGCCACAGGTCTGACTTCCAGCTGGGGGTAACCTATGCAAACCTGTCTGATGGTTAATGAGGTTTTAGGTCTATTAGGATTCATGCCTGTTCTGAGCTTTGGTTGCGTTGTGCGCCTGCCTCATTATGGTGGCATCAAACAAATTATCAAAGGCCAAACATGCTACGCAAAATGGAGGACATGCTTGGTAACCAAAGCTGGTGCTCCTGTGCCTGACCAAGCTGCAGCCAGGAAAACTTCTTGAAGCTGATGCTTCTGGACGCATCATGCTTCTACATTCATTCATTGTTCGTTGTGTTTGACCTCATTATTCCTTCCTTCAATCGTTCCTTGATAGATTCATTCATTGATTCATCCGTCAAACACATGTCTGACCCCAAGGTCAGTCTTGAATAGCTCCCTGTACGCAATCCTGTTGTGGCAGTCAGCATACCAACCATTTTGTGCTTCTGATGCATCTACGTGATCTTGTTATAAGAACTCACTGACAGTGCACGGCTGTGCCAAGGCCCACTGCCTAGCTGGACACCACTCGCATGAAGATCATCCCAGGTGTGCAACTGTAGCATCATCAACAAAATGAACCGCCCATGCTGCTTGAAGGAACTGGGTGATGATGTGGTAGGATCAGTCATAGAGCTGTTCTCCCCCAGTGAGTCAGACACAGCCTGGCATGGAGGCTGCCTTGCCCTTGCTGAGCTGGCGAGGCGAGGGCTTCTGCTGCCCTCCAGAC
>JAABUH010001691.1_pt1 | contig 23324 bp, 28 predicted proteins | sample 5559121 | NCBI WGS metagenome assembly JAABUH01 (sample SAMN10711871, study PRJNA513364) | rock metagenome | isolation source: Antarctica rocks | place: Antarctica: Victoria Land, Battleship Promontory nord | collected 2015-12-28
GTTGACCCCCCACGCCCGGGGGGGGGGGGGGGGGAGATAGCGGGGTTATCCCCCCAGTGTTATATCCGGTTGGTGTCTGACGTCTTCCGAACGTCCTTTATCCTTGCCTCAAGACGATAGTATATACCTGCTTGCCAATCAAAATCTTCCAGGAATACTTCGCAGTTGGCCAACGTCTTGAGCGTAACCTCTTGATCCCTTGAACAAGATGACGAGGACTGAGGTGAGTTGATCACTGCTCGTGTGACGGGGACCCGCTGATCAAACTGTTTCTACCGGTTATCACCTCCATCCTCGTCTCGATCTTATCAATGCTCGAAACCCTTTACCTAACCGTACTTGACTTACTCCTTGGTCACCCTCTCCGCTTTGACTCCCTTTCCATCACCTCTTAATCTCCCCTCGCTCAACCCTTGCTCCCCTGATCCGGTCATCTATCCCAACCTGACCATACTATATTCTTCCTCTACTCGACTCGACTCGATTTGACCTTTCGTTTACAACTCTCCAGCGTAACCAAAACCCCGCCGCACTCCTTAAAGACCGTCATTCCCGTTCCGGTCTCCTCAAACAAACCGAACAACTCCGTAAGAACGGTGCTGGCGCTCATAATTGGGGATCATTCCGCCAGGAAGGGGAGCTTGAGCAGGCCGCCGGAGATGATGCTTTGTTTGAGATTGAGGATGATGACGGGGCTGAACTCAGACCGCTTCCCAATAAGAACACCGCTCCGTTACCGTTGCCGGTACCGGTACAGGATGGAAGCGTGATGGGGAATGGGGATGAAGGAGGGGAAGGGGAAGGGGAGAAGGAAGGGGTTCATCCTGCTACGAGTCCTAGTGAGAGTATGTCCAGTTCGGATTCGGTCGTCACTCCGGATCAGGTTGGGAATGGAGGAGGGGGTGTTGGGAAGCTTGGGATGGGTGTGAGGAGGATGAGTAATGTTAGCGAGGAGGAGAGGGAGAGGGCGAGGGTTTACAGGGAGGGTGTGATGAACAAAGGTGGTGAGTCGAGAAGAACCAATTTTGTGCTCAATTCGATATAAAGCTGAACTGAACTACCCACGCTAGGGATCGACCTCGCGCATATCGCTCGTACTTCCTATGGGATCGCTACCTCCCCGCCAAACGGTAACGCCTTCTCTACCAGCCCAATCAAGGCCAAAGGCGCTTTCATGGTCAGTGAGTCTCTAAAACGCTCGTGTTTTGGGTGATGAGTGAGATCCCCTCGATAGACTAAATAATCGATTACGACCAGACAATTTCCATTCACTCCCATTTCGGCGTCTATTTCTCCCAATCGAATTCAAACAAATCAACCAAACCAACACTTGCCCTTGGAGGGCCTCATTCTCCAGCGTGTACGATAGCTTGTGTACGAGTAGGCGGAAAGAAAATCGAAATGAAACATGCAGCTTGTATATGTTCATAAACGTTTGAGATTCTTAGGTTACCCATGATCATCCGGCCAGACCCAAGATCACACTACCACTAGCTTTGATACGCCTCCACTTCCGTCGAAGAACATCTTGCTCGACCGTACTCCACCACCCCTACGGATCGTCCCATTCGCTCGTTCTCGGCGTCGTACACCGCCATGTATCGATCGGATCGCCTCATCCAGCTCACCTCTCGAGATGGTCCCACGCATACTCCTCACCGTAGCCTGTGACCTTGATGACGGTAGCCGCATACTAGCAGGCGGAAGAAGGGCGACGGATTTGACATTCTCGTCTGGCTGCTCATGCGAGATTTACCGAAGCGAATCGGTTTGTTTGGCTGGACGACGTGTCGAGTCATCTCCGCCGCACTTTCTGGAGACCGCTCGAAAAGCCGAGTATGAGCGCGAAGAGATCTTCGGGCTTCGTTTCGCCCGTCGTCTTCTCGCCAAAGTAGCCGAGCCGAGTAGTGGAGAAAAGTTCTCGCCTCAGCAGGGCTTCGAGAAGCTTGACTAGATTCTCAACTTTAGGACCCGCCAACTCGAGGAAAGCGGTAAGAGCGGGAACCAGTCGGTCGTCAGGTTGGATAGAAGGATAGGCGTGCTCGGTTTCGAACTACAGCCAGTGAGTGCTTGACACCATCGACGCAACCGAAACTCCCGCAATCGAGACTGAAATAAAAACGGTATGAGCAGCAATAATTGACAATTGTACCAGGATGCACACTCCGAGCGGCGGCTTCAACCGAGGGCATCTCCTCGGTGAAGAGGATCAACGTTGGATCCGTTCGAAGGAGGACTCGAGCGAGATAATGCATCCATGTCGGACAGCCAGATCCTTTAGCCGTTCGCGTCTCTTTCATCTGGACACAGTCGTCAGAGCCGAGAGCGAGAGAGTAGAGCCTGACCTCACTTTGAGCAGAGCATCCAGCTGAAAGCCCGAAGCATTCCCCCGGAGCGGTCCGCCATCCAGTGCGTTACCGATCGCCAATACCACCTGCCTCAACTCAGCGTAATATCGCATAGGAGCGGTAGAAGATTTACCTGAAGGACCGCCTTGAAGCGTACACTTGACCTTAACTCGATGGCAGCAGACCGAACGATACCAAGGTCGGCATGACCTCCATTAGCTGATACTCAAACCGTCGGCGGAAGATCATCGCTTCAAGTCGAGACTTGAGACGGGGAATCTGCATCATCTTTTCGACAGATCATCAGCTTCGCACTGCTCGGTGCTTTCGTCGACGAACCTCGCGAAAGTACAAGTCTGGTTTCGCGAGCTTCCCATGATCACCCTCGTATGGTCGAACTCGTTCCGCCTAGCCGATCTCCGCCAGCATACTAAATCGAGGTTACGGGATCACATACCTCATCGGAGGTAGGTAGCATGCGACTCATTGTCGATAGTTCATCTGCAGTCAGGATATCGTCGTCCACCTCGAGAATCGCCTTTTTGATCTTTTCAAGCGGTAGTTTCAGTCTTGTCAGCATGATACCGACATTGTTTGACCGGGCTATTGTCTTTTAGCAGGATGCCTCAAGTCCGTTCACTCACTAACGTCTAGCAGCGAGACTATCATAGGTTGCTTCAGCTTCCCTTTTGATGCTCCATTCTTTCGCTGTATAGGTCCACGGAGAATACTTGAGTGAGATTCTCGAACTAGCAGTCGGTCGGTTCCCCAAGGTCACTCCAGACGGTATTGTTGATAGAGAATGGAGCGACCTTAGACCAAAAGAACGGCTGTAAACGTGTCAGCCTAATATCGTGCATGCGATCTTGCTTGGGACAGACTTTCAGCTTCACCACCGGTTTGCAAGGCTGTGACGCATATTCCGGCAGCTTCGCTTCGCCGGATGGAGACGGCCTCGGCGATTTGTTACGGTTTAGCCTACAAATGGCAGCTGGCGGAGGTGCAGGCGGAGGTGGAGCTGGAACTCGAGAAAAAACGGGAGGCGGTGGAGGCGGTGAAGGAAGCGGAATGCTCGCAGTAGAGATGGGTGGGGGAGGGGGTAGCGGAGGCGGAGGAGGCGCTGGTGGCGGACAGAATGGGGCTGGCGCTGGTGAGCAGGATTGTGGAAGAGGGGGCGGATGGGGCGGAGGTGGTGCTGGCGGTACGACCTCCTTACCCCTCGGCTGGTCGGAGATGGTCACAGACGATAACGGCGAAAGAGCAGGGAAGGGTGGTGGCGGAGGCGGTGGTGGTGGATGCGGAGAATCTCTCAGCGAAGCAATATAGGATTGAGCCGACCTCGTTTGCCAGGGATACGTTTTCGGAGGGGTGCAGAAGGAGAGGCTGAGGATTCTTGTCGCATTCTTCATTTGTGAAAGGGATGACGAGCGGTTTAGGTTGACATCTGAAGGGAGTGCGGCAGTAGGAGTAGGTGGCGAAACCGTAGGAGGTGTCGGAGGCGTGTCGATCTCGGAGATTCGGGACTTTGAGCCGTGCCACAATCGAAGATCATCGTTCTCTTTTCTGAGGCTGAAAATGGTCTCCTCCAGCCGAACGAAGCTAGCTATAGCTTCGCTAGCAATAACCTGAGCGTCTATCTTGTAATCGTCAGCAGCTGGTGTATCAGTGCTTGACTGTGCGCGAAGATGGTATCGCCTCTTCAGCCTGAGAGCCTTGGTCGTCAGATTTGCTTCTTGCGTGAGTATGTGTATACGACGCACGACTCGATGTGTATTTCGTAGGCCGCATCGACGTTCTCCTGGATCGCTAGCAATCGCTGCATCTCCTTCTCTTTCCGGAGCAATCGATGGACCAGGCCTTCGAGCTGTGTATTTACAGGCGCATGAGCAAACTTCAAGAGCTATTTGTGACTTGACTGGCCGTCGTCCTCGCAATGCAGAGATTCGAGAATGAGAAGTTCCGCCTGTTGAGTATCGAACCTATCCTGTAGCTCCGACTTCTGCAAGACATGACTGCCAGCGGGTGCCATAATCTGCAAGAAATAGGCATACTTCTGCTTGGATGACGGAGAGGCTTTTTCTCAGGTAATCCCCTTCACCCTCAAGTGACGCAAGCGTTACCGTCGTACTCGCCGATTCCGTGACAATCCGAGAAGAGCCTGGAATTGTATTGACTGACTCACGAAGATTGAGGTAGCGCAATTCGGCGGAGCCGTCTTCGGAATCATCGGCTTAGATGGACGTCTGGACGAGAAATGATTCCGGAGGATTGCGGCGTTTGACAGCCTATCAGGGCATAAGCTCCGGTACATCATAACTAGCTTACCTCGATGACGGTGGATAATCCCCCTTCGGTCAACTCTCCTCGGATCTCACTTCGAAAGCTCAAGTACTTCTGGCGAGCTGGCAAGCGCATTGAGGAGAGAAACAACGCTCGTTCGCCATTCCCATTCGCTTGCCGCCTCGTCGTTGTTGACGGCTTCGAGCATATTGAGGCTCGCGATGAACCAATCGAAACCGTAGGCCTCGCCGAAAGCGACCCGAAACTCAGACATGGCTGCCAGGACGAGCGGATGCCCTTCGGTTGGCGAGATTGCGCAAAGTGCGGCGCGTACATCCACGACCAGAAATCGGAGCTTGAGCGACGGTGTATGCAGGCAGATGCCAGTGTGATTGATTAGATCCGGTCGGTCGATGACTGCGCTGATCCCGTCCGCATGGAGTCAACAAAGACGCAGGGAGGTGAACAGAGATACATCGGTATTCATGAGTGTTCTTAGGCATTTGATGACCTCGGTGATGATTTGCTCATTCGCGTCGCCGAGAGACTGTACTTTCGAGATACTCTCGCAAGGATAGATTCAACACAGATTAGGCCGGACAAGTCGAGAAAGTCGGTGATCCATGAAAGATTGGCGGTCGAAAGGATCACGCGAGGCGATAGGAGGTCTTTGACCAGATGAGGCGGAAGTTTCTTCTTGCTTGTCAATCAGTAAAAGCTCATCTTGTAAGCTTACGAGTCTTTCTTCATCTCGCCTGGCCCTTTATCGGTAAGACTGATCACCTCCGCTCGTGGAGTCAGCACGTCATCCTCGTCCGCGTCAGTGAACGTTCCGTCTCTCCCAGCATCGATGGATTTAGCATTGATCTCACCCCCCAAGCTCGTTATTGACAGCTTTTGGAGCCATCTCCCTCTTACAGGCGAAGGGTTAGTGATACGGGGTGCAAGATCAGCGAGACCGGCGGACGTCGCGGCAGAAAGGGAGATAAAGCTCGGCGAGCGGGTTGACGCGATGATCGGGGACGACTTTGTGGTCGAAGTGCCGAAAATGTTGGGTTCTTTCCGTGCGTCCTCAGAACCTTCGTCACGTAATCTCGCGAGACACGTAGCCTGATTCAGTTCGAAAGGTCCCGCTGTCGCATCCAAGCTATGACCGGCGATACCATTCACCGGCGGGAGCTGTGGCGACGGTGGCGCGAGAGGGTATTTGGCTGCCTCCCTCCAGCCTTGAAACAGTCCCGCAAGACGTTTCGCGCCAGGCGTTGACGGTGTTTTGGGTAAGACCGGATGGCGAGTGATACTGGCTCGTTCGAGAGGAGCGAGGCAGTTGTCGACGCCTTCGGTTGAACCGGGTCCTTCTTCATCCTTATCGGCTGGTATATTCGCATTCACCTGCGACATATCGGTGGTGAAATGCTCCATGCGCGAGATGATGTCCACGATCGGAGTCTGATGTGCGACGTTCGGCTTTTCAATCAGCCAGGTATCGTCCAGCTCGACATGGAGAACCGCCTCTGCCATCCCCTTCATCACTTCCAGCACCTTGTCCTCGATCTCTACCCTTGTTCTCTTTTCCCGCTGGAGCAAAGTGAGCGTCCATCGGACCTCATGACGAGACTGAGCTGGGTCGGTTTCAGTTGTATTGACGGAGCTGTTGCTAAATCTCGAATAAGGCCTTGCTCTCGAGCCCCGTCTAGACCAGCTTTTGAGGACGTCAGAAGTAGTCGTAGGCAGTCCGAGATCCGAGCGGAGACCATCCAGTAAGTTGGAGAATGTCACTTCCGGCCCTAGTGGTACTGGGACCCCATCGAGAGGGATGAGGTAGAAGTAGGCAATGAAACGGAAACCGAGATCAGAGGGGTGTGAGGTGGAACGAGGTGGTATACGATGTCCCTGGTAGCGGATCGGGTGTCGCACGTAGAGCTGCTCCATGATTAACTTTACGATGTTCGAAGGTAGATAGGAGGAACTGACGATCTCCATAACCCTTGATCTCAGCTTGAGTCCACCATTTCCCTTCTTCATTATCCTTCATTTCCCTTAGCGTTCCAACTCTCTCCTGTGCGCAATCCATCCCATGATACATCTTCCTTGTCGAAGTTAGTCTTGACGAGATGACTGAAGCGCACAGCAGTCGCTTCAATAGCGTCGGAAACGAGGGTATCTTGCGGAAGGGTGATCCCGGTTGGGTCTGTTGACGTGTCAGCCGGGACATGGAGCTTGAAACGGTCCGAAGCTCCGAGGCGAGGACAGTCATGTCCTAACAAGGATAATCACCGAGTGTCGAATACGCGAACAAGGCATGCTAAATCTGCCTTAGCCCAGACGTTGATAATTGAAGGTCAGCCTAAGATCAGTCAACCACCCTGTTTTTCTGACGTTTGAGGTGAATGTCGATCCACAGCATGAGACTTGTGATACCTGAGAGCAGAGAGTAAGGTGGGAGATACCCGGGCTAAGGCGGCATCATGGGAAGGAGGCTCGAGCGACAGGGGTAGTTTCGCAATTAAATGACAAGAAGAAGAGAGACCTTGGTCATATTCATCTCCATGTTCTTACTTCCCTATGTGAGTATAGCTATGAGGGTGCGTTGTGGCTCTGTCGAACATGTTTGACTCAGTTGAGTGAAGAACCGAAGCGCCCTCTCCTCTTCCCCATCTTACGTAATCGACTCCGCTATCTCCGGAAATCAAGCGCGTCAGTCCTACTCACCGGGGATGATAAGCACTAATAAATCCACGTGTAGCTACTTTCCCGTAAACCCACCGGTTCACCTCTTCTACGCTCTCCCCACCACTCTGACAACTACATCCAATCTAAAGCTTTCCGCAACCAACACTTCAGAGCTGAAGGTGACAACTGGCAGTGAGTCAGATTCCCGTTGCTCCACCCTACTTCCTCCTCCATTTGCGCGTGATTACGAAAAAGAATCGCTACTCGAGAGACACCTTCTCGGAGGTGGGGACGACTAAATTCTATAGTGAGTCGATCATAATCTCAGAATTGACCTCTCGCTGATGGGCTTGATCCTCCTTTTCCTGCTCCTTCTTCGATCATCCGTAATACACAGCCCAAATTGTAAGCGTAGCTTCCGGAAACTGAGAGGGTGAAGCTGATTCTCTGGCTTTTCAGTCTGATGCTCCTTACCGTGTCCTCCTACTATCCAAGAACTCTCGTTGACTGGAGAGCTGACGATGATATTGAGATAGAAGGCCGAGTCAGTGAGGTCTACTTGCCAAATCACTGCACGGTAAGCGACATTCTCGCTGCCCCTAGACCGGTTGGCCCCTACAATCCCGCCCGCCGAAGCCCCGTCTTACTAGTCTCACCTGGCTCCTTGCCACTCGACTCCCTCTCAAGGATTATAAAAACATGACAAGCATATATATGATCCTTCGGGAACTGACTACCGTTACAACTGCTGTATGAATCGCACCGCTCCGCTATCCCGTCTGACCAGTACTAAACGCGAAGCTGATTTGGGCATAGCTATATTCCAATTACCTCGACTGATTATGCCCCCTCATACCTCCCATCACCATCACGTCAGCTCCCGATATGCCGCTCCTACCTCCCAACAACCACCAGCTGCAGGAAGCAGTAGAGCGAGGGAGACCGCCAAGAGTGCCAACCGAGCAGAACTCGAGTAGGTTCCATCTCCAAAGCATGCACAAGCGCTTACGTTCCTACAGAACTCTACCATCCATGGATAATCGACTATACTATGATCCACCTTCTTCACCTTCCTCCTCTTCCTCGGTCGACTATTCATCTCCTCCAGGTTCCCCTCGCAACATCATCTCCAATTCCGGTAACAAGCTGAAGTCATCCGCTCGATGGATGCGGAAAGGAAAGATGTACGCGTGGGGTCCGACGTATGAGGATACCAAGGCGGATCAGCGTGTGCGAACGCGTCTCACGCTATGTCTCGAGCAGTTTATGCCTGAATCAGCGGCGGACCTAGGGGTTCCTGCGCCCCATAACATCGTTGGGCTGGAAGCGAAGCGGAAGACAAGGAAACGGAGAAGAGTGGAGGAGAAGCAGATGATCTTGCCTCATCTTGCGAGTCCTTCCCCGCCGCTTTCGACGATTCGGCTTGCCCCGATGCTTGCGATTCCGCAAACGTACCTGGACATCATGATCAGCCCGTCAATGAGGTATTCCTTGGGGGATGATAGTATGGAGACTGGCTTGCAGAGAACGGCGGCGGAACTGTTGGAGGGCGAGAAGGGGATGATGCGGGCTTTGGGACGGCTGAGGGAGGTTCTGAGGGTTAGGGCGAGGGATGTTCCGCGAAAGGAGGAGTTCGAAGCGCTGGTACCGAACGGAAACCATATCGAAACCAACGGGCATGCGGATGACGATGCGATGAAGGTTGACACGCCTGGACAATCATCGGCACCTCAAGCTGCTCAAGGTGGTCCAAGGATACCCCCGCTCCCTCACATCTCAGACACCGACAACCTCTGGCGAGTGACGCAAGAGCTCCTCCAAGGTCAACCTCAACCAACTATCGCATTCACCGTCACCCCACTCGGAGCAGCTATGCCAAGCGCGACGAACGACCCAGAACAAACCTTGACCCCTATACATCGCCTCTTCACGTGTCGCAATGGTATCACCGTCAATGCCCTCCCACACCCAAACCACCCACACTACGCCTTCCCACCACATCACGCTTCCTATCCCCAGGCACAGAGGTACAACCTCGACCTGTCAAATCAGTGTCGCGCGGTAGATGATGCACTGGAAAGGATCGCAGAGTTGTTGGCGGACTGTAATGAGTACAAAGAGAGATTGGAGGAGGCGAGGGATAGGGTGGCGGATGTGGCTAGGGCGAGGAAGAGGGTTTGGTCGGTGGTCAAGGAGCGGGCGGGGGCGGAGCTGGACCGAGCGGAGGGGAAGTGATAGCGTAAGTATGAGAGGATCAGTATTTGGGGGAGAATCATGTTGTAAATCTTGGGCTACAGCTGTACATCCATCTTTCGCCGAGATACGCAAACAATGTGATACATCTTGCCTTTAAAAACCTGTACCTGGGTTAGTTCTTGGGGATCGATCGGTGACTGGAGCGACTTACCATATTTTTGGCCCGCCAAGCGCATATTCTTTTTGTTCTGCTGTATCCTCTCTTCAAGCTCCTCCCTCTGTCCATAAGCAGTATGCAACAACGAAGTGAGTTGATGTCTCTGCGCAGCCAGTCCTTTCGTCTGTCCAATAGTCTATAGGGGAGCTTCATCAGCTCCTGTTTTCCCGACGCCGTAGTGCGTATGGCTCCACGTGAAGAAGGGTATACTACCAGGGAGGGGGTAAAAGGGTATACTAGGCAGTTGAAAGGTGAACTTCTATACCCACCTTATATTCATACTCCTCTCCAGCGACTTTCGGCTTCTTCAACCTCTCCTGTCTCTCTGCTTCCGTCCGAGCCTCCTCAAGCCCCTTCCCAACATCAATATCCACAACTCTCCCTCCACGGGTATCATATTCGTCCCAATGTTTCCCAACTCTCCCATCTTCACCTTTCTCTTTGACCTGTTGGGTAGTAGAGGTTGACCCAGAGGGAGAGGAAGGGAAGAAGGAGTGATAGTATTCTGGAGCGTAGGCTGCCCATGAACCGGTGGGGAGGAGGTAGTAACCCGGATAAGGGTCTTGGGGTGTTGGAGGAGGGGGTTGGAAGTCAGGGATGGAGGGAGCGGAGGATATCGTAGGTTTGGGTGGAGCAATATTGGATGTTGAGTCGGGTTTAAGTGTTGTGAAAGGAGTTGATGCTAGATGAGGTTTAGCTGGCATCTAGGATTGTCGGGCAGGACTTACATAGTCCGAAAAGGTCGGTTGTAGGTTCAGCTTCTACCTTGGCAGCAGCTTTCGCCTTCCCCCTCGCTATACTCGAAGGAAGTAACAATCCCTGCGGTACGTCATCGACATAATCATCCCCGTTCTCAGCGCTAGTTGGAGTAGGTAACTTCGGTTTCGTCGCCATCGAGTTGTTCACGGCTAGGCTCTTCTTTGGGTCGGAAGATGGGATCGGAAGCTTTCGTTTCGGAGGTGGGAGGATGCCGAGGAGTGACGAGCTGTTTCGCTAAGCTCAAGGTGGAGCGGGAAGGGAAGGGACACTGACCCGCCTTTGCCGCCTTGTAGTCCGCCGACTTTAGGTCTCTTCGCTTCCCTTTCGTCATGGACATCGTCATTCCTGCCGTCTATCTCGGCTGGATCGTCGTCGGTAGTGGAAGGTTTCGGTTGCTCTAAAGTGATCTTGACGGGTCCTCGTTTCTTCGGTTTTGAGAAGGATGATGATGGATTTGCGGCTGTTTTCTGAAGAGGGGCGATCAGTCTTGAGGTTGATGGTATGGGTGCTTCGGTATCTGATTCTGGTTCGGAGTCTGAGCCATAGTTGGCGAGTAGCATGGTGACTTCACCAAAGTGCTATGGGAAGTCGAGACGAGATGAAGCTTAAAAGTGAGACTTAGTGGCGATGTTGGTGGCGGTAGTGGCAGTGGTTCGGCCTTTGTCTCCGCTTCTTCGTGGACCAGCTGCAATTCTACGGTACTATCGAAGCACAGATACTCGCGACAAGCAGAACCAGGCTATCGTCTGGAGGTCTAGCATTCCTTCCCGAGATTAGGTCAGCGACCCACCAGATCGTGTGCAAGCCAAGACTGATCCGAGCAACCGGGGATGATCATACGGAAGAAATTCAACAATTGCTATGCATAGTAATGACAACAAACTGCACAACAGGCGGACATGCGATGCGAAAATGCGTACAGCAGGAAAGCATTGAATCTACGAATACAACATGACGTCGAAGCCCTCCTTAATACATGGCCATCTCGCCGAGGGACATCAAGACCTGCCAAAAGCAATCATCAGCTTCGTTACAAGTTACAGCATTACGCTTTCTTCAGAAGACAGCTGGGCTCACTATTTGGGCTTCAGGTCTATCCATATCGCACTACAACCACCACATCAGTAACGTAACCCTTCAGGTTTCCCTAATCAATCGGTGATACAGTACGTACGGGCCCACCACGCAATTGTCTCCATTTCATAGCATACCACTGAATGACCTGTCTCTCCCTCATATTCCTGACCACACCAAGCACCTCATCAGCTCAAACCCAGCGCGGTGGCAAAACGTCAAAGTAGACGTACAAGGGTACACCGGAGAAACTCCGTTGTTTCAACTTCCCCATGAACATCTGTACCTCCGACAACCAGGTTCGCAGACCCATCATCCCTTGAACGATGGCGAGGGGTTCAATCATACTGTTCCCAACCATGTCAGCCTCTACTCAGCATAGCCTCCCAGTAACGTAGATTAAGTAAGAGTGAGAAGGATTGAAGGTTGAGACGTACCGATTCAGACAACTCAGGTAAGCTTCCGTAGCGATCATAGGCATATGTTTATGTCGAGCGAGTTCCATCTGGACCGTACTCAATGCCATGGTGGCCATTTTGATTTGAGCACCACCGAAGTGACCCATCGGTCGGGCTGAGGAGAACATCATGTCGGGGCCGCGGGGGAGGAGGGGGGTAGGGGGGAGGGAGGAAAGAGGTGTCGAATTTGAGCGGAGCGCCCTTTCTAAAGGCAGCTTCTACTGGGAAGAGCTCGAGTTCCGGTTACTGCGAGGATGAAGGGAGAATCGAAGCAAGCAAGCAAGCAGCAAGCAAGCAAGCAGCAAGCAAGCAAGCAAGCAAGCAAGCAAAATGAACAATCGAAATCGAAGTATACGAAGCAAAGCCGTCCAGCAGCTACGAACAAAGGGTAGTCTCTTCAAAACCAGTCGAGCCCAACTCGGTGATCGTATCGGTATCGGTCGATTGGTGGAGCGAGGGGGTGAGCCGCCCCCTGACGACCTCTATGCCCTCGGAAGACGGCTCGCGGAAGAAAGGAGAACGAGCTCAGTCGTCCATCTTCACGCAAATGTTGGAAAGAGTTGAAAGAGTTGAAACGGTGAAAGTCGAAAAGGTTCGCAGAGAAAAGAAAGGAAGGAATCGGTTATGGTGTCGGGCCGGGTTTGGGAAATGACGAGAAATCAAAGGAGTGGTACGCGAAAGGTGTGTAGGAAAGGAGGGGAGATTGACTAGCGTGCGGGGCTGGTCAAAGGAGTGGGCTGGATGGTCCTGGGTGGGTCATCCGAGTTCGACGGGGCAGCAGGGGAAAAGCCGAGGGGTTAGAGGGTCGGCAAGGAGTCATCAAGGAGGATGTGCCGGCGGGTCAAGGGATTCTGAAGGTCGATCGCCGCGCAATTGCCGGCTCATGGCTTGAGTTTAATCACATTTACCTCGAACGTCAGCGACAAAAGAGGCTTCAGCCGGAGACCCTTCGTTCGCACGAAGGACGACTAGCCTGAACGGCATGAGTCAAAGGGATCAAAAGGTGAACGTGTCGATGCAATACATGAATGCGTGAGAATGCCGAGAATGCAGGGGAGTCAACAGATAGCTAAAGCCACTGTCAGCGGGTTGAGACAAACGCGCTTCAAGGCAGAACTCACTGTACTTCGGACCACCACCTCCTTCGGGGACTAAGCAGGGTTAGCGGTATTCCTTGAGAGCTCATGTCATGACTGACCCGACCAAGTGATATCCTGTGTAGGCGTCTTGATGGAGCAAGTCTTACACTGCAGTCCGTCAGCTGGTCCGTATCCCGGTCCCTCTATCTTCAAACTTACATGTATACAATTCTGTGAACCAAGAGTCAGCTCCGGTCAGATAAGTAGTAGCAAAACGCTCACCTGCGAGTTGATGACGAACTTCTTCCCGTCCGCATCGGCATCCCCACCCTCCGCGTCGGCATACTCGTACACAGCCGCTGGACACGCTCTTCCAAGCAGCCCGGCGTAATCTGTAGGGCTTGTGAGCTATCACGTCGCATCGAATCGAATAGTAGCAGCTCCGCAGCTAGTGATTTCCTTGCTTCCAATGACTCACCTTCGACGTTCGTCCTCGTATGTCGTTCCCGTGCACCCTCCTCCGCAGGCAATTGCAAATGCACAAGCTGATTCTCCGCGTGGTTCGTTCCAGTCAGCGAGACGGAGGTGAGAATATCGAATGAAAGTTTCCCGTCCGGCGCAGGGTATTCTATCGGCTTCACATCCCTAGACTTCAATCAGCAATAGATCATTTCAGGACGGTGTGTGACTCACTTCGCCTTCTTCGTCATAGCGTAATCCTCCCACTTATTCCGGAACGTCCAAGGTACTCTCCCTCTCAAGAACAAGCTATCCAATCCGGAGTATGCCATCCCACCATATATCCCTAGAGGGTTGTGGAAGGATGGCCGTAGATTTCGGACCTGCTTGAGCTCCTTCCAGATGTAAGAGTTCTTGACAGCCTCAGCGTACGGGGCCATGTCTGTGGGTGTTTCTAAGTTGGAGGTGGAGGGGGAGGTGAAGGCGGTGTAGGCGGTCTCGGCGGCTAGGATTCCGGATTTCATGGCGTTGTGAGTGCCTTTGATCTGTAAACATCCATTTAGTCAAAGTACATACAGCTCAGAGATGAGAACAGTAACGTACCTTCGGCACGTTTAGGAAACCTGCTGAACAACCTATCAAAGCGCCACCAGGGAAGTTGAGCTTTGGTATTGACTGGAAGCCGCCCTCGTTCAGTGCTCGAGCGCCGTAAGCGATACATTCTCCATCTTTCAAGATATTGGCGAAGAATGGGTGATGCTTCATCCGCTACGAAGAAGTAAGCATCAACGTAATGATCATCTGTACCAGAGACGTGGACCCACCTGGAACTCCTTGTACGGCGACAAGTAAGGATTCTCATAATCCAATCCAACCACCAACCCCAAGCTAACCATATTATCCTCCATATGATACAACCAACTCCCTCCATACGTCTTGTAATCCAAAGGCCAACCGAGAGTATGCACCACCTTCCCAGGTTGGTAGACCTCATCTCGCACCTTCCATACCTCCTTGATCCCTATCCCATACGTCTGCGGGTCGACTCCTTCTCGCAGGTGAAACCGATTTTGTATCTGTTTTGACAAGCTTCCATGTGCTCCTTCTGCGATTAACGTGACTTTCGCATTGAAATCCGTCCCCGGCTCAAAAGAGTCTTTCGGTTGTCCACTCCGATCCAATCCAACGTCACCTGTCCCGACACCTCGTACAGCTGAACCATCTTCGGTGTACAGAACCCGAGCTCCAGCAAAACCAGGGTAAACCTCGACACCAGCAGCTTCAGCCTGCTCGCCTAGCCAGGCAGTGAACCGAGAGAGGGAGACAATATAGTTCCCCTTGTTGTTCATCTGGGGAGGATGTGGTATTGGGAACGAAGAAGAGGCTGTGAGGAATCGCATGGTATCGGAAGTTGCTGGTTGATTCAGAGGTGCGCCAAGCTCTTTCCAATCCGGTAAAAGCTCGTCGAGAGCTCGGGTCTCGATCACAGCGCCAGACAAGATGTGCGCTCCTATAGAGACGGTGTCAGCCTTTCCCCGACCGACGATACAACCTGAGGATATCCCTATTGGAAACCGACTGACCGACTTCGCCTCCTTTCTCCAAGACAACCACTCTCAGCTCCTCCCCACCGTTCTCCTTCTCAAGCTGTTTCAACCGAATCGCCGCACTCAGCCCAGCAGGTCCACCACCGACTATACAAACATCCACCTCATCGCTCGTCCGCTCAATCGTCGAGAAATCCAACTTCGTTTCGGTGGCGTATGATCGTGAACGAAGTACGGAGGAAGAAGGGCGAACAAGGGCAAAGAGGGATCGGGCGGCAACTCGAGGTATTGAAAGAGCCATGTTGATTAGACGATGCACGTACCGGATCAAGGGATATGAATGCAGGAGAACCAATCGATAACAACGAGGCTTGGAGATTTTCGCAACCAATCAAAAGATCCGGCAAATCGCGTTCTCCACTAAAGCGGGGAACCACGTATATCACGTGACGTGATTTAGCGAGAGAGGTGAAACGGGCCATGTTTTCGATTTCGATATACGTTTCGTACATTACTTACAAGAAGTCGCCTATACCATGTCCCTCTCGATTGCTCACGAGAATTTGGATAGCCCCGGTAAGCGAAGGTCGAAGTGGGAAGACTCGCCTGAAGCTTCTGCGTCGAGTATACCATCTATCAAACGTCGTCTCGTCCGACCGAAGAAACTACGCCGACCCGGAAACTCTCTGCTTGATTCCGGTAACTCCACCCCAGGAGTCGGCCCATCAATATCCTCCCCACAATCCTCACGCCGCCCCTCCTTTGCACCCGTATCCCGACCATCGACCCCTCCTCTTCCTACATCATCTCGACCCGCTTCAACCAAGGCCAAAAGACCCCCTCCTCGCTCACACCTCGCCCCACCCCGCTCGGCACATCCACCTCTCCTCCCCTGCCGATCCGTCTATAACTATACCCGTCTCAACCACATTGAAGAAGGTACTTACGGCGTGGTGTTTCGAGCGAAATGTAATGACACCGGAGGGATCTACGCTCTGAAGAAGTTGAAGCTTGAAGAGGAGAAGCAGGGGTTTCCGATAACGAGTTTGAGGGAGGTTATGGCTCTGATGGTTGCTGGTGGACACGAGAATGTCGTCGGGATACGGGAGATTGTGGTCGGGGGGACACTTAACCAGTATGCATCCCTTAGGAGCCTGTTTGACCAGGGATGACGGGGAATGTGTAGGATCTTCATCGTGATGCCTTTCATCGAGCACGACCTGAAAACCTTACTCGCGGATATGCCACATCCTTTCCTTCAGTCTGAGGTCAAGACTCTAATGATGCAGCTCCTCTCAGCCGTCGCCCACTGTCATTCCAACTGGATCGTGAGTTTCATTCCCCTGCGACGTCGCTTGTATCGCGCGATATGAGAAGGCTGAAGCTGAGTCACTTCCATGCGCAGCTTCATCGCGATCTGAAGACCTCAAATCTACTCATGAACAACCGCGGCCAAATCAAAGTCGCTGATTTCGGTCTGGCTCGGAGATTCGGCGATCCTCTCGGCGAGATGACCCAGCTCGTGGTGACCCTCTGGTACCGGTGAGCAAAGCACCACATCGTAAGCATCCAATCTAACATCGCAATAGGTCACCTGAGCTACTTCTCGGTGCGAAAGAGTACACCACCGCCGTCGATATGTGGTCTGTCGGGTGCATCTTTGCAGAGTTGATGTCGGGGGAAGCGCTCTTTCCTGGACGAGGGGAGATTGACCAGATCAACCGGGTAGGTGCCTTCGCGTGAATCAAGTTCTGTTCGAGCTGACGGGTCATTAGATATTCCAGTTGTTAGGTCAGCCGAACGACGATACCTGGTCTGGGTACTCTCATCTTCCCAACGTCAAGTCGATAAACCCGATCGGTCCACCGTAAGTTCCGCCAGCCTCATCTTGACGACGCCGGCCCAGCCTGACTCCGTGAAACAGGTTTTCAACCCTGAGACAGAGGTTCAAACACCTCTCATCAGAAGGACATAGCCTCATGTCGAAATTACTCTGCTATGACCCGAAGCGGAGGATATCTGCGGAAGAAGCTGGGAAACATGGATATTTCTTGTCAGTCGCGCATTGTCCAGCTCAGCTTCGTTACAAGCTCTCAACACTCCTGACAAGACTGACCGTTTTGGACTTAGTGAGAGTCCATTACCCAAGCACCCGGATTTGTTCGCTTCTTTCCCCAGTCAAGCTGCTGGTGAGAGGTGAGCTCGTACTTTTACATTGACAAGCTGTTTCTAATGACCTCGATAGGCGACACAAAGCTCTTGCCAGCCCTTCCGCGCCGACAAGAGTGAATGAGCTGGAACGAGCCGAGCTCACGGAATAAGTGGGTACATGCTACAATGCATACACTGGCCCTTTCAATCTCTACAAGTGACGTTAAGTTGTGAAGGTTCGTGAAAAAACCTTCCTGGCGGCAGCGAATGATGTACCATGCATCGTCAGTTCACAGGGAGATCAGGCATGATGCAAAGGTATGGCATCGTACAACGACAGCATTGTGTAAAGCGAGTCAGGGGTCACATGGGGATGTAAGCAGATGAGGTGGAAGTCGACATCCCAAGATTAGGTACACCGGATCAAGGCTTCACAAAAGCCGTATCCAACCCTCCGACAATCCAACCCACTCGAAATGACCTTGGTCCGATCCCCAACAACGCAAAACACCCTCCCCGTAAGTCCTCCCGATAAGTCCGCCAGAACCCTCCCAGACTTCCTATCCCATATCTACCACTCATCAGCATCCTTCCCCATCTGAAATGAGAGCAAACTGCGCATCACCTTGACAGTTGAATCGTAGCTTCCAGACAAAATCACATCGTCCCTCAGTAGTAAGCTCCTCACAAGTTCCGTATGTCCCCGATTATTACATCGGCCACACCTCGTCCCATCCGGTTTCGAGATCACCGGCGGACATATACAGCTCGCCCAACTAGTCCTTCCCTTCTCCATCGTCAACTCTCCAGGTTTCACATCCTCGATAAGCTTCCTTTAATCCCCAGTCGAGTCGGTCGCAGAATCCGCAGCCATCTCCACATCCACGTCCGCGTCGTCCGCGAGCTCGTCGACGCTAAGATTTCTCATAGGTGGGACAAGAATCGTCCCTCCACTGGGCACTTTCGGGTCCTCGACAAGGTGAGAAGTCTTGATCGAAGCGTCTGAAGAACCGGCCACGATGGTCCCTTCCAGCTTGGTTCCCGACATCTTCGACTTCCAGGTGGAGTAAGGTGAAGACGGTTCGAAGGCTATACTCGCGATACCTCGATCGTGCGCTTCGAGCATCTCGAGGAGTTCTCCGGTGTGGATATCCCATACTCGGATGATCTTATCGCCCGATTCCGAGATACTGTTCCTTGTTAGCTGGGCGTTCAAATCCCGCATATAGATCAGACGCACATGTAGTCTTTCGAGAGCGCAACAGCGTTAGCGGCGGCTTTATGTCGACCGTCTGGCTCTTCGCCAATGATCGATATGGTTTGCCGTAAAGTCTGGATATCGAAGACACGAATCGTTTTGTCTAAACGATTGCAAGATCGTGGTTGCTCAAATCTTAGGGGTTGGCCGACTAACTCTTGGAACAACTGACGACCCGCTCCTCATCCTGCTCACACAAAGCACCGAATCGAAATGCGCTTGGACCGTTCTCTCCGGCTTCTCATCACCATGTTGAATATCCCACAAACGGATCCTCCCATCACTCCCTCCACTCACAGCCACCACCCTCTCCGGCTTACCATCCTTCGCAGGTGGCTTCACCACGAAATGCGATAGGACCGATACCTTATGTCCACTATGGAAGACCTTGACGACTTTCGGTTTAGGACAAGACAGCTGCCAAAGTCGTAATGTCATATCCCTCGACCCGCTCAGGAGCCGATCTTGCCCCTGAATAATCAACGATGTGTCCTCTCGCTCATGAGACCCGAAGACGATTCGGTCATTGATTCGTATGATCCGTGCATTGAGCGAGGAGGTTGAGCGACGGCGATTCCCATACGATAATGAAACAGGTCAAGGGAATAAATGGCCGATCTATGGCCTGAGAACCCGCCCGCTTCCATGGACTAATAGGCGTCGATGATCCGAGACCGCGCCTTGCCCTTACGAAATTACGAGTACTTGTCGTAATGGGAGAGCTGTGGTGAGTGGAATCGTCGAGAAAGAATACTGTGCGTGATGTTAAGGTGCATATAGTTTGGCCATAGAGTCGGAGTTGGAAGGGGCAGATGCGATGAGACGGATGGTTCCTGTGGTCCCCGGAAGGTCTAAGTGTCGACTTCCATAGGACGCTGATATGTAGCGTAGTAGTGGGTTCACCCTGCTCGTCACACAGAACAGTCTCAACCCAATCATATTGCTCGCCCCGGTGATGGTCTTTGGCATGTTCCTTCTCGTGCTTCTGGCCAAAACCGACAAGAAGATGGACGTCTTAATTGCGAAGACCACTGGCTTGATGACCGTACTGGAGGGGAAGGTATAGTAGGGAGGGAAGGGAAGAAGTGGGCAGGCGGTTTTAACGGCGTGAACAACAATGGCACGCTTTGAGTAGTGTCGTCCCATCGTAATTCAGCCACGACCAATGACGAAAGGCAGCAGGATCAGAAAAGATGCATGGAGTACCCTAAACAAATGACCAATAGATCCCTGTAGAAACGACCTCCGACATCCAAACGAAACCAAGCATATCCGACATCAGCTTCCCTCTTTGGTTGGGAGACTCCAGCTCCGGAGCCATGAATCCCATCCCTCTTTGCTCGTGGACACAGGCTTGCCGGATGGCTTCTTCGTTCGTGTACTGCCGGTCGAGGAGGATAACTCAGGTGCGAGAGTATTCTCGACATCTGCTAAACGCAGCCATGTATGGTGAAATTGCGTTCAGACCCGCACATCGCCTTCTCGGCCGCCCTCCCCATTTGGCAATTGAATCGGGCTGCGGCACCCCGGACCACCCGAGATTTCGCCGTGCTTTCGTAGAAGCTCGACACATGTTCGTGCTCGTCCCACTTTGCCCCCATCAAAGCGTTGTGGAGCTTGCACTCCGTCAAGTCCTACTTATCTACCGAAACCGTGTCATCCCAATCCACGCCATAGTGACATGCTCCCTCGCTCACTAACTCACTACCGGACGGCGTATAGATTCGGGATGTCTTGACCTCCAGGCAAGTGACCAGAGAAAAGCTTCGCCCGGCGGCGAGGTTTTCAAAGAAAGCGGAAACCCAGCGGAAGGATGAGAGTACCGCCAACGATCGATGAGCTGGCTATCTTCTTCTGGAGGTCACGGCGAGCCTTTCTCATGGAGGATTGAATACGAATCCTGCTTGTCAATGGCATATTGAAGTGATTGCGCGTTTGATGTTCGTTCGATGTTTGTGTGAATCGGCAGAGAAAGAGGCAACAGAACGGTGGTGAAGTACCCGGCGACAGTATAAACACTGGCCAAGGCAAATTAGGAGTTACAAGCTCTGACGATTCCAGACAAAAGGAGGTACAACCCTTCCTTTGTCGAAAGACAGGGTCGAGGTGTCCAAAATCGCGTCAGCCGGGGATGTGGCGAACCTGCCATGACACATGAGGTCAAAGGATTTTGTGATAGGCAGACGGGTTTTATCGGTAGCAATTCGTCGTCCTGCTCCGTATGGGTAGTGAATTCAACAGCTGCGTCCGGAGAAGGTGCGAAGTAAGATTTATTGGGTTTATCTGTATGACACGATGGCTTTACTCCACCTGGGAACTTAGTCAAATAATAACGTACGCCAATGTGGCGTGCGTTAATGAGTACCTTCACTGAAGGGACAGGACATCGACTGACGCACGGACCATCCTGTCCACATGTCCACATGTTTAATTAGTCTACCGGACTGTGTCTATCGGTACACACCGTTCACATTACTTAATATCAAGGTATATTATCTTCTGAGAATCTCAGTCCGTCGATAAGTTGTCGCCAGCAGCACCATGATCGTCTTCGAGACTCTTGCTTGAGGCTCGCTCCGACACGTGATCCACCTCCGAGCGCCCTGAAACCGAATCAACCTTCGCACTCCATGGGAATGATGGAGCGTTCCAGAGCTGTTTGTGAATCGTCCCGTGTAGCCAACCCCTCTTCCCCATCCGACACGATCTTACCGCGCTCGCCACCGCATCATCGAATCCCTCTGCAGCTATGTGGGCAGTACTCAACTTCGCAGCATCAAGAGTCGGACCGCGAGTCGCAAATCGACTGATCGTCTCTCGAAGGTGTTGCCGCAGTTCCGCCATCAAAGCCACGGATTCAGCTTTCGACTCGTCAGTCGGTGGATCGATCCCGGAGCAACGAGTCGTGATGGCAAAGTTCACTGCCTGATCTGTACATGCGTTGTCCGTCACGGGGCGTGAGGCGATGGCGGTCTGCATTGTGTAGCCAAAGGGTCTGTTTGGATGAGTGTAGGTATGGACGATCGGGTCTCGGCGGAAGAAATATCCCAATGCTTTGTCGTAATCTGCTGATGACTGCTCGGCGGATATCGTACTGGAGCTGTTGGCGATATCGCTTGTCATCGTTGGATTGGCCTGTCAGACCAGCGAAAATGCCGAGAGGGAGATTAATGCCTTACATTTTTACCTTCGGAGTGACGATGACTAGAGAAGTGATACGCTAGATGTTAGAGCTATTGAAAGGATATAGGATATCCATTCAGCACGGTATGCAGGCCGCTGTATATGGCGAAGATTGACTGCCAATTTCAAAGGGGACGAAATCGCTCAACGGTTGCTTAACGGATGGAATCGTGATCTATTCCGATCATTTGAGAGCGGTCATCATATCAAACCATATGGCGATCGTGTACGATTGAATTGGTGGCGAGGTGGCTTAGTCCGTGCGGAGACTTTCGGTGCCGGCAGACCCGTTATGTGGATTAGTGTTTCATTCGTGAAAGCGCCGTCCAGTCAAGCTATCAATCATGAGAAAAAGCGATGCAATTTTCTCCCACATTCTATTGAGTTGAAAGGTTTCGCGTGCCAATGAGGATCATTGAATGTGACTTGTGGGAAATGACGCACTTCTGGTCCAGTTTCGAATATCCCTGTTACTTCTCTTCAATCGCGCCTGTCCATCCTCTAGCTATATATCAAACATTCGGCTTCCTTCCATCCCCCACCGGTACATGAATTCTCTGGCCTTCTCACGACCAACTTTTTTCATACGTCAGAAACATGGTCACCACTTCCGACTCATCCAAACCCGAGATCACTTACCCACCTCCCATCCTTCCTATCTTCCGGTACGATGGCTCCATCACGACCGAGACTCTTCAACCCAAGCCCGAACCACTCAGCATACGATCGCCCACTATCAACTAAGGCTCCTCCTTTGATAGATACTCACCATCGAAAAGGTCTCTTCCGCCATCTACCACCGCGCCTGACCAGCCGAAAGTCGCCAAATTCCGCAGTACTAAGGACGTCCTATGCATTCTCCTCGTCGTCGTTGTCTTTGACGGGGTCGTCACCGGTATAGTCTTCACCATTCATGAAATCCAACAAATCCCACCCCGCTCCGATGTCCAAGCACGATGAGATCATCGAGATCGTCAAGCAGATCCAGGGGAACCTCAGCGCTCTTACCGAATTCGTCCAATCCGGGAAGATGTGTTCCAGCGGGTTAAGACGGACGGTTGGGGCCATAGGGTTGGCTTCGTTGGGATGACCGAGTGTCCTCATACGCGAGAGGGGCGGATGAAGGGCAATACATGCACGATGATCTAGAGCAAACCCAGTAGATCCTCCTGGTCACCCTTCCCAGCCTGGACAGCCAGCGCGACCTGCTGCTGCATCACCGGCGGCGGTGCAGGCGAAATGGTCCCTCCTAACATATCCAACCCATTCAACCCAGATCCTGCCGTTTGGGTAGCTGGCACTGTCATACTAGCCGTCGAGAATAGATCCATTAGCTCATCGAGGGGGTTTGTCGATTTCGCTGCTGATGCTATTGCCTGATTCCAGATCATCCCGTCGAATTCGTTATCGCGAGTATGTAAGTCGCCGTTGGTGGTCGGCTCTTCTGCATCAAAATCGAGGAGGTTTTCTGCTTGCTGACCAGCCACGACAGTTTGCAGCGCTTTTTCTCGAGAAGTATCGTCCTCCGGCCTGGACAATGTCAGCATTTTCGACGCGCAAAAGAGGCCTTGAAGGGTGGAACAAAGAGAAGGCCCCGCGAGGAAAGAGATGGGGGGAGGAGAGGCAGAGAGGAGTGGAAGGC
>JAABUH010001692.1_pt1 | contig 23320 bp, 20 predicted proteins | sample 5559121 | NCBI WGS metagenome assembly JAABUH01 (sample SAMN10711871, study PRJNA513364) | rock metagenome | isolation source: Antarctica rocks | place: Antarctica: Victoria Land, Battleship Promontory nord | collected 2015-12-28
GGCGGGAGCGGCGGCCGCCGAGGTCTACGACCGGGCGGCGAGAACACCCGAGGTGGTACAGCCCAACCAGTGGGGCCAAGCCGCACAGGGGTTGCGGATGGCGTCCTGGCAGATCGGGATCATGGGCATGATCTCACCCAAGGGCAGGGACCAGAACGCCGCCACCGTCGCCCTGCTCCTGGCGTTGGGGTCGCTGGTCGCGGAGATCGCCGCGCACCACACGCAGCACCACCGGCTGCATCAAGCCGCGGCCGCGACGAAGACCAGCACACTGCTGCGTACCCATCCCACCGTGCTCGCACCCCCACCGCCGGACCTCGCCGCAGGGGTGCGCCAGCACCTGCAACAGAAGGCCCAGCAAGCCCCCCCGGCCCGGCGGGCACCCACCACACCACCACCCACACAGCGGCCGCCGACGGCCGAACCCCCACGGAGAGGACCACGACGATGACCGAGCCCGAGCCCCCGCAGCTGCACTTCACGCGGGATCACCTCATGGCCATGACGCAGCTGCTGACCATGCTCAGTCAGCGCCTGGCCGAGCAACGCGAGCGGCGGGGTCGTGCCGCCTACAGCAATTCCGAGCACGCCGCCCGGATCGCCGACACCCACGAGCACCCGGTGGTGCGGTCGATGAGCGAGGCCGAGCGCCAGGCGTTCACCGCCCAAGCCGGTGAACCCCAGGTGCCCCAGCACGGGTTGAGTGTGGCCACGGCGCCGGTCGGGCAGGAGTGGGGTGTGCGGGCGGTGACCTCGGACCGCGATGCCGCCACGGTGATGTGCCCGAACATCACCGAAGCCGCCCGGTTGGCGGACTACCTACGGGCGCAGAACAACCCCGGCCTGGTCAACGAGCTCAACGAGCTGAGCGAGCAGATCGGGCACCGCGTCACCACCGAAACCACCTCGAGCGCGACGCAGTCGGAGAACACCACCACCGGGCGTCCCTCACAGCAGGACCCCTCCCCGTTCGACCTCACCAAGCACCAGCCCCTGGCCGACCTGACCACGAACGTGCCCACCTCCCTGACCGCCACCCCGGAGTGGCAGCGCATCGAGGCTCAGTTCGCCGACCTCACCGCCCGGGGTGTGGACCCGGCCGCGCTGGCCGCCGGGGTGGACGGGTTGGACTTCGACCGGGCCCGCCGCCCCGACGCCCTGGTGGGGTGGTCGCTGGATCAGACCTCACGCGCGTGGGACGCCGAACACCGCGGCACTCGACGCGACGACACCGCCGAGTGGGTCACCGCGGACTGGGCCACACAGCTCGACCCCACCAGCGCCGTGGATCGGGCTGGGGCCGCCGAAGCGGTCGGCCGGTACGGGCCCGAGGTCGACGCCACCCTCGCAGGCACGTATCCGGGACTGCTCACCACCGCCACCGACGCCCGGACCGCCGGTAACGCGGGCGAGGCCGGTGCCCTGGCCCAACACGAACGCGAACGGGCCGAAGCGCTCACCGACGAGAGCGCCGCCCGCACGCTGCGGGGCGATGACGTGCTCGGAGGGCGCGGCGGCGACGACCAAGACATCGACCACGAGGAAGCAGCGGTGGTACAAGACACCGACGCCGCCGAGCACCGCGGCCGCGAATCCGGCGCGGGCAGTGACGTCGAACGAGCACGAAACGAGAAGGTCACGGCCCAGTTCACCCCCAACCGCACCCCCTCGAGCGCCACGATCGCGCCGCGACGCGCTACGACTCGTAGAATTCTTGCCATGCCTATCTCGACGCAGACCCGCGCCCGAGGGCGGGGATGCTAACAACGACCGGCAATTGCCGGCTGTCCGAGTCGGCGGGTGATGGGTCGGGTTACCAGCGGTGGAGAGGTGCGGTTCTTGGTCACATCGGGACCACGAAGGCCCGCAGCCAGGCATGATGTGGCGGAAGCAGTCGCGTTGCGGCCGCTGGTGGTCATCGACCGCGAAAGGTACAAGCGCAAGAGGGCTAAAGCCGGGCAGAGCCTTCTCGATGCCATACGCCGACTCCTAGCTTCACCACCCAGAAACCCAGCGGCTCAGCGCTCCTCAAGGTAACGGTGGGGAATCTGTGAGACGGCGGACAGCGGAGTTTGGTGCGGTTGGTCGATACTGGGTTCCATGGTGAAAGACGGTTGGCGGCGGCTGCTGGCCGAGGCCGGCCGCTGCCTTGACCATTCGCCGCCGGAGGTCGAGGTGGTAGGTGGGGCAACTGCCCTGCCGTCGAGGTTGCCGGTGAGTGACACCGCCGTGGCCTGTGTCGCTGAGGCGCTAACCACTGCGGCGTTGTTGCAACAGCAGCGCTGTGGCTCCGCGCCTGAAGTGCGAGTAGATGCGGCTCACGTGCTGGCCGCCGTGCGTAGCGAGGCGTACCTACAGCTGAACGGGCAGCCGGTTGGCCGCAGCTTCGCGCCGCTGTCGCGATTCTGGCGCGCAGCTGACGGTTGGGTCCGTACTCACGCCAACTATCCGTGGCACCACGACGCGTTGTTGCGCGCGCTGGGTACCGGCCCGGATGTTGGCGCGGTCAAAGCGGCGATTGCAGAACGCAAGGCGGGGACTGTCGAGGCTGACGTAGTCGCTGCCGGTGGGGTCGCGGCGGCAGTGCGCACCGTGGAGCAGTGGTGCGCACACCCCCAGGGGCGGGCGGTCGCCGCGCAGCCGCTGATTGGCGTTGCACGGATCGAGGGCGCCGCCCCACGGCGCCACGGGGCGGCCGAGCTGCCGGCGATCGGTCTTCGGGTGCTGGATCTGACCCGCGTGATCGCGGGACCGGTGGCCACCCGCTACCTCGCCGCGCTGGGCGCCGACGTGCTGCGAGTCGACCCGCCGCATCGTCCGGAGCTGCCACTGCACAGCTACGACGGCCTGCTCGGCAAGCGCAGCACCGTACTCGACGCCCGTACCTCGGATGGATTGCGACAGTTGCACGAGCTCCTTGCCAACTCCGACGTCCTCGTGCACGGCTACCGCCCGAGCACTTTGGCGGCCTTCAGCATCGACGCCGATGCGTTGGCAGACCGACATCCTGGTCTGGTCGCCGTGTCACTATCGGCGTGGGGAAGCACTGGACCGTGGGGCAACAGGCGCGGCTTTGACAGTATCGTGCAGGCGGCGTGCGGCATCGCGATGGTCGAGTCACCTGGTGGCGCCCGTCCCGGCGTGCTGCCCTGTCAACTCCTAGATCACGGCACCGGCTACTTAGCCGCTGCGGCAGCGCTTGAGGGTGTACGACGGCAATCTAGGGCCGGCGGAAGCCACACTCTCGAGCTATCGCTGGCCGCGACCGCTCTATGGCTGCTCACCCAGCCATCAGCGACCCTGCCAATGACCACCGTAACCGCGGCGCAACTACCACCAAACAAATGGCTTACCACCCTGCAATCCGACCGCGGCCCGGTCACCACGATCACCCCACCTGGCGTCCTAGACCGCCGTCCGCTGCGCTGGCCAGAGCACATGACGACCTACGGTCAAGACCCACCCAACTGGTGATGTGCACCGCAAGGAGGTTGCTTTCCCGGCTACAGTCACCACCACAGGTTCGTCCGCGGGCCCCCTGCAGCGCGGCACCAACCCCCCGCATCGCGGGCCAAAGCACTGAGCTTGATCGACTGCTCTAGTGTGGCGCCATAGAGAACCCCGCTTGACACGCTCCAATCGCTCGGCAATCCCCCGGGACCGTAATAGAATGGCTATCTGGATTCTGCTTAGTTACTCATGCCTCGGCATGCCAAAATCGAGAACAACTTTGCCTATCTTTCCCGGTTTACCGAGATGATCGAATGCCTCGGCGGTATCTTCCGCCATAAATATCTGCTCCACTGGAATCGTCAACCTCCCACTAGTGACCAACGGCATTATTTGATGTCGAACTTTGGAGATCAACAGTGCTTTCTCTGCGGTCGACCTCGGTCTAAGCACCGTGCCCATCACGTCGGCTCGCTTGTTCAGCAGCAGATCGACAGGGACAGATGCTTCTCTGCCTGCGGCGATGCTGACCACGACGACCCGGCCCCCCGAGGCGAGCAGATGAAGATCCTGAGCGACGTACTCGCCGCCAACGAGCTCGATAATGATTGAGGCGCCGTTACGGCTATGGGCGTCTGCCTCGAACTCGCTCTCGAGCACGGCGGTGATCTCCAGATTGGCAAGCTTTCTGAGAATTTCTGGCGAACGTGCGATCCCGATAGGGACCGCTCCCATCGCTGTTGCAATTTTGTAGGTTGCAATGCCGACACCACCATTCACACCACGGATTACCACGACGTCGTGTAACTGTGTGCGGGCCCGTATCAACGCATCGAACCCTGTGATTACGGCTTCGGGCAGGGTTGCCGCAGCGAGGTCGGAGACGGTGTCGGGCACCGCGAGCAGGAGTTCCTGGTGAGCGAGGACTTTGTCGGCAAGTCCAGCCTCGGCCACCAGCCCCATCACCCGGTCCCCCTCGGCCCACCGGGTCACTCTGCTGCCCGCCGCGATCACGGTGCCTGCGACCTCGACGCCAGGTAGGTAGGGTGACGCGCCGTTGGGCACAGGGTACTTCCCGCTGCGCTGGAGTACGTCCAACGGATTGACCCCGGCGTAGCGTGTGGCGACCAGTACCTGCTCCTCACCCACTGCTGGATCCTGAAGGCGCTTAAGATGAACAACCTCATTGCCGCCCGCGCCGGAAAAGCGGATTTGTTGCATATGTCCTCGTCTCTCAGTTTAGCGGCACCTGCCTGACCTCAGGCGAGTTCCTTCCGCAGGCGGGGAAGGACTTCGCGTCCGAGGAGCTCGATGCACTCCATGGCGTCGACGTGGTTGGAGCCAGGCCAGGCCAGGCGCATGGCCAGGTGTGTGACTCCGACCTGACGGTGCTGATGTAGCAGCCCAGCCACAACATCGTCAGGGCTACCGATGACAAAACGGTCCTCGGCGAGTTCCGCGAAATCGTCCTCGCCGCCGACCGTGCTGGCCGATCTAGCAGCGGCACCAGCGCTTCCGGTCAAGCCCCACGAAGCGTAGGAGGCGTATTTGGTCAAGAGGTGCGGCGCGGCGCGGCGCCGGGCTTCCGCGGCATCGGCATGACAGTAGACCTCGAGCATGCGCCCAATCTCGGGCTTGTCCGTGGCTCCCGCTGCGGCCCGGGACTTGGCGAACAACTCGATCTGGCGGGTCACCTCGGTATTGTCCGCGTTCGGCGTTGCCATGAACCCGTCCCCGATCTGGGCAGCCCGCCGTATCGCGCGGTCTGTCGTGGCACCGACCCAGATCGGTGGGCCGCCGGCGTTGAATGGACCGGGTCGCAGCGTTGCCTGCTCTAGGGAGAAAGTGGAACCGTCGTAGTCGATCTCCGTCTCGGTCCACAACCGCCGGATGATCGATATGCCCTCGACCATCCGCGGCAGCCTCTCCTCGAAGGGCACGCCAAGGGCCGCGAATTCCTCGCGCCGATAGCCCTGGCCGACTGCGAGAATAAAGCGTCCGCGACAGGCAAGATCGATGAGGGCCACCTGTTCTGCGACATCGACCGGCTGGTGCATCGGCAAGAGGAGGAGATTGGTGCCCAAGGACATGTGACCGGAGTAGGCAGCGAGATGGGAGAGAAGTGTGAGTTGCGGGAAGAAGTGGAATTTGGAGGTGAGATGGTGTTCGCCAGCCCAGATGGAGTTGAAGCCTAGTGACTCGGCTAATTTCACTTGTTCGACAAGACCCGTCAGACGTGATGCCGCATTGTCGGTGTCAGGGTTCTGGGAGTTTAGATAGATGCCGACCTGCAGTGCTGTCACGTTTTCACTCGATTCGGTCGCGGCCGGGCGGCTTTACGCCCAGTCGGGGGAAGGAGGCTCAGGCTGCCCAGCGAAGGATCAGCGGGTCGTGGCGCCGCGCGAGAGCCAGCAGAGCTTCGCGAGTGTGGTCACCTAGGGAGGCGAGGGGCGCACGGGACGTGGCGCTTCCGATAATTCCGCCCACCTCCATAAGGATCTTCACCGCCTGCAAGCCGCATTGTCGGTTTTCGAAATGGACGAGGGGGAGTACATCTTCCCAACGCGCCACGGCAGCGTCACGGTCGCCAGCGAGATGGTCACGCACCACGGCGCCGATCACGTCGGGAATCAGACAACTGGTCATGCTTCCTTGCGCGCCTGCGTCGAGGTCGGGAACGAGGGTCACTCCCTCCTCTCCGTCGTAGATGCCCAAGAGGTCCTCGCCCGCACGGGCGCTTAGCACCCGAATCGTGTCGGCTGCCCGAGGCGTTTCGATCTTCATATACTTGAGGTGCGGAATCTCGTGGGCCAGGTCGACTAACTGCTGGACCGACATCTGGGTCGTGCTCATCGGGGCGTCCTGGATCATGATCGGGACGTCGACCGCCTCGGCGACTTCGTGGAAGAACGCACGCACGGTCTCTGGCCCGACACTCAAGGTGGCGCCGAAGAACGGGGGCATGAGCATGACCATGCTTGCGCCCATCTCCTGCACCTCTCTGCTGCGCAGGGCGGCGACTCTGGCGCTGTAATGGCTGGTGGCCACTACGATTGGAATTCGTCCGGAGGCCTGGTCGATTGTTGCCTCCACAATCGCCTGACGCTCTTGGTCGCTCAAAGAGAATTGCTCTGAATAATTGGCGAGGACACATATACCGTCGCTGCCCGAATCGACCACGTAGTCGACCACACGGCGCTGTCCGTCGAGATCGACGTCCTCGTTCGGATGGAAGACAGTGGGAGCTACGGGTAGCACACCGCGGATGGCGTCGGGCACTGATTACCTCTCATTGAAGTGTGGTAACTGGAGCTCAGATACTCGGCCTTGAGGGGCTGGGGATTGAACTCCCGGGAAAGAGCACGCGAGATTGTTAGCAAAGCTGGCCCAAGAGTCCTGGCACCCATAATCGACTCAAGGCTCGAGACGGAGATCGCCCCCAGCAGCGCACCGCGGCTGTCAAAGATTGGCGTGCCGATGCAGAACAGTCCAGGCGCTAACTCCTCGCGGTCAAAGGCCAACCTAGTGGTACGGACGGCGGCCAGCTCGCGGCGAAAAGTAGCGACACTGGTGATACTGCGTTCGGTGACCGCGGCAAGTCCGTTTTGTATGATTTGATCACTCAAGGCTAGTGGTGAAAAGGCGAGCATCGCCTTTCCCAAAGCTGTGCAATGCAGAGGGAGCCTGCTGCCCGCCCGGGAGGCGGTGGGGGAGTTCGGCGCCTCGAGTTTTTCGATGTACACGATTTCGGCCTTGTTCAAAACGGCGAGGTTTACGGTCTTATTGGTGATGTTGTAGAGATCCTCCAGGAAGGGACGGGCGACCTCGGCAAGTTCGCGCTGAACCGGTACGAACCGGCCGAGCTCGAACAATCTCATCCCGAGCCGCAGGCCGGTCTCGGTACGCTCCAGGCCCCCCCAGGCGACCAGGTCCGCCACCAGTCGGTGTGCGGTTGACTTCGGCAGGTTTACACGCTGCGCGATCTGGGTGAGCGACAGCTCAGTGTCGTCAGGACGGAAAGCGTCGAGGACAGACAAGCCCCGCAGGAAGGACGTTGCGTTTCGCATGTTGGAACCCCTCCTGATCCTTGGCCGTGGCTTCGCTTGTCATTGAACGCTGCGTGGCCTCGATTGTGCTGAGTGTTCCAACATACGGAACTTGAGTTGGGGCTCTGGCTTGCTGCCGTCCACAGTGGTGGCCATCACGTTCGTCTATCAGCTAGCCGACAACGCCGAAACCAGGCGACGCGGACCCAGAGCACCGGTGCCGCGAAGCCAGCAAAGGATGCCCATGGAGCGAGAAGTTCTCTATGAGGTCACGGAGCACGTCGCGTACATCACGATCAACCGCCCAGAGCGTAGGAACGCGCTGAATCTCTCCGCGACCAGCGAACTGATTCGCTGCTTCTGTGACGCTGGACAGAACCCTGAGGTCTGGGCGATCTCCCTTACTGGGGTGGGTGACAAGGCGTTCTGTTCCGGGGGCGACCTGAAGGAGTTCGACGACCTTGCCCGTCACGGGGCACGCTTTCCGATGCCCATGACCGGTCCCGAGCGGAACCTCTTCGAGGTCGTGCTTGAGACCTACAAGCCGGTGATCGCGGTCATCAACGGACCGGTCCTCGCCGGCGGGTGTGAACTCGCTCTTGCTTGCGACCTGCGCATCGCTGCCGATCATGCACATCTCGGTATGCCCGAGGCTAAAAGAGGGATGGGTGCCAACTACGCAACGGTGTTGCTCCCGCGGTTGATCCCGCGGGCCATCGCACTGCAGATGCTCTACACCGGCGAACCGCTTGTGGCGGAGGAGGCACTGCGTTGGGGACTGTTCAACAAGGTGGTTCCACGCGAGTCACTGCGTGAGGACAGCGAGCAGTTCGTACGCGGCATCGTGGCAAATGCGCCGTTGACGCTTCGTCGATACAAGGAGATGACCACGAAGGGGTGGGAGCTGTCCGTCCACGCGGCCCTGCGTCTCAACGTCGGACCGAATCCCTACTTGAGCGAAGACCGCGAAGAGGGAATTCGCGCATTTGTGGAGAAGCGAGAACCGCGCTGGTCGGGGCGTTGATTAGCCGACTGTTAACGATTTGCCTAGTAATGCTGTCGAGTCCCAGGAGGATCAGATGAAAGCGATACCCAGATCTCGAACGATATTCTTGGCGACAGCACTCGCCGGGAGTCTCGTACTGACTGCGTGCGGCTCCGACGCCACGAGCAGTTCGGCAAGCGGAGGAAGCGGGCCATGCGTGCTCCCGATCGGAACACTGGGACCGCTCACCGGCGCGGCCGCCGACTTTGGCCTCTCGATGCAGGCGACGGCGAAGTTCGTGGCCAGCGAAGCCAACGCCCAAGGTGGCGTCAAAGTCGGCGACAAGAAGTGCCAGGTCAACATCTCAAGTTACGATACTGGTTACACGAGTGCCGGTGCCGCCTCGGGGGCCACCGAGTTCGCGTCCAAGGGGATCAAGTTCGTAATTGGCCCGCTCGGCGCCGTCGAGTTGACCGGCATGAAGCCGGTTGCGGCTCGTTACAACATGCTGCTCGACGCTAACGGCTTCGGACGTGACGCGCTCGAGCCAAAGTATCCACTGGTGTTCCACCTCGGGCCGGGACCGTTCGTGTGGGCTGGCCCGATCATCAAGGCGGCGCAGAAAGAGTTCAACTTCCACAGCGCCAAGCTGATCGCCCCCAACGACCAGAGCGGTGACGACATCGCCATCGTCGACGCGGAGGCGTATAAGAAGCAAGGCATCAATATCAGTCGCGACACCTATCCGCGTGGCACGCAGGACTTTGCCCCAATAGTGTCCCGGCTGCTGGATGGCAACCCCGACGTCATCGACTTCGCGTCCAGCCCCGCTGGTGATGTCGGCACCATGATCAAGCAGCTGCGGCAAGCGGGATACAAAGGCACCTTCGCCCGGCTCGGCGGGGACAGCACAGCGGAGATCACGAAGGTTGCCGGTCTCGACAACATCAAGAACTTCTTTTACTACGCCCCAGTCGACTTCAACACTCCCGAAGTGAAGCAGATCCTCCCCGCGTTCAAGCAGGCAACCGGCATGGACGCCACCGGTATCGCGCTCGGCTGGGTTCCCGGTGCCCGCACTCTTTTGGAGGCGATCACCGCCGCAGGCACCGTCGACGACACCAAGGCGGTCGCAGAGCAGATGCGCAAGAACGACCTGAAGGATCCGTTGCTCGGACAGGGCGTATTCACCGGTCAGGAGGAGTTCGGCGTGAACCAGGAAATGTCATGGCCCTTCAACATGGGCGTTATTAAGAACGGGCAGCCGCCCGTATTCACGCCGCTCCGGGCCAACAGCTGAGGTCGCGGTGGGCCAACCGTGTCTCTGCGGTGCGGGTGGCCCACCGATCCCTGCAACTTGAAGGAGGCACACACAATGGGTGGACTCATCCAGACGACCATCGGTGGCCTGGCCCTCGGTGCCCAGTACGCGTTGATGGCCCTAGGCTTCTCGCTCGCGTTCGGCATTCTCCGGGTGATCAACTTCGCGCACGGCGCGTTCTACGTGGTCGGTGGGTACGTCGCGTACTTCGTCACCAGTCAGCTCAACCTCCCGTACGCGATTGGGGTGGTGGCCGCCGTGCTCGCCGCTGCGCTGATCGGCTACATTGCCGAGCTGTTCATCCTTGAACGTCGGATCGACGACCACTTGGCCACCATCGTGCTCACGGTGGGCATGTCTCTGATAGGCGGGGCCACGATGCTGGCTCTGTTCGGTGCCCAGGCGGTGCGCTTCACTGGATCTCTCACCGGTACGTTCCGGATCGGCGGGGTTTACCTCCCTTATGCGCGCATAATGACGATCGTGGTCGCGGCACTCGCGGTCGCGGCCGTCTACTTGCTCCTATACAAGACGCGGATGGGCGGAGCGTTGCGTGCGCTCACCGACGACCGCGAGATGGCCGTGGCAATGGGCATGAGGCCGAAGGTGCTGTTCCCACTGGCGTTTGCGATTGCCACGGGATTGGCTGGACTGACCGGTGCGCTCGTGACGCCACAGTTCTCCCTTGCCCCGTTCGTCGGCGAACAAGTGCTGACCATCTCGTTCCTCGCGGTTATTCTGGGCGGTCTCGGTAGTCTCGCCGGCGCCGTCATCGCGTCGGTCCTCGTTGGCTTGTTCGAGTCCTTCGTCGGTGTGTACATCGGAGGCTCTTTCGCCCCCCTACTTCTCTTTACAGGGATTCTCGTGCTGCTGGTGGTACGGCCGACGGGTCTCCTCGGACACAAGGCGATCAATGTTTGAGAAGGCAACGTCTCCCCACCGTTTCGACCGTCCGGGGATTCGCAAGCGCTTTCCGAACGCCGCGGTGGTTCCCGCGCTCTCCGTGGTGTTGGTCGCCTTGGCTGTGCTCACCCCCAAATTTACGGCTGACCCGTATCTACTCTCCTTTGTGCCGACCACCCTGGTCCTACTGCTCGCAGCGATGCATGTGTGGCTAATGCTCCGGGTGAATCTCCTATCGTTTGCCTCCCCTCCATTTATGGCGATCGGAGGCTACGTGCTCGCCCTTCTGGCGGTGCACGTCAGCTCGAACGCGGTCCTCCTCGTCGTGGCGTGTTTCCTGGTCCCGGCCCTACTGGCCCTACCACTGGGAGTTGTACTCCTGCGACTTCGAGGCACGTACTTCGCGCTGGTGACTTTTGTGCTGGCCCAGGTCATCATTCTCGTCATCATCATCGTCAAGGGGCCACTCGGCGGAAGCAGTGGGATCTCGGGCATTCCGGCCGCTACCCTGGGCTCGAAAACCTACGCGGCCTCTGGGGATCTCCTCCGTTTCTCCGTCGTGGTCGGCGTAGTGGGTCTGCTCATAGCCGCTGTCGTGTCGGTCGTATGGCGCCGCCACTTCGCAGCACTGGAGGAGAACGAGCCGCTGGCCTCAAGCCTCGGCCTCCGGCCCTGGCTCTACAAGACGTTGGCCTTCATGACGGCCGCGGGAGTGGCGGGACTGGCCGGTCTCGTCCTGGTCAATCAGCTTGGGAACGCACAGCCCGATTCGTTCCAGCCATTGAGCGCTGTCAACCACGTCGCGGCTGCCGTGATCGGTGGTCCCTTCTTCCTCGGTCCGATCGCGGGCGCGCTCCTACTGTCCTGGCTTGTCCACGCGTTTGCCTCCCAGGCGCAGTATTCGCAGCTACTTCTCGGCGCCGCACTGATCATCGTGGTCCTCTTCGCCAGGGGGGGGATCACCGGTCTGATCGCCGACGGTGCTCGGCTGATCAGGAGATTCGGAAGGGCGGCGCCCGGCAACCAACCGGAGGCGGAACAGCCTCGCCAGGCCGAATTTGCAACCACAGGAGCGTCCTCGAAGAACAGCGAAAAGCGCGGACGCACGATCGTCGGGCCGGTCGAGATCGTGCTGAAGGTGGAGGGACTCTGCAAACGCTTCGGCGGAGTAGCAGCCGTCGACGACATCTCGCTAGAGCTTCGCAAGGGCGACGTCCTCGGCGTCATCGGCCCGAACGGCGCTGGCAAGACCACATTGATCAACATGATCTCGGGCGCAATGGCGCCCACAGACGGCACCGTGACCCTCTCGGGGGAGAACGTCACCAGCTCCTCCCTACACAAGATGAGCCGACACGGCATCGCGCGCAGCTACCAGCAGACCTCGGTCTTCTCCTTGGCGACGGTGCGGGAGAACCTCGCCCGGGCAAAGGCATTCAGCAAACGCTGGGTCAGCGATGACGAGCTCGACGAGCTGTTGCAGTTGACTGGACTCGATCGTCGTCTCGACGACCGCGCCGGCGACCTGCCCTACGGCCTGCAGAAGCTACTCGGGCTTCTCCTACCGTTGGCCGCACGGCCAATGGTGCTGCTTCTCGACGAACCAGCCGCCGGCCTCGAGCTATCCGAGCGGGACCGGATCGACGAACTCGTCGACTGGGTGGTCGGCAGGGGGAGCTCCGTCCTCCTGGTCGAGCACGACATGGACCTGGTCCGTCGGATCTGTCCCCGGCTGTTCGTGATGGAGACCGGGAGTGAGCTAGCCCACGGGACACCCGAAGAGGTCCTAAACAACCCCGAGGTGATCACGGCGTACCTCGGCGCCGACACCGCAGATGACGACGTGCCGGAGATCCCCGCGGTGGCTGCCCTAGCGGAGGAGCCTCAGCATGGTTGATACCGAGCAGTCGCTGTTGAAGGTCGAAGGCCTCAGCGTGAGATACGGCGGAATCCAGGCCGTGCGAATGCTGGACATGGAGATCCGCACAGCGGAGACGATCGTGATCGTCGGCGCCAATGGCGCGGGCAAATCCAGCGTAATGAATGCGGTGATGGGCATGGTGCCGGTTGCGGGCGGGCGCCTGATGTTCGGTAACGATGACATCACCACGGCCTCGACGGCCAAGCGGGCCAAACTGGGGATCCGCATCTCGCCCGAGGGGCGTCGTGTGTTCGCCAACCTGACAATCGAGGAAAACATCCTTGCCGGCGGGTACACCATGTCGGCGAAAGAACGGGAGTCCTCCGCCGCCTGGCTCTACGACACGTTTCCTTTGCTGGCCGACCGGCGGCACGCGCGAGCCGGAACGCTCAGCGGTGGACAACAGCAGTTGGTCGCCATCGCTCGCGCCCTGACCGCACGGCCCAAACTGCTCCTGCTAGACGAACCGTTCTTGGGGCTCTCGCCCGTGGCGATCGCCGAGACTAGCGCTGCTATCCGGATTGTCCAGCAGCGGGGCATGGCGGTGCTGATTTCCGAGCAGATGGCCCGCCCCGCTCTGAAACTGGCCACCCGTGGCTACGTACTGCGCGCCGGTTCGCTGCGGCGCAGCGGTGACGTGGCAGACATCCGTGAACTCGCACTTTCGGAGGACTACCTGTGAGCAGTCAACAATGCCTCGTCAACGCTACAGACTTCGTAGCCAACCGGACTTACGCCAAAGCCCTGCACCGTGAGCGGGCTCGGATTCTTCTGGCCGATGCGGTGACTCTGGCGCTTGCAGCGGGCGTGGTGCCCGGCGCCAGCGACCTATTCGAGCTTGGCGTCGGCAAGGGCGAGCATCTGGCGTGGTTCAGCGGTCACCGGTTAGGGGCCGCTGATGCCGTACAAGCGAACGCCGCCGCGGTATGCGCCCGCTTCCAGGACGATTGCGAGATGAGCTCGTGGAGCCACCCGGGAAGTTTCGTGGTCCCTGCGGCGGTCGCAGCCGGGATCGAGACAGGCGCGTCGTACGGTCAGGTCATAGACGGACTCATCGCCGGATATGCCTTCACAGTGTGGCTTGGAGGCGGGGGCCTGGTCGCCCGCGCAATGATGGAGACCGGCCGACGCCCCAGCCCGAACTTCGGTGTGGCCGGCGCGTGCGCTGCAGCGTCTCGAGCGGCGAGACTCAGCCCCGAGCAGACGCTGCATGCAGTTAGTGGAGCGCTCCTGGTCGGGCGAGGTTCGCTGCACAGTGTGGGCGCCGGGGGTGAAGACTGGCGGCTGCACAACCCCGGCGCTGCCCGCGACGGCTTGCTCTACGCCCTTGCAGCCCGCGCTGGAATGACTTCTGGGCCAGGGGCGCTCGACGCCCGAAACGGCTACTTGCGGATGTTTGCCGGGATCGAGGAGATCCCTGAAATGCTCAAGCAGCCTCCTCGTTCCGAGATGATCCTCGAGGTCTGGCACAAGGCCTTGCCCACGCTCGGCGACGACATGGCAGTGGCGCTGGCCGCCCGCGAGTTGAGCCGGCAGGGTTACGGTGACGACCCAAAGCGGGTCACCGTCCGCATGAATGAGCACTTCGCGCACTTCCCCGGTACTCAGAATCGTCCGCCGTACACGTCGCTCACGTCGGCGCTGTCGAGTGTCCGATTCGTCACCGCGCAGCTACTGATCAACGGCACCCTTGACTTCGACGACTACGCCCGCCGCGACGATCCCATCGTCACCGCTCTGGCCGATCGGATCGAAGTCGTTCCCGACAGCAGCCTCGGATACGTCGACGCTGTCGTTACCGTCGACACCGGAGACGGCGAGCAGACCTGCCGGACCTCCGATCTGCCTCGCACCCTGTTCTTTCGGGACTCCGACGAGCAGCGTCGGGTCGCTGGTGAGCTGCTCGGTGACGCAGGCGTCGCCGTGGTGGAGACACTGCTCACGGGCGGCGAAGACACCCCCGCGGATGAGGTGCTCCACAAGGCCCTTCACACCTTCCATCCAGTCTCAACCGCACCGTAACGGAGTGATCGAACGCATGGCCATTCAGCTGAACGACGACCAGCTCGCGATTCAAGAGGCGGTAAACAATCTATGCTCGCGCTACCCAGAGGAGTACTGGCGGAAATGTGACGGTGATCTAGCCTACCCCGAAGAATTCGTCGATGCGCTCGCACAGGCGGGTTGGTTGGCGGTGCTCATCCCCGAGGAGTTCGGTGGTGGTGGCGGCACAGTCATGGACGCTGCGGTGGTTCTCGAGACGATCAATCGCTCCGGCGGTAGTGGCGTCCCCGCGCACGCGCAGATGTACACCATGGGAACCGTGCTGCGTCACGGCAGCGAGGAACAAAAGAAGTGGTTGCTCCCAAAGATCGCGACCAACGAGATTCGGCTTCAGGCATTCGGTGTGACCGAGGCCGACGCTGGCTCGGAGACCACAAAGATCCGCACCTTCGCCAAACGTGTGGGTGATGAGTACGTCGTTAATGGTGCAAAGATCTGGACCTCACGCTTTCAGCACTCCGACTACCTACTGTTGCTATGTCGGACCTCGAAGTTTGAAGACGTCGAGAAGAAGACCGACGGCCTGTCCATCCTTCTGGTGGACATCAAGGCCGCGGGTGACTCGATCCAGGTCCGGCCAATCCGCACGATGACCTCGCACGAGACCAATGAGCTCATCTTCGTTAACCTCCGCGTGCCGGTGGAGAACCGGATCGGCGAGGAGGGCAAAGGATTCCGCTACATCTTGTCAGGCCTCAACGTCGAACGGATTCTGGTCGCCTCCGAGTCGCTTGGTGACGGCTACTGGTTCATCGATCGGGCGTCGCAGTACGCCAACGAACGCATAGTGTTTGGCAAGCCGATCGGTGCAAACCAGGGCGTGGCGTTTCCCTTGGCGCGCGCGTACGCGGACCTCGAGGCCGCAAGTCTGATGCGGTCCAAGGCGGCGGCACTCTTCGATGCCGGCGGCAACCCGGGCTTCGAGGCCAACGCGGCCAAGCTGCTGGCCTCCACTGCGACCTGGGCGGCCGCCAACGCAGCGATGGACACGTTCGGCGGCTATGGACTGGCCGTCGAGTTCGGAATAGAGCGGAAGTTCCGCGAGGCCCGGCTGCCGATGGTCGCTCCGATCAACAACAACCTGGTGCTTGCCTACATCGGCCAGCATGTGCTCGGCCTACCCAAGTCCTACTGACTTGTCGCTGACCGCGCTGCGGCTCACAAGATCGATCGGCCGTGGGGGAGAGAAGAGGAGAACAACGTGGATCTCAAACTGAAGGACAAGGTTGTGGTCGTCACCGGTGGGAGCGCCGGCATCGGTCTCGAGACCAGCCGCCTGTTCGCCGAGGAGGGCGCGCGCGTTCTGCTCTGCAGCCGCCGCGAGGACGTGCTCGACAGGGCAGCCACCGACATCATGGAGACAACCAGAGCCTCGGTTGGCACTCTCTCGGTCGACGTGACCAAACTCGAGGACCTCGACCACCTTGTCGCCCATGTGAAGGAGAACTATGGGCGAATCGACGTGCTCGTGAACAATGCAGGCACCGGTACCTACAAACCCTTCCTCGAGGTGACTGACGAGGAACTGCAGCACGGAATGGCGATCAATTTCTTCGCTCAGTTCCGGCTTATCCAGCGCTTTACACCAATGATGATCGCCCAGAGATACGGAGTGGTGATCAATGTTGCGGGGGAGACCGGCATCCGAGTGATACCGCCGCCGTTCCGTTCCTCGTGCACAGGGCCTGCGAAGTCTGCCGAGATCCGGCTGAGCAAGGTGTTGGCTAGTGAGCTCGGAGAGCACAACATCCGCGTCAACTGCGTGGTCCCGGGCCTGGTGTACACCGACGAGCGCTTCGGCAAGTGGGAACGCGAAATTGCCAAGGACGAACTCGATCAGGAGGCGGCTCGCGCCACTCGTGCGGAATGGGGCCGCAACATCGCCCGCCCGGGCCACGAGTGGGGAACAACGCGGGAGTTGGCGAACCTCATCGTGTTCGCCGCTTCGGACAGATCGAGCTACGTCAACGGGGCGGTCCTCGTAGCCGACGGCGCTGAAGACAAGTCTTAGCAGCACGGACGATGACAGGAACTATGGAGGGTGCTCTATGGCGCTAAAAATTCAAGCACTACATGTCGGCACGCTTAAAGGCTTCCCGGTCGCGGCGATGACCTACCACCGCGGATTCGGTGAAACCCTCGACGTCGCGATGACCATGTTCTTGATCACTGGTGGCGAGCACCCAGTGATCGTGGACACGGGAACCGGGGACCCTGAGTTCACGGAGATGCATCACGGCTACAACCTCGTCCGCCCAGCAGAGCAGGAGTTGCTCGCCGTCCTCGAACGGACAGGCGTCGACCCGGACTCGGTCGGCACCGTGATCAACACGCACCTGCACTGGGACCACTGCTCGAACAACGACTTGTTCCCGAACGCGCAAATCATCGTGCAGAAATCCGAGTTGGAGTACGCCGTCGACCCACTCGAACCAAACCTGGCAGCCTTCGAGCGAGCACCAGGGATCCTGCCGCCGTGGGTGCGGGCCCTCGACCGAATCAAGACCGTTCGCGGGGACACGCCGCTGATGCCAGGCCTGTCAGTCGTGCACCTACCGGGACACACACCAGGCTCGCAGGGCGTACTCGTGCAAGGCAAGCAAACAACGTACCTCCTCGCAGGTGACTGCGTGGACACTCACCGAAACTGGGAGGGTGACGCCCATCTCAGCCACATCCCGTCGGGCTCGTTCACGAACCTGCACGACTACATGGACAGCTTCAGCAAGATCGAACGCCTCGGCTGTGTCGTGGTGCCGAGCCACGATCTCACCGTGATCGAGGAGGGGACGTTCGCCTGATGATCGGTTCACTGGAAGGCATTCGTATCGTCGACGTAACGATGAGCGTGGCCGGTCCGTTCGCCACCCAGATCCTGGGGGACCTCGGCGCAGACGTGATCAAGGTCGAACGTCCCGAGGTCGGAGACGACACACGACGGTGGGGCCCCCCGTTCTGGGAAGGCGAGGGTTGTACCTTCTCCGCCCTAAACCGCAACAAGCGCAGCGTCGTGCTCGATCTCAAGAACGATCAGGACCGGGACTCGTTCGTCAAACTAGTCTCCGAGGCCGACGTGTTCGTGCAGAACCTGCGACCGGGTTCGCTCACCAAGCTGGGGTTGGGACACGAGCAGATGAGGGCGCACAACCCGCGGCTCATCTACTGCGACATGACCGGATATGGACTCGTGGGCCCGAAGGCATCCGCTCCTGCATATGACCCGTTGATGCAGGCGTTCGGCGGCTTGATGAGCCTCAACGGAGAGGAGGGCCGCGCACCCGCGCGGGTTCCGGCCTCGATTCTAGATCAGGGTACGGGCATGTGGACCGCCATTGCGGTAATGGATGCCCTCCGAACGCGTGACCGCACCGGCATAGGTGCGCACATCCACACCTCGCTGCTCAACACGGCGCTGATGTGGCTGCCCTCGCAGATCATGGGGTACTTCGCGGCCAAGGTAGTACCCCAGCGGCTCGGCTCGGGAACGGTGGGGATCTACCCGTATGCCGCGTTCCCAACGTCCGACAACTGGGTGATCATCGCCGCCGGCAACGAGAACCTCTGGCAGCGTCTCTGCGGAGCGATCGGTCGTGAAGAGTTGACCCGGGACGAGCGGTTCCTGCTCAACCCGGATCGGGTAGCTCATCGCGAGGAGCTCTTCAAGGAGCTGGCCAGCACTCTGGGGACCAGTGATAGTGCGGAGTGGGTGGAGAAGCTTACCGCCGCTGGGGTACCAACCACCCCAATCCAGACCATCGACCAGGTCGTCGCCGATGAGCAGGTGGCCGCGATCGATGCGCTGCCTGAGGTGCCGCACCCCAGGATCACCGACTTCCGCATCGTCAACATGCCTATCCAGATAGATGGTGAATATGCCCCGGTTCGTCGGGTACCGCCGCTGCTCGGTGAGCACAACGATGAGGTACTCGGCGGCCGGTTGGTCACCCCAACAATGGAGGAGGAGTCATGACTGACCTTGCCAACCAAACCCGAGCCGCCACCAGCCAGGAAGCCGCGGTCCAGTCCACAGCCAACGGACCGGAGATCGCCGAGTCGACCATGGCGGGCGCGGCCATCGGCCCGGTTGGCCACCCCGCGGTCGTCGTCGTGGACGAGGGCATGCGCGAGGGACTCCAGATTGAGGATGCCGAGATCACAGTCGAGGCCAAGGTGCGGCTGCTCAACGCGATGGGTCGCAGCGGCCTCAAGCGCATCGTCGCAGGCAGTTTTGTAAGCCCGAAGTGGACGCCGCAGATGGCCAAGATCGATGAGCTTATCGACTCCTTCACCCCGGTAGATGGGGTCATCTACACTGCGCTCGCTCTCAACGCCAAGGGCGTGGAGCGGCGTGCAGAACGGATCCCTCCACTCTCGTTGGACAGTGCGCTTCCAGCCACTCTGGTCCACCTCTGCGACGTCTTTGTTCGGCGCAACACAAACCGCTCGCAGGCTGAGGAGATCGCCAGCTGGCCGGGCATCATCGAGGTCGCTGTCAACGCCGGTGCGACCGAAGCGCAGATCGGTGTGAACGCCGCGTGGGGTTCAAACTGGATCGGGGACATCAGCCACGAGGAGCGGATGGACAAACTCCAGTGGCAGATGGACCTTTGGACCGAAGCTGGTGTCCCCGTGACCAAAGTCTTTATCGGTGACCCAATGGGATGGCACATCCCGCCGCAGGTTGAGGAAGATCTTGCCGATATTCTGCACCGTTGGCCATCGATACGCACCTTTCACCTGCACCTGCACAACACGCGAGGGATGGCGCCAATCTCGGCATACTCGGCGATCCGACAACTCGACCACCGGCACACACTCGTTCTCGACGCTTCGATCGGCGGGATGGGTGGCTGCCCATACTGCGGCAACGGGCGCGCTGCGGGCCTCTTCCCAACCGAGGACCTGATCTACCTGCTCGAGGAGATGGGTTTCGACACTGGAGTTGACCTAGCCGCACTGATCGACACAGTGGCACTTGCCGAGGAGGTAGTCGGGCACCGATTGTTCGGTCACGTCTCCAAGGCTGGCGGACGCCCCCGTGGCGACGAGCTCTACCCGATGGACCTGCCCTTCATCGAGACACTCGACCAGGCTCAGCACTTCCGAACGGGTCCGTCCGCCTACGAGGGCGCCCTGTCCCCGTGGAAAGAACCCATCAAGAGCCCTGCGAGGCCGGAATGACCGATAACCCAGTAAACCGACAGCGACTCGATGCCTCAGAGGCGGTCGATCGGCTCCTCCATCCGCGGGCGGTCGCACTGATCGGTGCCAGCAACGACGAAGAGAAGTTCTCCGGACAGCCGTTGCGCAATCTCCGATCGGCGGGCTACCCAGGCGATATTTACCCGGTGAACCGGCGTGGCGGCGAGGTCGGTGGCATTCCTGCTCTCATCGACCTCGCGGACCTCCCCGTCGATGTCGACGTGGCGCTGGTGATGGTGCCTGCCGCGAGCTGTGTCGGGGCGGTACGCCGTCTCGGTGAGGTCGGCGTCCCGGTCGCGATCATCGCGGTGAGTGGTTTCGCGGAGATGGGAACCGCCCGGGGAGAACGCCTGCAAGAGGAGCTCGGGCGCGCTGGCCGGGAAGCGGGGGTGCGCTTGGTCGGCCCAAACTGCAATGGGCTGTACGAAACCAGGGTGCCGCTGCCGCTGGGGTACAACCACACGCACTCACAAGTCCTCAGGGCCGGGTCGGTGGCGCTGATCTCGCACAGCGGTGCCCTGTTCGGCGGGTTCGTACCGCTGCTGGAGAGCTACGGGGACGGTGTGAGCGCTTTCGTTTCCTGCGGCAACGAGGTCGACCTCGGACTAATCGACTACATGGACCACTTCCTCGAGGATGAACAAACGAAGGTCATCGCCCTCATCCTTGACGGCGTTTCGGACGGCGCAAGGTTTCGTTGTGTGCTGCACCGCGCACGGGCCGTCGGCAAGCCGGTTGTCGCGCTCAAGCTGGGTAACACCTTGTCCGGGACCAGCGCAGCTCAGGCCCACTCCTCCCGGTTGGCTGGGACCCAGGCGTCCTACGAAGCAGTGTTCGCCGCGGACGGGGTGATCAGTGTACCGACCCTTGAGACACTCGCCGTCGCGTCCGCGCTCCTCGCGGCCGGCCGCACCCCGCGCCACCCCGACGTAACCTGCTTCAACACCTCTGGTGCAGGCGGCATTCTGATGGCCGACACCCTCGGCGCGCACGGCATCGCACTGACCCGCCTGTCCGCGGAGACAGAGACGACAATGTCCCCACTGGCCGGCTTCGCACGAGTGATGAACCCATTTGACATCGGTGCTGCCGGACCGGTCACGATCGAGCAGAACATCGACGCCCTCGCCTCCGACGTCGGGACTGGTTCGCTGCTCTTCTACCTGACCCCGACTCCGACCCAGGCATGGCGTCAGGCACTCGCCGATGGGGTAGCAGCCGTGGGAGCCCGGCACTCGGACTTGCCGATCCTAGTGGTCAGCCCCGCACCCATCAGCGCCGAAGAGTCCCGGGCATACGCAGCGGTCGGTGTGCCAGTTATGCAATCGGTCCTAGACGCCACGGCAGCACTGAAGGCCTTGGTAGACGCCGCTGGCCCTGCGCACAGAGACAGTCGGCCCGCCCCGGTCCTTAAGACCAGCATCACCGGCCGAGCGCTGTCGGAACCGGCCAGCAAGCAGTATCTCTTCGATCGGGGCCTGCCGATACTCCCGGAACTGCTCGTCACCACAGCAGACGAGGCCCGTAAGGCCGCCACCGAGATTGGATATCCGCTTGTGGCCAAGGCTGCGGGCGCCGGTCTCACGCACAAGACGGAGAACAAGCTGGTCGCCCTCAATGTGCCGGATGAGCACACTCTCGGAGCGGTGTTCGACGACCTCGCCCGCCGTGGTCGACTGCTGGACCCGGCGGGCTACGAGGGCGTACTGGTCTCACGCTTCATGGAGGCCGGTGTCGAAGTCGTCGTCGGTGTGAGTGTGGATCCGGACTTCGGGCCGATGATCATGTTCGGCTCAGGCGGAGTGCTCACCGAGCTCATTGCCGATGTTGCGGTCGCGCCCGCTCCACTCGATGTCACGCGGGCGCGGACGCTGGTGTCGTCCACGAAGGTGGCGCGTCTGCTCGCTGGTTACCGCGGCTCTGAGTCGTCCGACGTGGATGCACTCATCGACCTTGTCGTACGCCTGTCGCAGGTTGCCGTTGACGAGGCGGGGGCTCTCGAGGCGATTGACCTCAATCCGGTGCGCGTTCTGCCCGCGGGACGAGGCGTTGCGATCCTCGACGCACTGGTGGTCGAGGCATCATGACGGCCGCCTCCTCCCAGTCTTTCTCGGGGCTGCGCGGCAGACTGCACGGCACGGGTCAGCAGCTGCTCGGTCTCTTCGTGATCGTGCCCCGTATCGAGGTGGTCGAGGCAGCGGCATCCGCGGGGTTCGATCTCGTCGTCCTCGACTGCGAGCACGGTCCTTTCGGAATCGAGGCAGTCGCGCCGCTCATCGCTGCCGCGCACGGTGCGGGGATGTATGTGGTGGTCCGTGTCGCTACGAACAACGCACAGGGCATCGGTGCGATGCTCGACTGCGGTGCGGATGGGGTGCTGGTGCCCCACGTCGGCTCGGGCGAGGAGGCGCGCAAGGCTGTTCTGGCCTCACGGTTCCCACCCAGCGGTGACCGGTCTGTGCACCTGTGGGTTCGTGCCGCCGTTTACGGACACAGGAGCGACTTCCTGCGTACGGCAGACTCCTCGGTTGCGGTGCTCACCATGGTGGAGGGCAAAGACGCGCACGCCCGTCTTGACGAGATCACACGCACCGATGGGGTCGATGGCATCTTCGTCGGACCTATGGATCTTGCCGCGTCGCTCGGCTTAGCTGCGTCCCCGTCCGACCCCCGTGTGTTGGAAGCCGCTCGCGACATCATCACCCGCGCAGAGCTGACTGGGAAGGCCACGTCGATTTTCGCCCCGACTCCCGAAGCAGCGCAGGGCTGGCTGGCTGCCGGAGTCCGGATGGTCGTCCTCTCGGTCGACGCATTTCTGATCCGTCAAGGCTTCCAAGCAGCCAACGATGCAGCCCGCCTCAAAAGCGCCGTGCCCTGTTCCGAGCACGCCGCCATCATTCCAACAGAAGCACGAACGGAGAGTCATGTCTGACGCCACAGCAGCACCCCGCATCACCCAAGCCATCGCCGAGTACGCCCTCGGGCACCTGGACCCGCTCAGCGGCGAGGTCGTCGCGCTAGCCAAGCGCACCCTCATCGACACCTTGGGCGTCGCCCTCGCAGCCCGGCAGGAGCCACCGGTTCAGATCCTCGCGCGCACCCTCGGCGATGTCCCTCCCGGAACGTCGACGATCTGGGCGACCGGCGCGACCGCGGACGCGTCCAGCGCCGCACTGCTCAACGGAACGGCCGGGCACGCGCTCGACTTCGACGATGTCACCGACATCATCTACGGACACCCCAGTGTGGTGCTGTGGCCGGCGGTGTTCGCCGTCGCTGAGCAGGAGGGCTCAGGCGGACGGTCGCTTCTCGAGGCATTCGTGGTGGGCTTTGGTGTTCAGGTAGCGGTGGCGACCGCCATGGATGTCCGCGCCCACTACGGCGTCGGCTGGCACTCGACCGCGACGATCGGGATCATTGGCGCCGCG
>JAABUH010001693.1_pt1 | contig 23314 bp, 42 predicted proteins | sample 5559121 | NCBI WGS metagenome assembly JAABUH01 (sample SAMN10711871, study PRJNA513364) | rock metagenome | isolation source: Antarctica rocks | place: Antarctica: Victoria Land, Battleship Promontory nord | collected 2015-12-28
GCACTGAGCTCCACCTCGGCAAGGTCGGAGCCGTTGGACACTGGCAGCTTCTCCTGAAAGTCTTGCTCCTGTGGAAAGCGGCCCTGATTCACTTGCGAACTTTGCACCACACCCCGAACGCTGGCACATCTGATGTTGATTCTAAAAGCACATGCAGCAAGGGTGGTCCAGTGACCGTGTTCAGGCATGTCTGCACCTTATTTGTACTACAACATGACGGGTGTGTAACAGGAGCCTCTGGCGTCACGCGCAAGGCAAGGCAGTCTATTTCTAATGTACAACGCGCGCTGAGGATGACAATACCTGCTCTCTCTACGCACAGCTAACACACGGACTCCGCCGCAGAACATGCACACGCACCGGGAAAGGAAATATGTCTCGGAAGCCGAGGTCGGCGCGCAGCGCAGCGCTCTCTGCTAGCTGCGCCTGCAGCGACTTGAGCAGCAGCCCAGTCAGACGGTCAAGGAGCGCCGCAATGAAGTCCCCGCCCTGCCGAATGCGCTCCACATAGCCATACCTGCGTGCATGAGCATGGTCACACAGCCACACCTGCATGCGTGAGCATGGTTGACATGCTAGAACTTCCTGGCACCCTGCAACATGTGTCCCGTGCGTCTCCTTTCAGAGCTGCAACACGGCCTGTCTATTGTTCACCCGAGCTACACAGCACGCCGACGGACCGCCAGCGGACACTAACAGTACAAGCACACTCTTCAGTATGTTAGCATGCGTCCGACTGGAAGCAGACCTCGCGATCACGTGGTAGAAGCCGGACGCCTCCAGCTGCTCAACGAGCAGCCGCTCACGCGGCAGCACCTCTGGAATGGGGACATTCCGGTTCGTCAAGACAATGTTGACCTCGTACAGCATGGGCAGCCGCGTCACCTGCGCACAGAGAGCGTCTAGGGCTTACATGCTTGACTAAAGCGGCAGACTCTAGCACGGCAAGGGTTCGCATGTTACTTTTGTGCAGCAGGGTGAAGTGCAGGCTGTTTGTGCCGGCAGGGGCATGCAGCAGCACACAGCAGTTTGCAGACGTACGTCATGGAAGCGGGAGCACGCACTGACTGAAGCATCACAGGCGGCATGCCCCGGATTTCGTTGCTGTAGTACACCCCCACACCTGCACGCGCAGAGGCAGCTCCGCATGATTTTAGATTACTGATCTCCACAGCTGTCTTCGGTGTAGCGTTGCTTGCATACGCATTTCAAGATTACCAGCAAGTGAAGAAACTTTTCGCACCCCGCGCACGCTTGATGCTTGACCCGGACGCACTGAGCTGCACCTTCTGCTGTGCAATGGTCATCGACAGCTGGTTGTCCGAGGCCTGCCCCAGCTTCAGGAAGCTTCCCAGCGGCACTGTCATGCGGCTGAAGAAGGCCTGCTTCTTGCTGTTGCCCCAGAACCAGAGCAGCATGAGCGAGGCGTTGACGAAAGCCAGGCACAGCGTGAACCAACCGCCTGCGCATGCACAGCTCGGGCGTGTGAGCCTCTGCGCGCAAGGACATTCAAAATAGCGGCATTGCACCATGTCCAAGTACTGCGGTGAGGCCGAGTTATTGCCTCTAGAAACGCGTGAAATCAGCAAACAGCGCGGCGCAGCGGGCCACACCGTTGGGGATCTTTATCAGGGTTGAGCTCCAGAAAGTGGCCTCAATTGGAGCAAAGGCGATGTAAAACAGCGCGCAGACCCACAGCGGCAGCTTCCAGACAGTGAGCAGCACCAGCGTCATGAAGTGCGTCGTGAGCAGCATATCCGCCAGCACCGCCACGCCTGCCAAAGCATGCGATGTATCCATGTTTCTTACGCTGCAGTGGTAGCCGCAGACAGCGCTTGTTCCGCTGCACTTGCACATCACAGCACGCGACACGCATCGGGCATGCATGCGGAAGCTCTCAAAGGTGGAGTCATGTCCGCACCGTAGGCTGCACCCAGGCGGTCCGATGTCTGAAAGACGCAGATGACCACCAGGCAGAGCGCATAGAGCGCGTAATTGACAAAGGGTATGTACACCTGCACACAAACCAAGCTTGGCCGTCAAGGAACGTGCACCTGCTCACAAGCCAAAGGTTGTCAGTCAAGTGCAACTTCCCTGCAGCTTGACGTCCCAGCTATGACGAGTCTGCTGGTATCCAGCGCCCGCCTCGTATGCAGCCGCGTCTGTACAGGCGGGGCTCTGCACCTGGCCCTTGTGCTCACGCGACTTGTGGTACACATGGAAGCGCGGGAAGAAGCTCTGCGCGATGGCCTGGTACGTGATCTGGAACACCGCGGAGATGAGCGCCTGCGACGCCACTATCGCCGCGAGGAGCGCCACGATGAACATTGGCCAGAACAGGCCAGGACCGCCCGGCAGCGACCTCCAGAACGTGCCGTTGTGCGGCTGCGGGTCCACGCTCGCGGGCACGCCGATGATGTATGCGCCTGCCCAGATGTAAGATGAAAGTAATGTGTTGTGACGAGCTTGCAGGAGGGCACCCAGTGCGCGCATTGGCGGAAGGCTTGCAGCAATGCACGCGTCAGACTCAAGGTTGTGACACCCATGCAGTCGAGCGCTGATTAGGGCGTCTGTGTGCATGCATGTCAGTGTTCAAGTTTAAGTAAGGGCAGGGACTGTGCATAGACAGGAGATCTGACCGTGATCAGGGGATGAGCACAGGAACATACAGCGCGTCGCGTGCAGCTGCACAGGGCGCTCTGCGTGCGCACCTTGGCCGATGTAGGCGGCAAGGATGCAGGGGTAGACCATGGTCATGGTGCTGATTTGCATGGAGGTCCGGTTGAAGTGGCCCAGGTCCGCAAAGAGAGCCTCCGCGCCTGCAGCCGCCAAGCGAGGTCGTCAAACGGCAAAACGGACCTCCTAAGGCTACGCCATTTTGGCGAATAAAATCTGTGGACGTCACGCAGTCAGGTCGCATAGCAGCCCGTATTGCGCATTGCGATGCGTTTGCTCTGCGAAGCACGCCTGTGATGCAGAGCACGAGCGAGCCGAGCAGCCGCCAGCCGTCCTGGCCCTCGCGCACCAAGAACATGATCCAGTAGTGCGGGCTGATCGCGCGCAGGATGGTCCAGTCCCAGTGCACTATGTTGTAGATGCCGATGCCTGCATTGACATGTCTCAATAAGCGCCCTCTCAAACTCGAGCCTTTGCCGGCCCACAGGGCGCTGTCAGTAGACACGTGAGCAGAGACCATTGCACAAGGCAGAGGTGAGACGGCAGGCTCGCACCACAGATGAAGGCGAGCCATGTCAGGATGATCGGGGAAAAGAACATGGGGGTGTCAGAGAATATGGCACCAGCGAGCGATGCTAGCAGCCAGTGTAAAGACTGCACTAGGCCCACGCCGTCACTTGGCATCAATGAGTGCATTGCACCCTGCCCAGGGCCCACCAATGAATGAGCAGGCAGTGCGTGCCGATGTTCTGAGTTCTGAGTTCTGAGGTATGAGGTTTTTCCTCAGATTCCACTGCAAGCGGGAGAGCTATGCGCTGGCAAGTATGGCAGGGACGCACCCAGCATCATATACAGACTCTGACACATACGATCTGTCGAGACTCGTTCCATGTCATGTCTGTTCACCACAAGGCCTTGTCATGCCTCGCTTTGAAAAAACCTAGGTAGAGAGCAGGGGCACTGCGGATCCAATTTCTTCTGCCCGACCACATCTCTTGTGATCAACACGCGTTGCGCACAACACTTTGCGATCATCCGATCAGCAGACATACTATGGATCCGCCTCCTGCTGGTCCCTACCCAAGCATAGAACTGCGAACGAGCTGCCAGGCCGGGCCGCTCGCCACTCCGGCCGCACGCCACACGGGATGCGCCGTCATGCAGCCTCACCGAGGAGCTGGCAGGGCGGGCAGGGCCACTGGCTGACGGCGACCAGCCGCGGGCCCCGCCACACAACAGGCAGGCGACAGGCAAAGCGGTGCGCACGCAAAGCGGTGCGCACGCAGGCTGCGCGCCCGCGTGCATGCACATGGCCCATGGCACTCCGCAGCTCACTGACAAAGCGTCCAGCCTGCCGCGAGCGGGCCATGCGGATATGCAAGCACCGCCTGGCGGAAACGCGCCCTCCATGAGCCGAACACACCGGCCCATGCGCTCTCAATCCGCGGGCGGGAGGGTGCTGGCATGTCCCCTGCCGCCCTCGAACCTGGCAGCGGCTACCTGCGCCCGGCAACGCGCACAGGGGCCGTGGCATCCCTAGGGCACGGCTGGGCACATGTGCGTGCCTTGCGCCGAGCACTCTAGCGAGCAGACAGCAACAGGGGCTTCCCGGTCCTGAAAGGGCGTGCGAACACGGCCCCGCGCTTGGTCACGCCTCTCACCCCCGCACTACCCACGCTCTGCCGCATGCCGCTGCACACGGCGACCGCGGCGCTCATGGAAAAGCTCTCGCAACCGCGCACACCGCGCGCGCTGTTGAGTGCGCCGCCCCATGAGGCTGGCTCAGGTCATCAGCGCTGCAGGCCGTCGCGTGTGCAGGGCGTCACGCCGTACATGCCGTCCACGAAGCCGCGGCAGCGCGCGGCCCCGGGCCAGGCATGCCGCGCGGGCTGACTCCGGCGCGCCGGCCGCGCAGGGCTTCACATGCCGCCGCCGAACATGCCGCCCATGAAGCTCGCGTACGCCATCGGCCGCACGTTGGGGTGCGGCGAGGCGGGGTACGTGGTGAACGCGGGCGCCATGTCGCCGCCCTTGAAGCGGATGAAGGCGCCCTTGTTGCCCCTGCGCGCCGCCGACCCTCAGCGCGCGCGGCCGGCTCCACAGGGGATGTCAAAGGCTCCGGACCGGGGCGCCTGGCGCTGGCAGGAACCCACAAGCGGGCACGGACGGGGAAGAAAGCAGCCTGGAGCAGTCCAAACGGCGCGGAGGCGGCAGCACACGCCCGCACACGCGCTGCATGCGTTATGGCGCGCGAGCGCGCACATCTGGTCGCAGTAGTTGGGCGCGGAGAAGACTGTGATGCAGTAGCCGTCGTGCTCCACCTGGTACCCCTCCTCCTTCACCTGCAGCTCATGACCCCGCTCTGTGATCAGATACAAGTAATCAGATACCTGTGAGGAACTTGCAAGCCCGGATGCACTGATACGCGAAGCACCAGACTGCTTGCATCACCGTTCCGCGGGAAAGATCAGAGGACCTGCTCGCGCGACTGGCGTCAAAGGAGACCGGGATCGGGGCGCACAGACCCTGACCAGGGTTTAGGCGGCGGGGGCGCGCCTCGTGGCTGCGCACGAGCAGCTGCAGGCCGTTGGCGTCCAGGAAGCGCTTGGTCACGTCCGGGCCGAACGCGACGCCCACGCCGCGCTTGCTGGGGCTGCGCCCCGGCAGCGCCTGCGGGTCGCTCCACAGCAGCTCGCACATCAGGCCCTCCTCCGGCGGCTCCCTGCCGCGCGCACGGGCAGGCATTCCAAATTTAAATATACATAAATTACAAAATAACGCTACTGCCAACGAAACAGGCTCAAATACAAGCCTGGCTCAGGCCCTGGCTGCCAGCGCCTCAGCGCCAGCACAAACTCGGCTTGTCGGCCACGCTGGCAGGGCCAGGCGCGCGCGCGCGCCGGAAGCGGTCGATGGCGCGCAGCTCGTCCAGCGTGACACCGTCGCGCGAGAACAGGCCGCCGTGCACGACGAGCACCTTGCCGTTCAGGCAGTGCGCGAGCGGCAGCCAGCAGAAGGCCTCCCTGAACAGGTCCATGAGCGTCGCATTGTACTTGGCCTTCACCTGCGGCACAGCGACGGGCGCGTCAGCGGCTGGCGACAACGAGCGGCCGCTGCTGCTGCACTTTGACTGAGGCAGCGTTCTCAGAGGAGGAGCACTCAGAGCAAGCGTTCTGGCACGCCCTCAAGGCCGCAGATCATGTTCATGCCCTTAGGGTAGGGTGAGGGACGGAGGCCGCAGGATGCGCATCGCCCTCGAAGCCATACATCATGTCCAAGCCAACAGGGTAGGGTTGGGGAAAGATTCAGCGGGGCGCGCCTCGCCCTCAAAGCCGTAGATCATGTTCATGCCCTTGGACTCGTGGTTGCCGCGCGCCAGGTGCAGGTGCCCCGGCAGCAGCACGCGCCAGGCCAGCAGCGTCAGGATGACCTCCATCGAGAACGACCCCCGGTCCACAAAGTCGCCTGCGCGCGGGCCGCCCGCGCTGCAGTGCTGCAGCCTGGCATGTCACACATCGCGCTCGCGTCTAGAATGTGAGAGGGGCCTGGAACCACGTGAAGACGTGGGTGGTACCGCGCTAGCAGGCACCTCGCAGGAGAAGCCTGCAAGGGCCGCTGGCTTGGGGCGCCTGCACAGGGCGGCGGAGCCGGCGCGGCGCACGCACCGTTGAACAGGTACGGGTTGTCCTCGGCGGGCAGGCCGTTGAGCTCGAATATGTGGAGCAGGTCGTAGAATTGGCCGTGCACGTCGCCGCAGACGGTGAAGCCGGCCCCGTCGCCGATCGCCACGTCCACCAGCGAGGGCGCCGCGCGCAGCAGCTCCGTCGCCTGCGCGCGCGCCAGCGGGTATAGGGTTAGGTTCAGGTATAGCAGTCCCTATGGCATTGTCACGCTCGCAGGATACCCCGTGGCGCACCCCGTACCAGAGCATCTCCTCCTGCGCAGCGTGCACGGCCACGGGCCTCGACCTGTCCCAGCAAGCGGCAGGAGCCGGCATGCCAGTGCCTCCCAGCCCTCGCGCTCAGACCGGTGCCGAGCCCGGCGGCGACACGAGCAGGGGGCGGCAGGCATGCCGCGCGGCGGCGCGCGCGCGCACCTCCAGCACGATCTGGAACGCGAATCGCCTGTGGATGGTCTTCTGCCGCCGGAAGTGCTCCATCATTGCGATCACAAAGTCGCGCGTCAACCGGTAGCCGTCCTCCTCGCTGCCTGCGCGGCCAGGCGATGCTGGGATGCGTGCAATATTCTCGACTCCCGGGGCTCCAGACAAACACATCGCTCCATGTCTGTGCAAAGGCAGATTGCGCACGCGCGCCCGCTCCAGACTCTCTCTGGCTGCACTGGTGCAGCGCACCTACAGCGTTGGCTCCCTGGGCGCGGCAGGCTCGGCAGCTGCTCTCAAGTGATCTGCAGGACCCCTTTGAAAGGCACACAGGCACGCGTTCGGGCCCCGGCACGGCAGGCAGCCGGCGCGCCGCGCACCCTCCATGCGCGGGCCGTCGTAGCTGTCGTCCAGCGGCATGGACGCCAGCTCGATCTGCTGCGTCACGGGCACCTCGTTCTGCGCCGCGCGCGCCTGCCTGAGGCTGCAGCGCCGGCAGCGGCACGGAGCCTGCCACAGGCGCACCCAGGTACATGCGCAGCACACCAAGCAGCACCATGCGCTACGCATGCCACTGCAGCAGAGGGCGCCGCATTGCCTGCCCAGCGCCGCCTCGCGCCCGCTGGCCAGGCCCGAGCTCTGCTGCAAGAATCAAGGTCCTATTTAGGCGCGCGCCGGCGTGGCCAGCGCCTCCTCGAACCGCAGCCGCTGGACCCCGCGCTCGCACGCTCCAGCAGGCAAGAGCCCTGCTGCAGGCGCAAGGTCCTATTCAGGCATGCACCGGCGTGGCCAGCGCCTCCTCGAAGCGCAGCCGCTTGACCTCGCGCTCGCACTGCTCCAGCTTCTTGCGCAGGTCGGGGTCCCGCGCGTTGACCTTAGCCGCGCGCCGGAAGTCGTTGAGCGCGTTGCGCACCTTGCCCAGGCCCAGGTTGGCGTCCGCGCGCCGGTAGTACCCCTGGCGCGCGCGGGCGCCCTCAATCAGGGCTTGACGCGGGGCAGAGCTGTACGGCAGACGGTATTGGAGTCTGTGCGCCGGCAATACCCCTGGCGCGCGGCACGAGTCAGGGGCCAGCGCGGAGCCGAGCTGCACGGCAGACGGACGGCACTTCCGTCCGCCCGCGCAGACGTATGCTCTCCTGAGCCTGGACGCTGCAGTGGCGCTCGTCTGGTCCTTTGCAGCTTCCTTTGCCGTTCCAGGGGAGGGTGCAGCGCAGGTCCGTGCCTTTATGTACTTGGGGTCCTTCTCGATGGCGAGCGTCGCGTCGCCCAGCGCGGAGCCGTAGTTCTCGAGCCGCATGTGCGCGGCGGCTCGGTTGGAGTACAGGATGGCGTTGTCCGGCGTGAGCGCGATGGCTTGCGAGTACAGGTCCACCGCCCGCGTGAAGTGCTTCTCTGCGGAGGGAGCGCACACAGCGGCGCTTCAGGCGGGCACTCGTTGTTCTAGCGCGCTGCGCTGCCGCTGGCACCGCATACGTGCTAATACTCGCAGAACGGCGACACAGTGCCTGTGCACACGCTGTCTGTGCCACTCGATGCGGCCGCGCGGCTGGCTGCGCTCCGACAGCCGCCTGAGCTTGCACACTGCAACGGCATAGAGCAAGGGCATGCTCAGTAAGGCGCCTGGGCAAATACGCTTGACATAATACGTCTGCCCTTGCTGCCGTGCGCTGCACCAAGCGCGCTTGGTGATCTCCTGTAACCGCGGCCAGATGCGCGTGAACGCAAGCAAACGCAGCGCGCCTTTGAAAGTCTGGTTGGCTTCATTTTTCAGCTCCTCTGCCTCTGCCGTCGCCGCATCAGCAGTGCTGCTTGAAGCCATACTGCCGTTGGCCTCCGCCATGGCAGCCGACTGGCGCGCCGCACCACGCAACGAAGACCAAGCAACCAGTGCCTATGCTACGATCTTATTGACCGTGTCCGCTTCAACTACGTCGTGTTGATGCACATGCCAAGCAGCACTCCCCTGCAAAAAACCAAGATGCGCTTCAGGTAACGGCTGTCTCCACTGGACCACTATGCTCAGGTGTCACTGCTCGATCGACGCCGCTGCTTAGGAGAGGTGATAAATACAATACAGGCATAGCCATGCAGAAGGTTATACGTCGAAAAGCATTAGCAGGTTACCCCATGTCCCACCCAAGGCCTTCTACAAAGCCTTCAACCAGAGTAACTCGCGAGGCCAGAGCCCTTCCTGTGAGGTTTGCTCGAGCACCACTACAAGCCAGCCCTTGTGGCAGGGCACCGCAAGCGCAGCAGCAGCCTGGGCGCACGCGCATCCCGTCCGACACCACAATGACGCGCGGCAACCAGCGCGACAGGGATCGTGAGCGTGCAGCAAAGCGCAAGGGAGATGCACCTGCAAAGGACAAGGACGGGCTGACAGCGCTTCAGCGCAAGGAGCGGTGCGGCAGCCTCACCGTGTCGGCAGGCTGCTGTGTGCACCAGCAGCAATACAGAGACCCTGCTTTAGGGGTAGGCAGGATACAGTGCAAGTGTAGCAGGTGTGCCTCCGGAGGGGTGATTAACGGCAGTAACTGTCGCACTAATCAGTGGTGCGGCGCGCCAAACGTCCGCGGCACAGTCTTGCGCACTGTGTCTGGCATAACCTGTGTTGTAGCACAACGTATGTGCACTTTGCGTTGGATATCAAGGAAGAAGCGGCGTGTCAGGTAATTGAGCTTTGGCGTTGGCGTCAAGCCCCTGGTCCCTCAGTGCTGCCTGCGCACTTGCCCAGCGGTAGTTGCTTCATTGTGCACACTGGCTTGCGTGGAGGTGGTACTGTCCTTTTGCGCGTGCCGCTGGCAGTGTGTCTCGAGCGGGAACCGTGTTACTTCCTCGCTTCAGCCTATTGTTGTACAGGGACTACTCAGGCTCTGACGCGAGCACCTCACTGGCTGCTGCGTGCAGGGACGCTCAAGCGCTGCAAGAGAAGCTGGCAAAGAAAGCGGAGCAGGCTGCTAAGGCGGCGGCTGGAGGAGGCAAATGAAGCTCAGTGGAGCTCCTACTTGCGCAGGGCGCGCCTGCAGCGCGTCCTGTAGATGTGACTGCTTTGTGGGTTGCTAGGCACTGCACTAAGTGTAGGTAAGACAGCTTGCAAATGCATGAGGCCATTGTCGAACACTTGTTCATGGTAGCCGCGCGCAGAAGCATGCAGACTCCCTACAGTCTATCCAGCATAAGGGGCAACTAGCTATGCTACATACAGTGTACACGCGACAGCATGCAACCAATACATACATTAGGCGCTCACGCAAGGTGGGTGAGGGTCAGGAGATGTATGCACGCCGAAGGTCCTTCACCTCACAGCGTACACCTGCTCGGTGCCCGCACACTGGTATTGCTATGCCGCACATTACTTGCACACGACGCCTGCACAGACGACGCAGGAGCAGCCATAGGAACCTGCCTGTGCCCTGCACCCTGCGCGAAAATGGTGTGCTTCTTCCCACCCACACAGGACACCTGTGCTCATGCGCCATCACAAGCAAGCCTTGGTCCTACTGATGCTGGCAACGCATCATCAGTCATTCCAGCACACTCATCAGCTTCAACATGACTCGTGGCCAGATGCACACCGGTGTTTGGACACATGAAGACGCCCTTTGCGGACGCCAGCTGCTGGATGGCCTTCTGGCTGTAGACCGCGCCGTTGGGCAGGACCATGGGCGGGTTGTGCTCGTTCATGATCTCGCGCGTGAGCGCGCACACCAGCTTACTGTGCACGTGCTTGGACCATGGCAGACCCTGCGCCAGGTCCTGGAACGCCTGCGCGCCAGCAAAAACAAAGATTAGGTGCACGTCCGCCACCGCTGCGTCCCGCAGAAATATGGGCACGGTCCACACTGGCCTCGCCTGGAGCCTGCAGACAGTGGCGCACAGGCACCTGGCAAACACGAGCGGCCGAGGCGCGTGCGCCAAGGCACAAGCACCTCCAGACAGGCATGCGGTCTTGAACAGCCTGCACCCAAGGCCCCCATGCACTTGATGGACACAGGCGCGGGTGCATGCACCACATGCGCGGCCTCCCCAGCCGCAGCGCCCGGCGCGCACCTTCAGGTGCAGCGGGTCCTCCCGGTTGCAGCCGCCCTGGTAGCTCTGCGGAGTCTTCAGCGCCGACAGGCCTGCCTGCAAGCCCCACCCGCGACGTAACCCACACATGACCACATGCGAATGCTACCAGCGGGCGCCTCATCCACCCACGTTTGCAGAGCGCGCTGGTATGCTGCTGACGTGGTGGTCGGCAGCTGCCCTGCAAGCTAACGCTGCCCATGCCTGCGACAAGCGCGACGCCAGTGGCAGCTCGCCGCCTGGTGCAGGACGGACGCGCAGGATAAAGAACCTGCAGCGACCACGCACCTGGCTGCATGACGCTGGGCTCAAAAACATGTGCGCGGCTCTGCGCCAGCCGGCGCGCGGCCAACCGGGCAGCGCGCGGCGGGCTGTGCAGACCTTGGGGTTCCCAGCACACCTGACCCGCCGGGCGGCCCCGGCCGGCCGCCTGTCCCGAGGCACGCTGCGGCACACAGGCACAGGAGGCAGGGCCGCTCGCACCCAAACACAATGAGAAGGTCGGCGGGCGCGGCCGGGCGCGCGCCTGCAGGTGCACGACCAGCTGCGACTCGGGCGGCAGGCTGTGCAGGCGGTAGACCTCGCAGCGGAACAGGTCCGCCAGGCGGCCCCACGCGCCCGGCGCGAACAGCGCCGCGTACGGCTCGCATGCGGTGCCGGCGCGGAAGGCGAGCGCGGCGAGCGCGCGCTGCAGCTCCGGCAGGTGCGCGCCGGCCCAGGGCGCCAGGCGGGCGCGCGCGTAGCGCAGCGCGTCCAGCAGCTGCTCCGCGCGCACCAGCTCCACAAACTCCTGCGCGGCGCCGGCCCCCTGCCTGTAAGGGGGCCAGCGACCAGGAGTCTCTGGCCTCCTCCTGTGCTCCACAACCTCCTGCGGGGCGCCGGCGCGCGGCCGCATTGCCATGGGTCGCGGCGCAGCTGTGCGACTGGCGCGCGCGCCCCGCGCGAGGCGCGGCGTGACCGGCAGCCGCTGGCCGCGCACCAGCTCCGCGAGCGCCTGGCCTGGGGGCGAGCATCTTGCCCCGCGACTGCTGAGCAAGTGCACTGACAGCCGGTCGGCCCGGACCCTGGGTGCCTTCTGATGTCGCGCGCCTATGAGGACATGCCAGGCACATGGCCGGCGCGGAGGCAGTCAAGCAAATGAAAATAAAAGAGATGCGGCGCCGAGGGGTTCAGGCGGGGGCGTGGAGGCCGCTGCCGGGCGGCGGGCAGCGCGCGCGCCTGCACCCGCAGCTTGAACTCCAGCTTGCTCTTGTGCTTGCGCAGCCGCGCGCGGTTGGCCTCGCACCAGGCGAGCGCGGGGCCGCAGTCGTGCCGGCCCAGCGCCTCCAGCACGCCGCGCGCGCCCGCGTAGATGTGCGTGTCCACCAGCTCCTGCGGCCCCCGCCCTCCCAGGCGTCAGGGCCTTCAAGACAGCCCCCCACAGCGCCGTCCACCGCTGCCGGTCAGACGTCTTGCCTCAATCTGTGTGCGCGCTTGCCGAGGTTCCAGTTCATGGCATTGTCAATTCTGCACAAATGCAACATATGTAGCGTGCGCAACGCAAGAGCGGCGTTCTCCAGGCAACAGCACGCCTCTGTGCAGAGCGCACAAGGCGGCAGGGCAGCGGGGCGGTATGCCACGCGCTGGGTGGCACCAACAGCAGCTCTGGGCACCCCGTGCGGCAGTGTGAACCCATGCGACGCAGCACTGCAGCCCCGCTTCACGCGGAGGCGGGGCGCGCCTCGATGCCCGCCTCGCGCGCGAGCTCCAGGGCGGTCGCCATGTGGCCGCAGCGGGTGCTCCACCAGGAGGCGGTCCATGCGGCGGCGGTTCCAGTCGATGGCGTGGTCCTTGAGCGGCGTGCCGAGCGCTGCCAGGTGCTCCAGCCGCGCGCGGCAGCGCTGCGCGTCCGCCTCCTCTGCCGCCGACAGCTCGTCCAGCTGCGCCGCGCGCACAGGAGCTTGATCAAAGCGGCTCTGGTTGCGCGCAGCGGACCCGCCCGTCGGCCCCCTCGCCGCGCACAGCTCGCCAGCTGCATCGCATGCTCAGGGACCCTCCGGGATGTCTCCCTCACTAGCGCCGCGCAGTAGTGCTGATGCGAGCCTCCCCCGCTGCCGACAGCTCGGACAGCGGCAAACGCAAGCGCTATAAGCTGCAGCGCCGCAGGTGCAACGTGAGGCCAAGCCGAGCACAAAATATTAACCCGCCGTGCTGCACTCTGCACAAGTGTCATACAGGCGCTCAAGCTCCTGACAAACAAGTGACCAGTGCTGGCCGGCAGAAGGTTTGTACTGTAGCTGGTTCTCAAAAAGGCCAGTGCAGCAGAGAATTGCGTCGGTGCGGGAGGTCCGTGCCTTGCGCTTTAGGCCCTGCAGGCGCTCAGCCAGCTGGCCGAGCACGACTGCGCGCTCCTCGTGCGAGCAGCTCGCGCTCGCGCCGTCCTTCAGCGCACCCATGACCTCCTGCATCTCATCGACGACATATTTGCGGTCGCGCGTCGTCCGCCGCAGCGCCTCGAACGGCACCTGATACGCCGGGTGCAGCAGAGAGGTGACGTGCGTGCCACGCGCAGCACACTGCAGGACAGCGCCATGCGCTGCTGCCTCGCACCTTTATCAACGGCGCCTCTATGGAAGCGCCAGCTGTGTTGGCCATATTCACATCGGCTGCAACGTGTCCGCCGCGTCCGCAGCGCCTGCGCTGACTGCAAGCGCCAAGCGCCCCGCCGCACGTCTAGCCAGCAATATGCGCCGATTCAGGACACTGCGCAGCTGCTGAGGTGTCGCAGTCAGGCTGGGGCAACGTACTTCTTTTACATGTGCATAGCAAGCCAGGCCGGAGTGACTAGATTACCAATTTTGAGTCAATGCCAGGGCCACCCAAGGTTCCTGCCATAGGCATCTGCAGCTCGCTCTGTGCACTGCTTGCTTCCCATTGCCCCTGGTGGAAGCAGGACAGAGCAGCAGACACATAAGCCGCTGCGGCTCTACCGAGTCATCCATACTAGCCTGGCTGCGGCGAGGTCACCTGCTCTGCTTTGCGGCTGCTGGCTCTCATGGTCAGCGTGTCACAGGTGCTCCAGATTGTCAGGAAGACCACCGGCGGCCGCGCGTGGATAAAGAAGTGGGGCCTGCCAGCGCCCACCGCGTGCCAGAAGCGCAACCGCCGCGAGCAGCGCCGCGGCGAGCAGGCCATCGCGGCGTTGCTCAAGGAGGCCGCCGCACGCGAGCCTCCGCAGCAAGCTGCCGCACCTGCACCTCAGCAGTAGCCCGGCGCACAAGCAGCTCCGGCGCTCGTGCAGCTGGTACAGCAGACAGGCTGTGCTACTGCGGCAGCGGCAGTGCAGTAGCCAATAACAGCACTGCGGATACACTGGTGCAGCCGCAATGGCGACTCAGCGTTTGTTCCATGCTGCAGTGCTTGTGCAGTGGCAGTAGTAGGAGGCCGCCTAGCGCGAGCCCCCCAGCAGCCTGCTGCAGCGGCGAGTCATCACCAACAAGGCCGCGTCTGCTCGCTGTGCTTGCAGCGGCTCACAGGCTGCCGCACACGAGCTCACCTGGCGGGCTACTGGCGCGTGGGCTCCCGTCTCATGCCGCGCGCGTGCGCGCGCTCGCACCGCTGCCTTCGGCCTGCAGCGCGCACCGCTTGCCCAGCCTCGCCGCGATGGGGCCAGGCGCACGGCCCTGGGCTCTGTGCGTGCCCTGCAGCTCTATTAAGAGCTGCACGGCACGCTGGCGGGTGTCTCTAGCTGCACCGTCTGCGCGAGCATACGCAGCCGCGGGGGGCGGCCTGCGGGGCGCCGTCGTGCGCCGTGGGCGCGGCAGACGCCGCGCACGGCCAGCGGCACAGCCTAGCGCAGCTGCAGAGACGGTTGCGAGCGCGTGGGCGGGTTGGCGGAGTGCTGAAAAAGGTCGTGTCACCGTCGCGAGGGAGCCCGAGGCGGAGGCAGGCGGGGGCGATGGTGGCAGCGGGCGAGCCTGGGTTCCGCCGCCGCCCGCCGGCGATGATGACGACTATGAGCAGGAGGGCGACAGCTTTCCTGCGGGCTGGAGCCCCTGGCGGCGGTGCGACTGCTGGTTGCATCAGTGACGCCGAGGGTGCACCGCATATGGTGGCGTGCATGTAAGTATGCAAGGCGTTGGGTTGAGATGTCCTGGTCCAACGTGTTCCTGATGACAGCTGTGTTGGCTGTTGTGGACACTCTTGCAGAGAGGTCGATTTGTGTTACTCGTGCTGGTTGCTGCTGCACGCGTGTTGTTTGCGCGTGGCTGACAGCCTGGCTCGAGGCAGGCAAGCTGATCCATGCTAGGGCCGCTACTTCTGTGCGCACACTGGGCAGCCACTGTTGTAGCACTTTCCAGACCGCAGCCCTGGAGACACACTCAGCGCGCTCGCACGCCGCAGGGCCTGGGCAGGGCTGAGCGCGCGGGCGGCTGCCGACCGCGCGTTCGCCTTCCGGATGCGCGCCGAGTGCGCCCTGGATGCCGCGCTCGCTGCCGCCGCGCTGCTCTGCGCCCTGGGTCAGGGCAGGCCCTGGGGCTGCCGCAGCGCCATCCTCCAGGTGTGCCTGGCAGTGGCGTGTCTGGAGAACATCGTGCTTACGCTCTGCTATGGCTTGCGCCTCGGGCTGTCGTGCGATGCGCGTGAACTTGCGCTGCTACTGCGGGACGCACATTGCGCCCGGTGCTGATACTGCATGTTTGCCAAGGGGCGTGCTGTACTGACCTGATTCAAAGCGGGGAGTGTAAGCAGTGGCGGATGTGCAGGGCTGTCTGCAGGTAGCTGTGGATTGCGGCCTGGTCGTGCTGCTGCCGCCCATGCGCACAGCAGCGGGTGTGGGGCACGTGTCAAGAGCTGCCGTGTTGTACCGAAGGGCGCAATGGTGCGCCATGATGATGTGGCTGACTTGTGGCGGATGCATGCTGACGCAGAATACCAGGCTGCTTGGCCAAAAACAGTGGTTGTCATGTGAGCATTCCAGTCCGCGGCAAAGCCATGGCTAGTGAACATGCAAGCAGTTTCGGCAGCCAACTACGCAAGCACCATGGCACAGGGCTGCTGCAGCCTTCTCTCGGAGACAAGCGTGACATCTCTTCTGGCATTGCAGTGCATGTCCTCACCGCTGGGTGTCTGGCTTGCAGGGCACCTTTGCTGCAACTTGTGAGACGGGCTGGCCAGTGCGGCTGCGTGGGATATGCGATCGGCTTCCTAGGGTGCTGTGCGCGACGTCTGGGTTGCTTCGTGGATGCAAGCGACAAGCACACACAAGCAGATGTCTACCTGGTATTGCAACAGGCACGCCGTACAATGCCGCCTGCCAAACAGTAAACGACTCGCAGTGCGATGTCTGTCTTTCTCATGTTGTACGTGTCGTGAGCCTCACATGTAAGCATCAGACGATCGCCACTGAGTGTGCATGTTCTTCCTGCATGTCTTGTTCAGACCTGAACAGATCTCAGCATGTAGAACCTGGCATGCTGCTGCGCGGCAGGCCGCGAAAAGGGGCTTGGTGTGGTCAATCTGGGGCGCGGGCGGGGAGCTGCGATACAGCGTCCTGCTGGCCGCCGAGGAGGCGCTGTTCTACAGGTGCTGACCTGAGGCGCAAGGCAATGTAATGTATGTGCACGTGTGCCCTGGTGGGGGCGTGAGAGATTGCTGCCGGATTCGTTCCGGTCGTGCGTGGAAGCAGACATTTTGGCACTCTGCGCTCTGCGTTGCATGTATTGCATGGGGTCCAGCTCTACCAAGCTCATGCTTATTATGCATTAACGTAACCGGCCCGCATGACTGTTGGTGTAAAATAGCTGACCTCAGTATGCAAGAATGGTTTTCATGCCGTGCAGGCACCCTGGGCGTGCTGGCAAGCTTGCGGCGCTTGCCCTTCGCTTAGGCAACAAGGCGCTGGGGGCGGCGCTGTGTGATTGGGCAGGTTGCGCAGCTGACCGCCTGAAGCGCGTGTCTGCCGTGTGCACAGCTGACTGCAGCAAGGACTGAACAGGCTGGCAGTTTGCAGCTGGCTCGCACAGCTCCACTGATTGCACTGACTGCACAAGGCTGCAAGAGTGGCTGGCGCGTACCAGCGGGCGTGTGGTGTGCATGCGCTCACCGGGACTGGAGGGGCGTGTAAGAGAGGCTGATATGTGTGGTTGCATTTCAGAGATGCAAGTGTAAACTTGACAAGTTGCTCCAAAGTTTCCTTGTCTACAAACACATGTGGCACTTTACAGGGAACCTGCCGGGGTTCACGCCATCGTGAGCACTGCCTGCGCCCTTGCTGTTGGTGAAACAGCAAGCAGCCATCTCCCAGTCCCGACAGCTTTAGTCATAGCAGAAAGCGCTTGAATAAGGACAAGGCCAAGCAACGTTGTGACACCCTTGTCACTGGAGGCGAGCGGGGGAGGTCGCCTTGTGCTGCCTTGTCTTCCTAGGACCCGGGATGGCCGCCGAGCAGATGGCCGCCGAGCAGCTGATCAGTCTGGAGGAGATTAAGAAGCACACAAAGGAAGAGGACTGTTGGCTGGCCATGTACGGTGCGCGGCAGCACCTGGGACGCTGTCTTGCCTGTTGCACAGGGCGTGAGCACTTGTGCAGCAAGTGGTTCCATGTGTACTGAGGAGGTCCGGAGGGCTGATGGACTCTTGGACGCGCTCTTTGCACCCTCGTATGATCTGCCTGGGTTGCATCAAGGCCGCTCAAGTGGATACCTGCTGAACAGAACTAGAGTATGCACTGCAGAAGCTGAGGAGCGCGGTGCTCGGTTGGTTACGCAGTGCTGGATGTCTGGGGAGTGGGTCTTGCGCCAGTGTGGTTGTCCTTGGCCTGTCCATGGCCAGTCAGCATAGGTGTCTGGCGTCCCGGCATAGCAGCCGCTGGCGCCCCTGCGTTCTCAAGTACTTGCAGCCAGGCATATGCGCAGCGCTGGGTGCCAAACGCGTTGCGTGGTCCCCTGACGTCTGCTTCTGTTGGCAGGGCGCGTACACGACGTGACAAAGTTTCTGGACGAGCACCCGTGAGCACGACGCCCACCTGCGCCTTGACGGGCTTGCACCCGGTGTTCCCGGTGCTAAGCCATGCTGTGCTTTGACCTGTTACTAATGGGTGCTCTGCATCGCAGCGGCGGCTTCGATATCATCCTCTCGAGCACAGGTAGCCCTCCTTTACTCTTTCTGTTGCCTCTCGAGTGTGATTACGCTTTAACGGCTGCCCCAGCGCTATGACAGGTAAAGACGCCACAGAAGACTTTGAAGAGATCGGGCACAGCAACTCTGCCAAGGAGTTGCTGGAAAAGTACGTAATCGGAAAGTATGAGGTGCGCGGCTGCACCCGGGACCTTTTCGCTGTGTAACGCAGCGCACTGGGCCTTGCAGCGGCTTTTGTTGTTTCACAGGCTGATGGGTCGGCTCTTGAGTGCTACTTGGCGTCCTTGTTGCTGAATACACACCGTATGTCCACACTGATTTTGCACTATTTGTGCGTGCTGGCTATGCTGGGAGTCACGTTCACAGTGTGCACATGCTTGTGCAAGGCGCAGGCTCAGTAATGCTTTCCAAGGTTTTCTTGCGGCACATGGCACAAGTTACGGCACACGGCATAATCCCTTTACATAGTGCTGTGCACGCTGCTCTCCTCATGCGCCTTACGGATTCAGAGAGCTTTCGCCTCCGCAGGGTGGAGACAAGGTTGTAACCAGGGCGCCGACCAGCGCCGTGCGGGCGCAGCCGGCTGCGTCAAGCAGCGCAAGCGGCATCTTGCTGAAGATCCTGCAGGTGCTGGGCGAGGACTTCTCCTCCTGCTCTGGACAGCCTAGGTTGCCTGCTTACTCTTGCAGGCCCGGGAGCTGGCTGTGTGTGTGTGCTTGGTGCATGCTGGCATATCGAGCTCTTGCGCACTGCTGTCGCTGTTAAGGCTTGACTATGTGGGGCTCAAGGTGTTATTCCTGAGTATCCCTCCCTGGTTTTGCCAGGTATGAGTGTGTGGAGGGCATGACTGCCCTTTTTGCCCTTGTGCGCCGTCCGATGGCTGTGTGATATGTGCATGAAGCTCGCTGACTTGTCGAGCGCTCTGTGCAGGTGTTGCTGCCAATCCTGGTCATTGCGGCGGCTGTCCTCCTGCCTAAGTATCTGAAAGCATGAGCTCGCCTTGCTAGTGTGCGAGCGCTGCTAAACAATGTGACCGGCATCCTTCTGGCGTTCTGTTGAGATAGGTCAACACTACAGCATAATGCTGCTTTGCTTCCTGGGTCATTCTTGCCTGGCGTAGTGTCATCGTGGCGCTTGATGATTGTTCATGCGCGTCACCAACATGCTGTGCATGTTGCTTAGCAGGATCAATCAAGCAAGAGGTGCATCGCCTTGATCTGCAGCAGCATGCTGGGCAAGCAGCTTGGCACCGCATGTACACCTATATGCAAGGCTTGTGCATTGCAAGCGCTTCTTCACGGACAACACCAAAGTGTATTATCTCAGCCCTGCTGCTGTGCGTGGTGCTCAGCATTACAGCAGGAGAGATGTTGCACTCTGCACTAACACGCTGATGGTTTGCCAATGTCACTTCGATGCATTACTTTTCAGTGTGCGGGCAAACTTTGCAATCACCATCCTCCTCGTCATTACAGCACTCCTCCAGCAGCACCTCCCTCAGCATGCTTTCTGGTGACACTGTGGAAACAGTAAAACATGTTCAGTTCTGACACACCCTGAAGCATGCCAGGTGCAGCAATGCCAGTAAAAACATATCCTGGACCCACGCACATACTTGAGAGAAATACCGCTGCAGCATAGCCTTCAGCTCTGTTCCTCAATTTGCACGTTTGCACACGACATATGGACTCATCTACGCTTGAGGTGATGCTGTGCCGCCAAGCACTCACTTTGCAAGTCAGGCACGGCTGATCAACTTCAACCCCAATAGGAAAGCCACTGCGCTGCGACTACTGCTGCGTGAGCACGCCCTTGGATGACGCAATGGTCCCGCGGCGCCGCTCATCCACCTCACAGGCGACGCGCAGCGCGCGCGCGAACGCCTTGAACGTGGCCTCCACGATGTGGTGCGAGTTGGCGCCGGCCAGCTGGCGGATGTGCAGCGTCATGCCCGCCGTGTTGGCCAGGGACTGGAAGAAGTGTTCCACCAGCTGCGTCTCGTAGCGGCCGATGCGCTCCGTCGGGAGCTTCAGGTTGCAGCTCAGGTGCGGACGACCGGAGAGGTCCTGTGCAGTGGGCGGCGAACGTTACCCACAGGTGGCACTGTGCTAGAAGCTCATGCGAGCGTCCATCAGACCAGACCGTGTCCGACCCTACCGACAGCAGGGCTAGCCGCGTTGCAGCAGCACTTACACCTCGTCTAAGTTTCGGGCGACCCAACAGCGCACTGGTGATCAGAACGCAGCTTTAACGACACACATTCGCTCTTTTTTTTTTCAGTGCAGTGGCTCACTAGTACAAAGGTGCCTAAACATCCTTGAGGCTTGGCCGCACCAGAACCACATGCACGAGCGCCTCGTCCAGCGGTGCAGTGAAGTCGCCAAAGCGGCGGATGCCTTTGCGGTCGCCCAGTGCTTTGGACAGCGCCGAGCCAAGCGCAAGCGCTGCGTGCGCGCCAGCCAGCGCGCTGCTTAGCGCACTGGGTGCTGCCATCTGGTGCCCCAAGGTAACAGATAAATACGCACAGGTAACAATGCATGATAGAGTATAAGCTCAGAGTGCGGGCGCCTTCGGCGCGCCCAGGCATATCAAGTCAAGAGCCTGTTTTTTTTTTTTTTTTTCTTTTCAAGGCAAGGAATGTATCGACCGACTCTGTATGCTGGTGAGGGTCACGCTGCCTCGCGTGCCGGTCATCAGAAATGATGTGGCTGATTGGCACATCCGAGTGTTTGCCAACAACGGGCAAGGTCAGCAGGATGCCAAGTGGCAGTCACACTCGATTACAACAAACGCTAACTTGCCAGAGCAGGTCGTACCTATGTCCTCGTTGGTGTGGTGGTCGTCAATCCACGTGTCACCCTCTGCCTCCACTATCACGTTGAACAGTCCGTGAGACGCCAGTTGCTGCGCGGTGCAGGGTGCGCTGCTGAGCTGCAGCGCAGTAAGCAACACATCCCCAACCAAGCAGCATCCAGAGCAAGGCACACGTGTGAAGGTGACGGGCACGTAGCAGCAAGGACAATTTGCTATGCAGCAGCCCCAGCACGTGCAAAGGAGGCAGTGGAGGACGGCGTCGGGGCGCACGTCCATCATGTGGTCCAAGAAAGGGATCTGCGAGTTGGACGTGCACACGCCCGTGCCGTCCAGGTTGACGCTGACCAGCACCCTGGTCTCCTTCGTCTGCCGCCTGACCTCCGCCACCCGCGCGGCCTCTGCGCCCGCCACGTACGTTAGACACAGAGCCGGCGTCCTCACGCACAGCCCCGCGTCCAGCCTGCCCCACACGCTCAGCCAGTACGCAACGGCGCGGCAGGCCTCCTACCTGGCCTCTCGATGGCAACCTCATCCACAAGCGCGGTCGCCTGCACGGCTTGCATGCCGCGGCAGTGCCTGCGAGGCTTGGCGCTGTGCGCCTCTGCAGCAGACCGCCGCACACAGCGCACGAGGCACGCCGGGGCGGCGCTGCCTTGTCCAAAAGCGCAGCGGGGGTTGACGGCCCCACGAAGCAGCGCGCCGTTTGCCATAGACCTGGTGCAACAGTGGGACGCTGGAAGCCAGACGGAGATAGGAAGGGCACTGCCTTCTCCCAAGCTCACTTGTCGTGAGTAGTCTCACCCTGGACCCTAGCACCCCTTGAGACCAGCGTTCCAAAAGCTATTAGGGTCTATACTTTCAATCGAGCAAACAGAGAGCGCCACCGAGGCCCAGCGTGCCGTCAGCACCTCAGCATTTGCAACGGGAGCACTTGGAGGACTTGGGGCAATTAGAGCACTCTGCACGCCTCGCGTCGGTGTTTGAACGCATGCACCATGCCACTCGAACGCTCACCTGGCGCTGCCTGTTCCCGCTGAGGCGATGCAGATGCTGCAGGGCGCCCGACCTGCAAGCGGCCTTCCGGCACTCCAGGAGGCCTGCTCGAATAGCGTGCTGTGACAGCAAAGTGCGCTCCAAATGAGACTGGATGTGCGTGCTTGCATGTGTCTGTCCTTGGTGCTGCCTGTGCCTTGTCTTTCCTGTGTTTGGCGCATGCATGACTGACAGCAGTGGGCTGTGTCGGCAGAGCACCCACGGTACCACAGCCCGGGACAATCGCGAGTATGTACAGCGCCTGAAGCAGGCCTTGGCAGGCGACACCTGGGCTCTGCAGCGCCTGAAGGACGCAGCCACCTTATACAGGTGTGCTGCTTTCCTGACTAGCTTTGCAGCATGTGGTAAATTTCCAGCTTATGCTTAAATAGCAAGCCTGTGAGCAGCCCCGCGTCTGCGGCCCTGTGAGCAGCCCCGCGTCTGCGGCCCTGTGAGCAGCCCCGCGTCTGCGGCGCCCGGTGGCAGAAGTTGTGTCAGAGCTCGTGCCGGACTGAGCCTGGCCCGGTCGCCCAGGTCCGGCGGGCTGTCTGCGGACGAGCTGCGGGAGGACTTTGCGCGCGCGCTCGACGGCGCCGCGGCGCCGCAGCTGTTTGCCGACCTGGCGGCGCTGCTGCCGCAGGGGTCGCAGCGCGCCGAGATACGCGCGGCCGCGGCGCGCGCGGGCTGGGGCGCCAGCCCTGACCCTACCACCAGCCCTAGCAACGACTCTGCGCAAGCGCTGCCCCGCGCAAGCGCGTCTGCTCAGGCCGGCCAGGCCTACTCCACTTACGCTGGCGGCGCTGGCGCCGGCGGCGCAGAGGATGCTGCGGCGCCTGCAAGCGCAGCGCCGCCGCAGGGCGAGGAGTCCTCGGGGACGGGCTGGGTGCCGCTGGAGCGCTCGCGCATCGCTGAGCGCGCAGACCAGCTGGCCAGCGAGCTCGCCGGCGGGCCATACGGCGGGGTCGCAGTTGAAGATGCCGGCAGCGAAGCTGCGCGTCGCAGTACGGGCATGTCGCAGGCCCCCGGCGCAGCGCAGGAGCAGCGCGCCGGCGACGCAGCACGTGCCGGCGCCGACACTGTGCGCAGCAGCGCTCCTGGCAGCGCAGCTGCAGCCGCAGTTACGCCCGCGGAGCGCGAGGCGGCTGCGCTGGAGGCCGCGGGGCTGAATGAGTGGGGGAGCCCCGTGCGGTCCTCCAAGCGGCCCCGGCGCGGTCGCGGCGGCGGCGCGCTCGGCGGCGCGGCCGCGGCTGCGGGCGGCGCGGCCGGCGCTGCCGGCGCGCCAGGCGCGGGTGCTGGCGCGCGGCCCAACGTGCTGTTCTGGCTGCGCCAGGAGCTGCGGCTGCACGACAATCCGGCGCTGTCGGCAGCCGCGGCCGAGGCCGCGCGCTGCGGCGGCGTCCTGACCTGCATGTATGTGCACTCGCCGGAGGAGGACGGCGACGCCCTGCACGGCGGCGCGCGCCCTGGCCCAGAGGGTTTTTTGCATGGGCGGGAGCCTGACTGG
>JAABUH010001699.1_pt1 | contig 23257 bp, 33 predicted proteins | sample 5559121 | NCBI WGS metagenome assembly JAABUH01 (sample SAMN10711871, study PRJNA513364) | rock metagenome | isolation source: Antarctica rocks | place: Antarctica: Victoria Land, Battleship Promontory nord | collected 2015-12-28
GCGGTCAAACAATCGGTAATATTGCCAGGATTGAGGATCGCGCTCATCAGACCATATCCACTCGGCCTGTGAGTCAGTTGCAAGGCGGGTTGAAGAGGTCAGACATGCAGGAGGGTATGCTACTGGTCACTAGGGGAGAGTAGAGGGCTGTACCTATGCATTGGGTCTAGATATCAGGACATGGATCCATATGGAGGTCGAAAAGTCAGAGGAGAGTGATTTGCCACGCTGACGGGGTTTCGGCGTTAGCTCCTCCATTCGTGACACCCCTGTATTAAAAGGGGGATGACGCTGTGGGGTGCTTGAACGCGGAATTGATTCGAGAATCACCACGTTTCGCGGTACGAGTAGGCTATCGATTCAGACCACTTTTTCATGCAAACCCAGGTCACTCAAGCTGTCTGTTTTGTGGTAACTGGTGAGATGATATTGCATCTCAAGGATAGGGTAAGGAATACCACCCATTGCTAACCCTCTTACATGGCAAAAGCCGCCAAGACGCCTACACCCGCGATGGTCATCATCACCAACCAAACCAAGTTCCCCGACAAGATCTGATGATCTACCGATAAAGCGAAAATGGAGGTCGCACCGCCTGGACCGATGACTCCGACGAATGAGGAGATGGATTGGGCGTAACCTAGATATTATTTCAGCAAACGACACGGAGTAAGGGGTATGAATTGAATTTAGGCCAGTACAGCTAGACCAAACTCACCATTGATTGAGCCGAGGAGTTGGGGTGATGGTGCCGCGGCGTTGGTCATGATGAGGTTACACACTACGTATGGTCTTCAGCTTCTTATCTTCATCTCTGATTGTCAAGCGAAAGAGATTATACAAGTGGAAAAGATAGGCCAAGACGACTCACCGAAACCCAAACCGGCGAACCCACTGATGAGCATAAACCCATAAATCCCCGACCAAGCCAAAACCGTTTGTCCATGTCTCTGAGCCAGATTCGCCAGTGGTAAAACCGCGAAACTGGGCAACCAAAGTACCGAACATAGCTTGTAAAGAGGTACAGTCCCCAACCTCTTCTGTAACCACGGGAAAGCTAGGACCTGTATGAAAAGCACCGACAATGACTTTTGCGAGATGACGTAACCGATCCGTTCCGCATCGAAGCCCATACCTCCTTTATCGAGTGGTGTGAATAGGAAGAGTGGGATGAGTGCTTGTAAAGCCATTCCCAAGAGGGAGATGACGCCGAATGAGAAGATGATGAGTGAGATCTCTTTGGTAAATAATGCTTTGACCGAAGTGACCGGGGGTGTTTCGTCGGAATTTTCGGTGATTTCTTTGGGTGGAGGGAGTGTTTCCTCGAGGTAGAAATATGCGAGTGATCCGCTGAGGAGTGGGAAGATTGATGCGAGTAGCATGGGCAGGAGGAAAGGGAATGTTTCGAAGATTGGTAGAGCGTGCGCGATGGATGAGCCTCGGGTGTTTGCGAATGTCCCACCGAGGAAGGAGGCGATGATGACTCCCGTGTTGAGACAGATTGGGAAGAGGGAGAAGGCTCGAGCTTCGTTGCTTTTATCGGTGATCTCGGCGCTAGCCCATGTCAGGGGTTTATTAAGGTAAACGGAGGTAAACGTGGACTTACATGGCGGATTTGAGAACGGCGATGTTACCATTCATCACACCGCAGATACATCTCGAGATGCATACCAGGACGAAGCTTCGACTGAGTCCGAATGAGATGGCGGAGAGGGTAGATCCGAGACACCCCTGTTTCGCTTCGCTTCAGCTTGGCTAATCACCTCGTATCGTACAGGGATACTGACAATGAGGAGGACCGGCTTTCGTCCTATCCGATCACTCAGAGCACCCCAATGAAAAATTGTCAAAAGCTGAGTCAGAGCGAAGAGCGATTCGACCTGGCAGAACCAACTTAGGTCGTGCTGATTCGGAAAGGTTGAAAGAGGGAACTCACCACACCGGCCGCATATCCTACCCTATCCGGATCCTCCACAGCATGTACATCGAGCAGCATCTGGTTGATGAACGGGAAGATGACATTGAAACATATCGGATCGGTCGCTCGGATGAAGAAAAGGAGTGATAATTGGAATTTGGGGAGCGGGGTCGTAGGTTGGGATAGGAGCGGTTGAGATTCCGGATCGATTGGCATGGTGCTTGGTTTGAATTCGTTTCGTAACCTTTTCGATGTGAGATGATGGAGAGGATCAATAGACCGGACTTCGAGGCGAATGAGGTTTTTTGCTGAGTCTAGTCGCTGTGGAAGGGAGAGGATTGTTTTCAGCAATAAGACCGGCGTCGTCCGGCCCGGTTAGTCGTTGTTCCGGTCGGACGCTTTAGGACCGATCGCCCCCACGTGGCATATCTATTACCGTTTATCCACGTGGACGTTAAAAATGTAACCGAAGTGACCTGTTGAAATAGCTGAAGACCATACGAAGGATGAATCTAAATCATACGTGAGGAAGCTGTCGGCGTCGTCGCTGATTGTTCCTCACCATTGCCACCCCGGTTCGTACACTGCCAACGTTCAGGTTGTTCCCATCTTCAAACTGCGTACTCATTTCGATCTCATGGAGATGCCGGGTCTCTTTCCCAAAGGTACTCCTACATCGTCTCACTCTCCATGTCGAGATATGGTCATAGTTTTGGTGTCATCTTCACCTCCACCCTCCAGCACCATCACCAAATCGACATCCCGCCATCCACTATAGCCTCCGAACCAGTCATATCTACATCAAACTGAGTGTCAGGCCTGGTCAGACCGAAACGAAAAACATACAGGAAGCCTTCCCGGACAAGTAGTAAACCACCATGTCAGCCGATTCGATAGCCTCACTCGTCCTCTTCAGGATGATCCCATCTTCGATGAATTCCTGGGAACCAGGAAGTGACTTGTAGAACTGCGTTGTCATATCCGTCCTGTTGACCGATCGTCAGCCGCTCTCACACGGCGTGAACGGCGAGGAATCGTACCAAACCATTCCAGGGGAGACGAGATTGACCTACAGGCATCAGCGGCGAGTTAGCAAGGAAGAGCAATGGACATACGAGTACACCGTACTCCGCCCATTCCATCGCCAAACTCTTCGCCATCATGGTCAATGCAGCCTGCGTCGCATCTCAGTAACTTTGACGAAATTCGAGTCCAGCATGATCCTTATTTCGCAAGTACCTTTGAGGAATTGTAGAAGACCTGTGTGCTTCCTTGAGGTGTGATCAACCCAGCAACAGCTAAACATCCGAATCAGATCAGCTTAGCCAGTCCAATGTAAAAAGGACGAGCACGTACAACCGAGGAAGACAAGTCGTCCCTTCTTATATTCCTTCTCTTTCCATAAGCTGAAGCAAATGAACATCAGCGGATCTGGCTAGATCCCAGAAAATCTTCGGCCGTACGTTACAGCAGTTTTGGCGGTATTGAACACACCCCAGACGTTCGCTCCCATCTGACTCTCGTAATCCTTCTTCGTCGTCTCTAAAGCCGGTTTACTTGCATGGATCCCTAAGTACATTGACTAAATGTCAGCTTCCCTTGATCCATTCTTCAACGTCCAAGAAGATCAAGTTTCCCGCACCTGCGTTACAGACTACACCTAGGATAGGTCCCATCTCCTCCCAGATCTCACCAATCACCTGAGGGGTCCTCACTTCATCCTCGACATCGCATTGATACGCCTATTTCCCCAGTCAGCTGCGGCTAAGCAGCTTCGAGGCGATGAAAAGTATGTACTCTGCATTGTACACCGTATTTCTCGGCAAGGTTTTTAGCTACTTCGATTGCGTCGGTACTTGAGCGGTAGATCATCGCTATATTCGCTCCAGCTAAGAGCAAAGTAGGCTTTCAGCTGATCAGCTTGATGAAGAGAGATCTGAGACCGAACCTTCGGCGCATTGCTGACTGATGGCTAAACCAAGACCCTGCAGACGGTCAGGTGTGCTTTGACCGACAAGATAAGTCCGCGCTTGATGCTCACCCTGTTTCCTCCCGTGACCACAACGGTCTCCCCCTTGAAATCGATTTGCCAAACCATCGTACGGGATTTCTTCCAACAAGACGAAAAATCGGCAATGTGCAACGAGGACAAGTAAAGAATTCCATGATGTCTTCTCACAACGCAAACCGGCCCATTATGAAGAATGCCATCTCCCCTGATGGTTTGATTACGTTAGCGCTGGTTATACTGTACTCAAGCTTTAAGTTACCTTAATCAGCTGTCCGTCTCAGATCACGTGACCGTGTAAGGTTCCCACTCTTACTTGTAAGTCTATTTTGCCGCGGTAGTCGACTCACCTTACGCCATCATGGATCAGGTGAGGCCCCTCACTGCTATTAGTCATCCGCGTGTTACGTCGTTCGGGGTCTGCGTACGGATGCGTGACGTTTGACGTTCCTCGCCTGACGCTGAGCCATAGGTCGCCTTTCGTGACCTCCTCTCGGCACCTCGTCAAGGATCTTCATCTCAGAACAAGGCGGGTCCTTCCCGAGGCATCCTTGGTGCTCCGGCACCGAAACGAGGAGGTTGGGGTATCAAGTCAAAGCCGGGGCATGAGTGGGTTCACTGCTTGGCTAGATCCACTTTTCAATTACAAGTCCACACTGGACGGAGAGCTCATGCCAATATGCGGATAGGTACAAACCCAAAGAAGAGAAGCTGAAGGAAGATACACCTGCTTTCGTAGCCCGCACACAGTACAAAAAACCCTCTGATGGAAAGTACAAGGACCGAGCTCAGATGCGGAGGAAGGGGGAGGATGACGAGTACAAGCCCGTGAGTTCAGCAGAGTCGAGTCGAGCGACCGTGTCTCCGAGAAATACAGCGTTCTCGACCACCTTTGCTGAGTTACACTGGGTGTCTGAGCTGATGACAATCTACAGGTCGAGAAGCTCCTTGAGGACTTCGAGAAGCGGAAAGCCGAAGCCGGTGAGAACGCGGACAAGGTACGTTTCAACTTTATTCTTGATACCAGCTAAGTCTGCTCTTCTTCCTCTGGCCTCCCTTTTCCATCTCGCTTCGTCCGGACGTGCATAATTTCTCTTCTCTTTCGCTCAGATTGAGAAAACCCGCGCATATTTAGGAGGCGACGCGACCCATTCAATCTTGGTCAAAGGCCTCGACTATGCCCTCTTAGCAGCACGAAAAGCGGAACTCGAGCGGGAAGGAGAGGAAGTAGCGGATGATGAGCTGGAAGCGTTGCTAAGAGATGGCCGAGGACCCGCCAAAGCTGAGAGGGCCAAAGATGGGAAGGACGAGGGCAAGAAGGGAAAGACCGAAGAAGCGCTGAACAATCGAGTAAGCGAGTCCTTCGGTAGAAGTCGACTCAACAACCAGCTAAGAAGCTGATGGCCGAGGACATAGTTCAAGTCGATCGCTCAGCGGAAACCCGAAGCGGAAGCAGCATTCACTGGCGAGAAGAAAAAGAAAAAGAAGAAGAAAGTGAAGTCGGAAGTGGTACTCGCGCCAGCCTCGACAGAAGATCAGGTCAAAAGGACCGAGAAGGAAGAGTTAATCCGGACGACATCCGTCAAAATTGAGACTGTCCCGATATCTAACCTTCAAGTCCCGGAGGCAGATCGTGGCGAAGATGGTGATATCTTTGGCGATGTAGGAGAGTACGACTTAAATGCTGGAAGAGGGGACAGTGACGATTCGGATGCCGCAGCAGAGCAGGCGAGCGATGTTGAGATGGCTTCTGCAGACAGGCGAGACCGAAGGCGGAGGAGTAGAAGCCCTTCAGGACGACAGAATCAATCAAGCTCGAGATCGCACGATGATCGATTCTCAAGGTCACGCTCCAGGTCAAGATCGTACAACCGGGATCGACGGCGGAATGAACAGCAATCTCGCAGTCCTTACCGTGATAGGAGGGAGAGGTATCGCTCTGACTCTCGGTCTCGCTCTCCACCACGATATCGAGGCGACCAATACCAGCGACGTTCAAGATCACCGTACAAGCGCCAGAGGCCGTACTCTCGTTCACCTTCACCATATTCTCGCCGTAAGCCATCTTCTGGCTCCCCTCCATCACGGCGCCGACAAAGATCCTATACTCGCTCGCCTTCACCGCAGCGTAGACGAACATCCTACTCTCGTTCCCGCTCTCCACCGCGCAGACCGCAGTTTTCATCTCTGCCTCGACGATCAACGCTATCACCACCTGACCGTCCCCGCTCCCGCTCCCCGACACCCATTCTTGCCGCCCATCCTATCTCCTTCTCCCGCTCCCCTTCCCCTTCGTCCGCCTCTTCCGAAGAAGCGCAAAAGCCCATCGGCCGTCTCCAACCTCTCTTCTCATCAGCAATCACCGACCTGTCCGGCTTCCTCGCTGCTGATGCGGAGTCCTCCAAAGCCGAGGAGAAGAGGTTACGGAAAGCCAAATGGCGTGCCACGCAGGGTTTGGGTGTGCAAGATGGGGTCGACCCGGAAAGTCTGAAGAGAAGGGAAGTTTCGGAGAAGGGGAAGGCTAATAGGGAGTATCAGTTGGTGATGAACAGGGTGAATAAGGAGAAGCAATAAGGATGCGGAGAGTGTTGCGAGGCGGTCGCTTGGTTATCTCTGCAGAGTTGTGTGCGAGCCCGGATCTCGCATGAAATGATGATAACCCATGGGTCGGCGGACGCTGCGGAGCCATCGGCGAAATTGAGAGGACCTAGAACGATGCATCTCCGTTTCCTCTGCTACTATATGTACCGCGCCAGGCCGTTTTTGGTTTTACTCTGAGACTTGACTTGGACCGATTTGTTTACAGCCTAGATCCTGCCACCCATCCCGCCGAAAGGTAGACGAGGGAGGTAGCATCAACCCGTCACGCTCGGCATGCTACGATCCCCTCGTCAGCTATCACGAACCCAGCTCGGCAAAGATCAGAAAGCTCACAATTTAACCGGGAAGTTAAGGCACATCAACGGATTAACATCGATCCCATCGGTCATATTGAATGTCAATTCGTCAAACCGCTATCAGAATCCAGCATTAGCCAAAGGCCAAAGCCAACTCTAGACTGGATGTTGAAAGGGACATACGTTGTTTAGCGTGACGAAATCGTATGTGTACTGGCTAGTCGTATTGGCTTGAACCGGACATGCAGTATATTGACAAGCATCCTAATCGCCACGACTTGGTATCAGCTACACCTAAGAAAGAGGAGAGGAGGAGATGGAAGGTGTGGAAGGGTTGGAACGACGTACGAAGCTCTGACCGGAGTAAGGGTAATATTCCCGGTCCCGAGCGATGAGATTCGCTTCGGAGGTTGGGGAGACGTAAGTCAATGTGATTGTATAGTTCCTAACCGTTGTGCTCATGTCAGTACCGAGTGTACTTGAGTGTCTCTTATTATGAACGTCACAAAGCGGAAGGTTTGGGAGGAGGTGAGTGAGGAACACGTACGATCCGGAATGGATTTGACAAGGATCAACAATCGTCCCTTTCCCACCTTCACATGGAGTGACGGTGATATCCGTAACGGTTCCTGAGAAGGGACACTGTTTGTATCGGATTTCGCGTGGTCGTGGGAATGCGAGTGATTGTCGTCGTCGTCGATCGAAGCTGCGGTTAGGGAGGAGGGGGAAGCGGAGGCTGAAGAGAGGGATGAGGTCACTGTTGAGGGTACCGAGGTGGACGTGGGAGAGACCGTGCTGGAGATTGAGGCCGAAGAGCGGTTGGCAGAGGCTGAAGCGGTCGAGGCAGCGACGGAAGGGGCGGTCGACCAGAGGGAGGTTGAGCTTGATGTAGGAGCCAAGGACGTGGAGGAGGATGTCGATGTCGATGTCGCAGAAGTAACTGATGACAAGGACGAGGGAGACAACAGCGGTGCGGCTGTAGTCGAAGTCAAAAAAGAGCTGGTGGTTCCACTGGGATAGACGAAGACGGATGACATCGATGCGGAAGCACTCGATGATGGTGTCGCGGAACCGACCTGCATCACCGCCTGTTCCTGCATGTTTGAGTCCGAGTAGTCATTGCGAGCGAACATGAATGGCATTGGTCGCGGCGCTGCCGAAGTAGCCAGCAGTAAGGGGAGAAGCGCGACGAGGGCTGCTCTACGCTGCATCTCGACCTTAGATTCGGTTTTGCTGAGCTCGATCTACGAGTAATTGGGGGAGGTTCGGAGGAGAGGTGAAGGGGAAGGTGAACTGTTCAGGAGGGTTTTAAAGGGGGAAGGATGCCAGATCCTGAGTCAAGGTGAGTGGGCGAGGAATGAATGAGCAAGAACGCAAGCTGATAAGTAGTCCGCTGTTTTCAGTCCAGCAGGACGACTTTTCTGTCTTGGGCCGAAGAAGTGAGACATTAGTCCGAGTTGAATCACCCAGTCCGAGAGTTATGAGGTTTCAGTCAGCGCCTCTTATCGCCATCTTAGTTTTCTACTTGACCCGCAACGCAGAGCTCAGAAAAACCAGCCAGGTCTTTCAATACGCTGCATCCTGAAGGCTGACTGAAGACCAATCAGCATCAAACGACCTTGATTCGAAATGAAAGCAAATGCCCTCACCTTCAGATCGGTATCGGTCCATAAGCCTCACAATCGCCTTTACACTTCTCCCTGAAAGTCCTGTTACATTCATGTGTATTTCTCGATTCCTCGCACTGATTACATCGTAGTCCCGACCGACAGAAAGCTAAATAAAATAGCCAGTTCATCAATAAAGCCCCATCCATCTGCAGCAATGATGAAAACTGATCTCAAGCTACGACGAGTCCTAGATCGGCATGATACTTATGGATCACTCACGTTTCTTCCCTAGGGTTCCAACTGGATGTCTCCATTCTCCGTTCAGGACGCAGTTGACTTTCAGTTGAGGGCAGATATCGAGAGCGAGTTGAGCTTGAGTGGTTATGGTTTCGTCGTGGATTGATCGGGTCGGGATGGCGTTTACGGGATGTAGCGCTATGAAGAGGAAGACGACGATGGTACGGAAGAGATGCATGATGATGGGATCGTTAGAGGGATATAAATGATGGAGATATTCGAAAGAAGCATGGGCCATAGACAGACAGTCAAAAAAAGGAACAACGGAAGATGGAGATCGACCACCTCAAAAGCCGGATATCAGCAGAATAATCACTCTATCTATACCTTGCCCAAACCGTCGCTAACCATACCTGTGTACCTAGAAAGCTCTCCGATAACATGCTCGACCAATCCAACCCCTCACTACACCTCCACCTCCTCCCATACCAATTCTACACCCTCCAATACCCCGTCACAACCCCAATCCCATGGTCACTCCCCTCCTCAACGAAATACGACGTATTCTCCCTAACCCGTACTCCCGAAGAGATCTCCATCATCTTCTCCCTCACCCAGTCTCATGAAGGGAAGGAGCTCAAAGGTATCGAGTCGATGGGAGAGGCGAAGGAAGTAGCTGGACCTTGGGGATGTATCAAAGTCGTCGGACCGATGGATCTGAGTACGCCTAAGCTCCCAATCCCAACTACTCGATAAAAGTGAGGTGAAGAGCTGTAGCTGAAGTGGATGAGGTATGACAGGAGTGATGGCTGCTCTTACTCGACCGCTTGAGATAGCTGGTGTACCTATTTTCGCCATGTCCACTTGGTAGTTCTTCGTGTTTTTCGGATTGGAATTGAGCTGACTTGTCTCATGCAGGAACACCGACTACCTCCTCGTCCCGTCAGTAAAAATCGATACAGCTCGATCAGCACTCGAGTCGGACGGATGGATATTAAAGACTTCCTAGCATGCATACATCAAGATTTACGAACCCTCACAATCCGGACTCCGATCAACCAGTTGAACCCGCTCAGTACCGCCTTCGACCCGAACCCACAGGCCGCCAATCGATAGCTTTTCCGCCGCCCCTCTGAACAGTTCGTAGCGGCCTCACTAACCCGCCAAGCTCCTTCGCTCGAGAAGAGTCGGGATCCAGATCGGGGTCGTAGAAGTAATGAGGAAGGAGAGGGCGGCCGGACGAGTCCTGGCAAAACGGCGGTATCAGCTTCTTCGTAACATCCTACTGAGAGCGAGCAGTGGATGGTAGACACACCTTGCCATGCCGGTGGACTTTGCCAAACATCGGATCCCCGTCCAGCTCCCTCCTGGCCCATTCTGCCCATCTAGTCTCATCGCCCAGCTCTTTCAAACTCGGTTGAGCCTGCTGTCGTTAGCGCTCAATCTCCCATGTAGCGGTACTGAACCCACCTCGAGCATGTGCTTCACCAGATCCGGGAGAGAAAGCTTTGACGAGCCGGAGAAGACAACGGTACTCGCCAGCAAGGCGGGGAGGTCGACGTTGTCCGGTATAGGCGGTGCTTCCAGTATGGGGATTCGCGGCCTTGAAGCAAGTACGACCGCTTCCTTGATCTCCTCTTTCACATCCTTTTCAATCTCCCCCTGCGGTTCCTCATCCTCCTCGTCCGCCGCGATGGACAGAGGAGAAGACGCATCGCTCCTCATCTCTTGATCTTCCGGTGTGAGCGGTGGAGAGGACGGTGGCATACTGCTTTCGGGACTACGAAGCTCATCGGATGGCGGTGTGAAGAGTCTTTCCCTATCATTCATATCCGAGTACAGAGCTCGAACATCCAAGCGCACTCGACTGCCGTAAAAGTCTAGCTCAATTTCGTGGGAGTTAGGGGTCAGATCCAGTCGTTGTCCTGGAACGAGTCGACGCGCTTGACCCGAAGAGATGACTCGGAGGCCGTTCTGGCCGATCACAAGAATCCGGACGAGTGGCTGAGCATCGGAAGAGATGATTTCCACCACAGCATGTACCCGAGAAGCGTGAGAAGCATGTCGTGATAGGTGGACGATCTGTGCGTCTGTATCGGGGTTTGAAAGGAGGTGAACGAGGTGATTCGGGACGGATGTTCTCAAGCTCATTTGCGCGTCATGCTGTTCTGAGGAAGGAATCGGCCGATGTCGATGTCGACCGAATATCAAGGAAGCACCTGGTCCGAGTGAGATGGTATGTTCCATCTCTCCGGGGATTCTCGTTTTATTGCTCGGAGGTGTGGATGGACGTGGTGAGGAGGAATGGGCGACTGTCGATGTGGAGGGTGTAAGAGCGCGAGTTGGTATTGCTGTCATCTTGAAAACCGAGCTGGGTACGACGGGGTGCGAAGAAGGGGTTATATAATGAGCCGTTTTGGCGCGCTTCGAGGGCATGTTGATAGGAGTGGATTGAAGGGTTGGCGCGCGTTTTAGAGTGGGATTGGGTCTTGTGGGATAGGAAGGGGGAAGCATCTTTCGAGCGGATAGAGGTAATGGTGTGTCAGGCCGGGAGATAAGAAGGTCCATTGTTCTTCGAGGTGAGAACACTGGTCAAGTGTCGCAGGAAATTGAGCGATGAGATTCGAGAACGACACGCACCGCATCACGGAAAGGAGAGTCGCGTCGTGGAACAAGTCACATGACCGGAGATGCAGTAAGAAAGAATCGATAAACCCGATCCTAAGTGGCAGTCCCCATCCCGACCAGTAACGTGGCGGATTACATGTGACAACATCAAAGTCGCACTTCTACTCAAAATATTTCATCATCTCCGACCCAAAGACCCTACCTCCTCTTTAGGCCCTTTCTTTCGTGCAAAGCCCACGATACATCGATCCGCCCCTTGTCTTCTCCCTCACCTCATTCCGTCGCGCAGAACTGACTCGCTGCGCTCGCTTATCGTGGCGTCCCAATGGCCCTCCTAAGACTCTTATACAACTCCCCATCTCCTCATTCCCTTCGTACCTCTCTGCTGAACGTCTTCTTCGTCCAATATCCCAACCCACATCAGTATACGTACTAGTCGTACTCCCCGCTCTCTCGAGTACTCCACTCTGATGAGGCGGAGCGTAATCCCCTTTTCGCCAATCATGATCAAGCGCTCTATCACGGGAGTGAGAGGTAGAGGTAGTAGAGGTACGGATCATCGGTTCAGGCAGTGGTCTCCGTGCTCTTGGAGAAGGGAGAGGACGGGAAGAAGGAGTCGGTGGGTGAGGGTTGTAAATGCTTCCTTCGTCTGAGCGGGATCGGGTGCAAGAATCACCTGCTGGTTTCGAGTATTTTTGCCGATCATGATACGCTCATGGACAGTCTTCGTGGACTCCACCAAGAGAGTTTGATCGTCGAGAAATAGCGTAGTGATCCCTTTGAGAGCGAGATTCATCGAAGTCCCTCAGGTATCGCCCAGATCGATGATACCCATTCGAAGAGTATACTCGCGATCTCGACCCGCGACCGCGACCGTGTCGTCCATAGTCGATAATCGGGATGGATGGGAAGTGCTCGCTTTCACGTGAGGGGGTAAGACACCTCGTCTCACTCCCACTCGAAATCTCGCTCCGCAAGTCAAAGCTCGGACATCTATCCCTTCTCCCTTGGTATTGACCTTCCTTCCTCCTCGATTGACATTCGTCTGATTCTCGCTGATCATATGGATTTCCTCGATCTCCATTCCTCCGAGCGACCGGGTTTGATGAAACGTCCCCGCTCATCCTTCCTCTCCGTTACGACCACCCCGCATCCAACACCTTTCGCCGCTGAAGCAGTCGCCGAAGCAGCGGCCGTCTCCTTGACGATACTCTGCCTATCCCCACCTTCAAGATCACTCTTCCCATCAGCAAGAGGTCCGAATGCCCGACTCCTCGCACAGAAGACTAGTGCAAAGAGGAGGATGACAGCGCATATGGCAAAAGGGACGGCGATGACGACTGCCCATGGACGAGTGGAGAGATGCGTCGAGTGGAGGGAGGGGTCGGAGAGGGATGTTTGGGTCGGAATCGTAGTGACGGAGTACGGAAGCGATTATGGGATCTGCGGGATCTGGGCAGGGTCCGAGGCAGGTATGGTAGGGAGCAATGGGAGTCGTGTCGGTCCAGTTGGGGGGATGGTGGTAGGAAGTAGGTTGACCGGAATCGAGAGCGACTATGGGTATTTATCAGTTTAGTTTCTGTCCGACACACACACATACGATACGCTTGCGCATCCATCTCGTAGCACGTTTTGCCGCTGTCGTAACAGCCACAGGTATTGTCGGGCTCGGAGGAGACTTGTCTCCTGATCCGTAGCTGTCGTGGCATAGTAGTACGGGTTGGAACCGATGGCACTCGGATCACTGCTCGCTGCAACTGCTGTATCTACCCCATTCGAAGCGGCACCTCAAGAAAGAGAAGTCCTGAGCACGCTGACGTCGCAAAAGAACAACTCACCTCCAGAGCTACCGACGTCAAAACTAGGCAAGCTGTACAAGTTCTCATCCCCGTCCTTCACCATGAGGTACATCCCGCTCAAGCTCCCCTTTTGCGGTAGAGCCCTACTCATATTCGCCTCAACCCAATGGCTTTTCCAGAGGAAGGAGCTACTTACAAGGTAGCAGTTGATGATCCACCACTGTTGACGACGACAGCCGGTGAGCTTGATTCGCCGCAAATGATGGGTTCGATACGGGTTGATCTGATCGCCTGCACAATAGGATCAGCTCGGACTCGATCAACGCCCATGAGAGGACCTACCACGTCGCGAGGAGCGCTTGACCGGAGGATAGGCGACGCTCCAGGTGTCGGGCTCAGCCACTAAACAGCGTTCAGGTTTGATGAAGAGAGATTCGCGACTTGCGCGAGGGCTGGTTGAATCATGGTGACGCGGACGAAAGCGAAGAGAAAGGAAAGTGGACGGTGCATTATCGTATGTGCGAGGAACCGGTAGTCACTACTCGTTAGGTACATGGACAAGGAGAAAGGGGAAGAGGAAAATCAATGACGCGCAGCGACAAGACGACTTGAAGAGTGGATGGGCGCTGAAGGGACGGGATCGCGGAAAGTGGCAAGAGATGCCGGCGAAGAGCGGAGGCCGGTATGAGTGAGTGTGAGAGAGTCAGTACCGCCTCTCAGCCCGAATCGAAATGAACCCCTAAGTCAGTCATACCGCCCTGGTTTTTGGGGGATAACAATGGTCATATCATGCATGGTTGCTTACTATCGTCCTCGTCTAAACTGCACTCAAAGTCGCCTCGTCACTCCTTGGCGACGGCATGTCAATGTTCTCCTGATCCTCAAAACTTCGAAGTCCTCGCAAGCCCCATCGACCTAGCATCGCTTTGTCCTGGTCCCAGCCGGAACATGGAGTAGTGAGCATCGTCTCGCCGGTGAAGATGGCATTGGCGCCGGCCATGAACGCCTGAGTTACATGCTCAGCTTACGAATGAGATCGAGTTGAGGAGGCTTACCATGGCTTGCTCGGTCTCGGAGAAGGTATGCCGACCAGCGGCGAGGCGGATGATGGCTTTGGGAAGGACTATGCGGGCGGTTGCGACGGTTCGGAGGACGGTATGGACAGGGACGGGCTGTGATGCGTCACTGAATAGTTCCGAAAGCATCAGAAGGGTATGTACCCACCTCATTTTTCTCCAGAGGAGTACCTTCGATTGGAACCAAGGTGTTGACGGGGAATGATTCGGGATGTTCAGGCAATCTTGCGGGCGGAAGAGGCCTGTTACTAGCTGTACGCAGCTAATTGAGGCCTGTCTCGCTCACCTGGAAACCTCATGTATCAAGCCGACGCGATCCTCATCCTGCTCTCCTAGTCCGAGGATACCACCAGAACAAACCGAGATACCAGCATCTCGAACGGCAGCGATGGTACTTAACCGGTCGTCATATGTTCTCGTCGTAATCACCTATTAGTCCATCAAAACGGCATACCTAGGGGGACCAGTATCTCACCTCCGGGTAGAACTCCCTCGAAGTATCCAGATTATGATTATAAGCGCTCAACCCAGCCTCCTTCAACCTCATCGCCTGATCAGGTGTCAACATCCCCAAAGTCGTGCAAACTACCAGTCACACCATCAGCTTTGTTCCCTTCCTCTACCAAGAATGAGAGCGGATTCCCTTCTTTCCCTAAGACTAAATGCGACTCACCTTCCATCCCCATCCCTCGAACCTCGCTAACCATCCGGAGAATCTTTTCAAACCCGGATTTCTTCCCAGCCAGATCCCTCCAAGCTGCACCCATACAGAACCGAGTCGAGCCGTTCTCTTTCGCTTTCCGAGCTGCTTCGAGAACGGGTTCGATATCGACTAGACGGGAGGCTTTTGTGGGGGTCTTGTAGGATGATGACTGAGAACAGTATTTGCAGTCTTCACTACATCCTCCGGCTGAAGCCTCCCTCAGCCAATGTCAAGAGGGATCCTGATCACCATCCGCCACGTACTTTTGATGTTCATCAGGGTACAGAGTTGGATACGGGATGGATCGTGACGCATCCGGTGCACCGTTGCCTAAACCCATGAGCTCGACCGTAGAACGGGTGGGATACGCTTACAGCTCTGTAGATGGATTCCATCAGAGGAGCATCGTATATGCGCTGGATCTCGGAACGTCTCCAATCATGTCGCACCGTCCCGTCTTCATACCGTGGTTTGGAAGGGAGGGGTTGCTCTGCAACCGTCGCGAGGGTGCGAAGCTGAAAGAACGTAGTCCGAGCTAGACAGGACGTCCGAGGTTGGAAAGCGACCGCCATCTTCGAAGAAGAACCCTTGGACCAGGGGGAAGGAAAGGCTCAAGGAAGAGGGAACAAAGAAGTTGATGGTGTGGGGTAGCTGTCCATAGCTGGGGAACGGGAACGGCTCAAGTAGACGGACGGAAGCAAATTATCCATTAGTTACTGTACTCGAGTACGAGTATGGTGATTTGACGTTCCCAATATCTCCCGGTACTCCAACCACAGAAGACATGTTTTAGCCTTCTGATCAGATTCGACCTTTCGACTTGGGCGTGAAGTACGCTCAAGGGACTTGAGTCCTCCACGCCATGTCTCAACCACGTACCACATCCTCACCTCTACCTTCATCCTCCTTCTTGTCCTCCTCCTCCTCACCGGAACGTGAAACGACATCCAAGCTAAACCTCCATCATCTACCCGACGATAAACCCGTCTTCGCATGTCACAAGTGTTCCGAGGTGATCGTGAGTTCAACCAGGTTCTACCGTGTTTACCTTTTGTGGGATGATCAAAGCTGACTAAAGTAGGGGTTGCAAGATGAATTAGTCTCGAAAGCTTTTAATGGTCGATCCGGACGTGCATAGTCCGTCTTCCTTCTCTGGGTTGCTTTCAATGACCTCGCGCTGATATAAGGTAGTTTAATGAATTCTACGATCAATACGTCTTTGGGAAAGAGGGAAGAACGGAAACTGCTGTATGCCAACATCTTCCCCCGCAACTGCAATCCAGTTCAAGCTGATCCCCCTTCTCTACGTCCCTTCCCTTAACTTCCCTTCCCTCGACTTCCCTCCCCTCTACTTCCTTTCCCCTCTACTTCGACCACAGAACCGGGACACATACCGTCGCGGACCTACATTGCGCCGCGTGTAAAGCCTCGCTTGGGTGGATGTATATAAAAGCTCCGAATGGGGAACAGCGGTATAAGGAGGGTACGTTGGATCGAGACATAACTGTTTTGACGAACAACGACGAGCTGATTTTTGGGCTTAGGACGGTATATACTCGAAGCTGCGAAGATCGTCAAGGAGAATCATTGGTAAGCTGAGAGCGGCGAACATGAAGAAAACGGTGGAACATGTAGAAGGAGGGCATTGTGCGTCATAGAAACGAGTTTTAGGATATCGCATGTTGTTGTAGCAGGATACAACTTGGACCTTATGAGCATGGGATATACGGTCACTCGCTGAAGGGATGTCCCCTGCTTCGCAAGTTTCATTGTCGCTTCAGATCGCATGATGGTAGTAGATGCATGTATCTATCCTTTCCATCCGTTTCATATGCGTTAACCCATCTATGTATCTGGTACAACCGGCCCCTATGAACCGGTGTTGAATGTATATCCCTTTGTCCATACTTTCTCCCTTGCCACGCCTACCACTCGATCTCATCCGGGAAGTACTTCTTGATTAAGGTCATGTAGTACGATTTGAGCTCCTCGACTTTCGGCGGTTCATCGGATTTCGAGTAAAGGTCGTAGGCTGAGAACGTATCATCAGTCAGGGAAACACGAATGCGATGACCAAGTTTGCCGACTGTGACTTCCTTCCGTAGCTCGCGTGCGTGATGAAACGCCATGGCGAAACGGCGAAACGCAAAGATGACTTACGGTTGAATGCTCTGACTGCCTTGAGCTGAGCGACGTCATCCGCGTTTGTCAAGTGCGTGTAGGCGCCCTCTCGGTGCCAAGGGTAGAACGAGTGGTATCGGATCATCGAAAGGGCCTCTTTGGGTACTAAGACAGCAAGGTCAGTCGAAATCGAAACCAGTGAAGAATGGAAGTCGACTCACGCCTCGACTGCTTCTTACAGATATGATACAGATACTCATCATGACCCCAGGACAGCATGACATTATCCAATCCACAACCGGGTTCATAAATCCCTTTCTCAGTCATCAACCTCTCATCCTTCCAATCCGGGTTACCCCTGAAGGTCTCCGGGTAAATGATCTTGTCCGAATATCGACACCCAACAACAAACGTATCCCCAACCACATCCCATTGCCCTTCCGCTCCGAAGAAGCAAAGGAGTTTACCCAGATCGTGGACGAGACCGGTTACTTGCATCCAATCGGGTTTACCGTCTCGTCGGATCGCTTCGGCAGTTTGAAGGAGGTGTTCGATCTGACCTACGGAGGTATCTGGATCGGATTCGTCGACAAGGGTGTTGAGCATCTCCATAGCTTCCCAGATTGACATTTTGGCGCGGATAGTCTGGTTGAACTGTTGGCGGATATGGATGTTGTATTTGAGTGTTTGTTTTCGGTGTTGTTCCTGCAAGCGAGCGAGCGAGCGAGCGACTCAGTTAGCAGGGTGTCTAAGCGCAGCAGGAATAAGATGACGGGAGTGACCAGATAAACAAAGCTGAATCAATCACCACTCACAGCATAGAAGTTCTTCACCCTATCACAAGCCTCTTCATACCTCCTAAACCCATCCTTATCCTTCCTAGCATCGAACGCCGAAGCCTCATCGTACCCATCCGAACCCTTGATCTTATTCACCTCATCGACTCTATCGCTCACTTCATCGAGCTTCGTCGATTCTCGTCGTATATAGTCGGTCACTTCCGGTGCGTGCATCGTGCCAATCCAAGTGTATTACAATCTGCCAAATCAGTCAAGATTATGAAGGATAAGTAAACTTAAGTGATTGCGGCCCAGAGCCTGTCTGACCCCCCACCCTCGTTCATCCCGAAGTTCCAGATTCCAGCGTCGGACCGATACGCCGAGCAACCCGAAGATGGAAAGCTGAGTATCTTAACGGTCCGGAACCCCGGAACGGTAGTGGCATCGACGGAAGCTAAATCTTCAAGGGAGTCTGCTGGAACGCAGGTGGGGCGCAGGTCTCAAAGGACAGGACACCCAGGCCGCCAAATTTGATGGGTAAGGTGATGACGGCGGTATCCTGGGGCCCTGGGTGCTCTGCTGAGCGAATCCTGGCAATGGAGGCCAGGAGGGAGCGATCTAAACGGCGCCACAAGGGATCGAGGTCTCCAGAGGGCAAGGAGCGCTGCAGGTGGCGCAGGTTTTGCTGGATCGCCAATCGGAGCAGCAGGAGGGCGTGTTGGTGAGGTAGGTCGTGGAGTCCGGCCAGGATGCGTTCTTCTCCCTCAACCTTCGCCAGTAGGAAAGATTCCCTTGCTTCCCTGGGCCCCAGACAGGTCCCCAATACCTCCTCTGGCCTCCTCAAGCGGCACAGTCTTTGACGTTGCCATATTTAAAGAAATCGAAGGCTGGGCGGACGCCATGAAGCTCTGGACTCGTTCCAAGGTGTCTGGCCCGCCCAGGATGTAAATGTCGTCGAGATATGCGAGGATAAGCGAATGGGGACCGAGCAATGTTGCCAAGCGGTCCAGGAGTTGGCGGATTCCAAGGGAGAATAGCAAGGGACCAAGAGGATCACCCTGAAGGACTTCCTGTGCTGAGGAGAGCGTCCACTGGCCCTCAGCTTTGATACTTGGTAGGGCTGGTTGTATGCCCATTTGGAGGCGCGGTAGAGCGTGGGAGCATGCTGGCGGACTGCCCGGGCGACATCGGAGCGAGAGCCGTGTTGAAAGCGTTGGTGAAGTCGAGGGAGGCGAGGTGAGTGTAGGAGCGACCAATCGAGAGCACCCTGAACAGCCCTGGTGACCGGTTCTACTCCTCCTTTGGTCCCCACCCCGAACTGGAAGGGCAAAAGCCAGTCTGGGCGAAAGGAATGGCGCAGGATCGCTTTACTGGCCAGTCTGTAGATGATCTCGCCGACGCCAAAGGGTCTGAGGCCGCCATCACGCTTTTTGATTGATACGCAATGACTTTCCTCGGCTGTAGCGTCTTGTGTTGTTGAGAGCAGGTTTACCGAGCCTCGTGTTAACCCGGGGAGAAAGCATATGACGGAATTCATACATTGGTCGGGAGGTTTCGTTGTTTCTAGAAGATTTTGAGGGGACAGATCGGAAACATCATACAGGTTTCTTTTCGGGGCGGCTCAAATTTTCCTTTGTTCTCCAAAGACTGAGCGAGCTTCGGATGCTCTCTCTGCGTCAAGTTCACATAGTTTTCGGTACTCGAGCCTTCAGGAAGGACGTTCGCAGAGATCCACATGCTTTCGAGCAGAAGGTGTCGGCGAGGGACTTCACTTCGACGGCGAACAGTACGTTTGCCGTGCTGTTGTATCATGACGTAAAGGATGATAAGGAGGACGTCAGTCATGTTGGGAAAACGAAGATATAGCATGGCGATGACGACGGATATCGAAGTGAACTCATGTAGTGTAGTCCTCGACGCTAGTATCTGTTGGGCTTTAGCTTCGATCTTTAATTGTCATGAAAGCAAAAGAGAAATGATTCAGGATAAAGCGCCACACTGCCACGTGATGCAAGTAATCTGAGTCGCGTTGCTTGCCCTTGTTGCTTGAGAGAAGTCGTCGAAAGACGATCCTTCCGTGGACCGGGGAATTGATCGCATCCTTGGGATCGGGTTGAGCATGTCGACGCTCGACCCCGATGCAGAGCGTAAAGCCAAGGCCGCTCGAGCCAAGAAGCTAGTCAGTTCAAGCTTCTCGACTTCATCCCCCCTCCCCCTTGCTCTGGAATCACCCTATCAATCTGGCTAATCGTTTATCCTCCAGCTCACTCAACGACAAAAAGCGAAAGCCAACGCCTTTTCATCGCCTTTCATCCCATCTTCCCCTAGCTCGACGGTTGGCGATGCTGCTATTCTACCTTCAGCGAGAACGAGCTTGAGTCTGGACGATGGAGCTCGAGATGCACTCGATGGGAAGATTGCGCCCACACCTCCTGGGATAACCTTCATACCCAGTGATCTCAGAGACGCACACTCGCCAAAAGTACCCTCAACTGACGGGATCGCATCACCTCGCCCTGTATTACCCGCTTCCAATTCGACAGACTCGATAGGTAACCTTCAACAGACAGTCTCACTCCTCATAGCGGAAAGAGCCGACCTTCAATCTCAGATTGCGTGTCTTCAGGCTTCACTGGCATCTGCGAAAGGGGATTCACAGCTACTCGCAGAAGGGCGTGTATTGATCTCCCAGCTCGAAGGGGAAAAGAGGGATCTACTCTCTCGGGCAGATGAGCTGGATGAGCGGGCGCGGAAAGCGGAGGAGGAATCGGGCGAGCTCGGGAACCTCCGCAAAGAAGTTGAAGGGTTGAGAAAGGACAGAGACGGGCTGATCAAGGAAAGGGGTCTAGATGAGGAGAGACGGAAAGAGCGGGAGCAAGGGGAGAAGGAACGGTTGAAGGAGCTGGAGAGGGCTAGAGAGCGGGAAGGAGGATTAGAGGCGGAGGTGGGGAGGCTACGGCAGGTGTGTGGATAACTTGCGAACTTGTACGGCGTCTGATTGATCAGAGCAATACCGAGCTGTCCGGCAATGTCGCAAAGATCTCCTCCGAAGTCAAATCGCTCCGCACCTCCTCCGCCGAATCTACCTCTGCCCTTTCCGACCTGCAATCCACTCACTCCGCCTTGCAATCCACACACGATGCTCTTCAAATTTCCCTTGGAAACCTTCAATCCGAACACACGTCCCTCCAGTCTGCCCACGGTACCCTCAAAGCCAGTTCCGAAGTCTCGTCCTCCTCCCAATCCACCCTGACCACTTCCCTCGACTCCGCTCGCTCAGAGCTGAGTACGACCAGATCCAATCTGGAGAAAACCACAAGACGCGCCGAATCAGCCGAGAGGAAACGCTCGGCGTTGCAAGTTGAGAATGATGAGCTGGTCCGGCGGTTGGAGGAGGTCAGAGGAAAGGTCCTCGAGGTGATGGAGGAGAAGGTGGAGCTAGTCGCAGGCGTTGAGAGCTGGGAAGGGAAAGGAAAGTCATGGGAGAAGTTGAGGGCGGAGTTGGAATCGAAGGCGGAAGAAGCGGTGGTGTGTGATACTTCGCTTTTGAAACGATATGCTGACCGGTTTAGGTCTTGCACGATCAGCTAGCCTCAATAGCAGAAGGGAACCGAGAATTATCTGAGAAAGCAGAAGCCCATGACCTACTCCAAAAAGAACATTCTGCGCTCCAATCACAGCTCGAATCACTCCGCTCGTCATCCTCTACGTCTGCTGCTTCAATCCCCATACCCAACTCCCCTCCTCCGTCCGATACCACTTCAGACCCAGACACCGCTCTCGCCCTGTCTCAAGCGATGAACAGGATCCGTGGTCTCGAATCAGCACTTCACTCTTCTGCAGCACGGGTACATTCCCTCTCCCGCCAACTCACCGATATGCATGCCGCCTACGCTACAGCCCAAAAAGAGCGGGACGACGCGTTAGCTTCCAGCTCTTACTCCGGTTCATCGACGAAAGGGCTGTTCCTCAGTCCAGCCGACGATTCTCCTTCACCTGGGAATGGGATCGGACTGGGTAGACCACCGATAGTCCCAACCCGAAGCATGGATATGGTCCTCCCAGCATCAGTACGGCATAAACGGCAGGTCTCGCTAACTGCTTTGAAAGCGAGGATGGAACCGACCAGAACGATCCCGAGTCCAAGGATGGGACTGCTGGCTGAGGAGGGGGAGGAGGAGGAGGCAATGGAGACACCGAGTCATATGAACTCGAGGAAACAGTTTGGGGATGAGATTGTTTTTTGTTGTCCGGCTTGTGAAGGGGATCTCATCACTTTGTAGCGAGATCTAGCGGGGATCTGCGTAGATGCATCCTCGCGATGAGTGGACGTGTACTGGACACTTACTTATTGGCTTTGAGCGAGATAGAGGAGATGAGCAAGTTGAATGAATTCCAAGTGAAAAAGTCTTCCTTATATCCCTCGAGAACGAACCAAATGATGTCATGAACGATGTCAAAGGCGATGTCATTGCTGAGCAAGCAATGAGGTCGTGCGGGGTTATCCCTGACTCCAAAATGGTGTCGGACGATGTCCTTGCCAAGCGAGCGGACCGTCCAAGGTAGTCATCGAGCTCGTCCTCATATTCGTTCTTGCCTGCAGACACTAGACCCCAATGCCGACCCGAGCGAGTCTGAAAGCGATCTGTCTGCTGAGGTCCTGGTACAGGTTCAAGCTCGGGCTCGGGAGTGGGTGCAGGAGATCGCATGTATCGTGGGTCGATCTCATAGTCCCATCCCCTAGATTGAGGTTGAGGTCGAGGCAGTTCGATTTCCACTTCAGCTTGGTCCTGTCTTGCTCCCACTGGATCTATTGCTCCCACTGCTTCAACAGCTCGAGGTACATCTCCCACTTCTTCGAATACATCGCTCGGCGTCGAAGGACTTGAAGTATCCTTCTGTGAGGCAGTGGGAATGTGTGTCGATCGAGTTTGATTTGGCGTCTCAATTCCATGAGCGAGATCTCTGGCCGTCCAAGACAAGACATTGATATTGATTCATCAAACGTGACGTCCCGAGAGACGATGACAGCCCGCTCGATTGGGTCCCAGAGCTTGTAAGCCTTTTGGGATCCTGAGTAGCCCAAGAAGCAGCAAAGACGAGCTCGGGGAGCGAGCTTACTATCTCGCTTTCCTTTCATAAGCAGACTCCAAGCTGCACAGCCGATAGCTCGGAGATGTGACAGGCTAGGTCGCTCGCCTGTGAGTGTCTCGAACGGTGTTGATCTCTTAGAGCACGAGACGGCGAGCGGTTCTTGAGGTAGACCACTGTGTCCATAACCTCCGCCCACAGGTCGATCGGGAGCCGTTCGGAATACATGAGGGCAATGGTTGTTTCAACAATGGTACGATTCGTTCGTTCCGCTACTCCATTTTGCTGAGATGTGTAGGGTGCAGTTGTTTGATGATCGATACCGAGGTCGGTAAGGTATTTCTCGAACAAAAGGCTTGTGTATTCGCCACCATTGTCAGATCTCACCAC
>JAABUH010001701.1_pt1 | contig 23249 bp, 17 predicted proteins | sample 5559121 | NCBI WGS metagenome assembly JAABUH01 (sample SAMN10711871, study PRJNA513364) | rock metagenome | isolation source: Antarctica rocks | place: Antarctica: Victoria Land, Battleship Promontory nord | collected 2015-12-28
CGTTCCCGCGCCGTGGCCCGTTCCCGCGCCGTGGCCCGTTCCCGCGCCGTGGCCCGTTCCCGCGCCGTGGCCCGTTCCCGCGCCGTGGCCCGTTCCCGCGCCGTGGCCCGTTCCCGCGCCGTGGCCGGATAGATGCCGCGCGGCGCGGGCGGCGCGCTCGGCCGGGTGCGCGACGACGACGACCTGTCCGAGCCCCCGCCGGAGCCCGATGCGGCCCAGCACCGCCGCGCGGAAGTCCCCCTCGTGCGCCAGCAATCCGCCGGCGAGCGCGAGGGGGAGCCCCCGTGGGAAGTGGAGCGGCGCGCCGGCCGCGAGCGCGGACACGGCAAGCTCATCGGCCGCGCGCTCGACGATATCCAGGGCCACGGCGTCGCCGGCGCGCGCCGCCGTGAATGCGAGAGGCGCGAGCCGCGCGACGACGCCTTTGTCTTCAGGGTAGACGCGGCCGAACATATCGCTCGGCTCGTCGAGACGCCACGCGCGCATGATGAGGTCGAGCAGCGCCGTCGCCGGGCCGCGCCCGTCGGATGCCCGCGCCGCCGCCTTCAAGCAGGATCGTCCGATGTCGTATCCGCTCCCCTCGTCGCCCATGACATGGCCCCATCCGCCGGCGCGCGTGGTCAGGCCCCCCGCGTCCCGGCCTACCGTGTTCGACCCGGTCCCGGAGATGACTGCCACGCCCACGCCGCCATCCAGGGCGCTGAGGATAAGCTCGGCGTCGTTCACTAGCTCGATGTCCCGGGCGATGTCCCGCAGCCCGGGGAGCAGCGCGGCGTAGTCGGCGGGGCGGTCGAGGCCGGCGAGACCGATCCACGCCGCGCGCAGCGGGGGCGGCGTCCCGGACAGGCGGGTGGCCTCGGCGACCGCCTTGCGGACCTGTCCGACGGCCATGTCCAGCCCCACGACCGCGTGGTTGGCGCAGCCGGCCGTCCCCCGGCCGCGCTCGCGCCCCGCCGCATCGACGACCACGGCCAGCGTCTTGCTGGCGCCGCCGTCGACGCCGGCATAGAATGCGTCCTCGCGCGTCACGTCGTTTCCTCCTCTCCGGCTCGGCGGGACGATCGCCTGTCGGGCGGCGGCCTCGTCACGGCGCCTCCGGCGCATGGACGCCGGGGATCGATACGGGCAGTCTCCCGCGAAACGGGATGCGGCCAACCAAGGCCTCCGCGACCGCCTCCATGGAGCACGGCACGATGCTATAGGCGCAGCAGTAGGTGGGCGCGTCGGGGAATACCCCCAGGTCATACGGGGTCCGGAGCGCGATCGTCACGGTCGGGACGCCGCTGCGCAGGAGGGAGTTGACCAGGGCGGCCTGGGCCGGCTGCATCGACGCGTTGATCGTACCGACGATCGCGACATCGTACGCGTCCACGCGTTGGCGCACGGCGGCGATGTCCGCCTCGCTCGGGATGTGGTCCACCACGAACTCGTCCACGCGGGCGTAGTGGCGACGGAGGGCGTCGGCGAGGGCGCAGGACAGGTACGACGACGTGTCGGCGGGGGTCAGGTCCTTCGGGCGCGGGACGATCACGGCCAGGCGGCTATCCTCGGACAAGGCGAGCGGGAGGAGGTTGGCCTTGTCGCGCACGAGCGTCACCGACCGCTGCGCTATCTCGGTCGCCAGCGCCCTGTGTCCGTCGCATCCGACGACGTCGAGCGGGGGTTGCGGCAGCGCGCCGACCCATCGTTTGACGTCGAGCACCCGCTCCGCCGACGCGAGCACGTCGGCCGGGTCGAGGAGGGCGCGGCGGGCCGCCTGGAGCACGCCGGCGTAGACGAGCTGTTGCTGATCGTCGGCATAGTCTCCGAGCAGCAGCAGATCGATGCCGGCGGCGATGGCCGCGATGGCGTCGACGACGAGGTCCTGCCCGTCGCCGATCGCCCCCATCGCCATCGAGTCGCTGATGATCACCCCCTCGAACGCGAGCGAGCGCCGCAAGACCCCGCGCAGCAGCGGCGCCGAGAGGGTCGCCGGCCCCACGCGGCCGCCGTCGAACGCCGGGTAGGCCCCGTGCCCGGCCATGATCAGGCGCGTCCCGGCCTCGATCGCAGCCGCGAAAGGCGGCAGTTCGACCCGCTCGAGGCGCCCCCTGTCGTGACGCAGGATCGGCGTGCTGTAGTGGGAATCGATCGCGGTATCCCCCAGGCCGGGGAAGTGCTTGGCGGTGGCCGCGACGCCGCCGTCTTGCAGCCCTCGCACCATGGCCGCGGTTAGCTGCGCGACCAGGCGCGGGTCCTCGCCGAACGAGCGGGCGCCGATGGCGGGGTTGCGCGGATCGCTGTTGATGTCGCAGACCGGGGCGTAGGCGACGTTGACGCCCATCGCCGCGAGCTCGCGGGCGACAGCCTGGCCGGCGCGATAAGTGAGCTCGGCCGAGCGCGTGGCTGCGAGGGCCATATTGCTCGGGAAGAGGGTCGTCCCCGCGTCGATGGCCACCAACTGGCCCCCCTCCTGATCGGCGCCGATGAGGAGCGGCGGTTGGGCCGACGCGCGCGCGGCGCCTTGCAACGCCGCCGTCAGAGCCCGAACCTGTCCCGGATCGACGACGTTCCACGCGCGGAAGAGCGTGACCCCGCCCAGGCGCTGTCGCGCGATGGTCGCGAGGATATCCGGCGACGGCTCGACGCCGGCGAAGCAGAACATCATCTTCTGCCCCACCGCGTGCTCCAGGCTCACACTCATCGCTCTTCTCACCATGCGCGTGGGCGGCCTACAAGGCCCGCCCGTGTTCGTGATACAAGTCCGTCGGAAGGCGGCCGGCGGCCGGCGACGCTGGCGACTATGCGCTCCCCTCGGGCAGCAGGGTTGGGAGGCGCCCCACGGCCGCGGCGACGCCCGCGAGGACCCGCAACGTCGCGCGGAGCGATGCGCCGCACGTGCTGTAGCCGCAGAGGCGCGCGGTCGCGCCCCGGAAACCGGGTAGGATGTAGGGCGAACCCATAGACGCTACGGACACCGGGACACCGGCCCCCTCGATCCGGGCGACCAGGGACACGAGTTCCTCGCCGGCGAGCACGGCATTGGGATCGAAGCTCTGCACCTGGTTGAAGTGCAGCAAGGCGGCCCAGCCCGCCTCGCGTGCCCGCTGCAGGGCCCGCTGCGCCTGCATGTCGTCGGGGGCGGGATCGAGCATCAGCACATCGGCCCCGGCCCACCCGATCGCGGTCAGCGCATCGCGCAGTTGGGCCTCGACCGACGGACCGAAGCGGCGCGCCATGCGCGTCGCCATGAAGAGCGGCCGCGCGGGCGGCTCCGGCACGGCCCCGTCGACAATCGTCACCGACGCGGCGGCGATGCGCTCGGCCACCGCGTCGTGCGCCGCCGTGCCCACCAGCGCCCGCGCCTCCCCCGGATCGATCGGCCGCGGGCGGGCGAGGTCGGGGTCGAAGATATCTTCTTTGACCTTTCGCACCCTGGCCGCCGCCTCGCGCAGGCGGCCGTGTGGCAGACGGCCGTCGCGCGCCGCGGCCGTGAGCGCCTCGTGGGAAGCCTCCCACCGATGCGTCAGCACCAGGTCGCAGCCGGCCAGGACAGAGCGGACGGCGGCGTCGCCGACGTCGTAATTGTCGGCGACCGCGTGCATGTTCATGCAATCCGTGACGACCGCGCCCTGGAAGCCGAGCTCGTCGCGTAGTAGATCGGCCAGGATCGGGCGGGACAGCGTCGCCGGCGTGCCCGGCGCGGGATCGAGCGCGGGATAGGCGACGTGCGCGGTCATGAGCATGGCCGCCCCCGCGTCAATGGCCGCGCGGAAGGGAGGGAGCTCCACGGCTTCCAATCGCGCGCGCGACCGGTCGACCACGGCGAGTTGGAGGTGCGAGTCGTCCGCCGTGTCGCCGTGCCCGGGGAAATGCTTGCCGATGGCGCGCACGCCCCCCGTGGCCGGCGGCCCGTTCTGCAGCCCCTCGACGAAGGCGACGCCGAGGCGGGCGACGAGCGCGGGGTCGCTCCCAAAGGCGCGCGCATTGATGATGGGGTTCGCGGGATTGATGTTCACGTCGAGGACCGGTGCGGCGACGGCGTTGATGCCGCATGCGCGTGCCTCGGCCGCCGTGACGGCCGCCGCCTCGTAGGCCAGCCGGGGGTCGCCTGTCGCCCCCAGGGCCATGGCCGTGGGCAGGTACGTCGCACCGCCCATCACCAGCCCCAGCCCCGCCTCCGCGTCGACGCCGACGAGCAAAGGGGTCGGCGCGACGGCCTGCAGACGGTTGATCAGCTCAGCCGTCTCTCCGGGGCTGTGCATCTCCGTGGGTAAGAGCCAGAGGCCGCCGACGCACCCCTCCCGCACGGACTGTTCGACAGGCGCTATATCCCGCGCCGAGCTGATGAAGGCCCATAACAGTTGACCAACGAGATCGTCACCCATCGTAGATACCCCCGCGCCTGCTACTCGCCGACAGCTACGCGCTCAAACCTGCTACTCGCCGACAGCTACGCGCTCAATAGGTCATGAAAGACATGCCGCTCGGCGGGGCCGTCGACTCCCGCACTACCAACTTAGCGGATAGCTCGACCCGCGTCGCATCCAGTTCCTGGCCCTCCAGGAGTTGATAGAGGACGTTGGCCCCGGTGCGCCCAAGCCCCTGGAGCGGCTGCCGCACGGTGGTGAGGGCGGGGGTCATGACCGCGGATACCCCCAAGTCGTCGAACCCTATCACCGACAACTCCCGGGGCACGTCGACCCCTTTCTCCCGCGCGGCGCGTAAGGCGCCGACGGCCATAGGGTCGTTGAGCGCGAAGATAGCGGTCGCCGCGCGCGGCAAGGACAACAAGTGACGCGTCGCGTGGTACCCTCCATCGATGGTCAGGTCGGCCTGGCGCACCAGCGCAGGGGTGAGGGGCAAACCGGCGGCGAGCAGCGCGGCCTGGTAGCCCGCCAGACGGTCCGCCCCGCCCGCCCAGCCGATGGGGCCGGAAATGACGCCTATGTGCGTGTGTCCCAGCGTGATGAGGTAGTCGGTGGCCGTTTTAGCGCCGGCCCAATTCGTCGTGGCCACGACCGGTATATCCGCGTGTATCGGCGTGACCGGGTCGATGGCGACGAGCGGATAGCCGCTTTGGTAGAGCGCCACGAGTTCTTCGCCGGACTCGGAGGGTAGGACGAGCAACGCGCCGTCGGTCGTGCCGTGGAGCAGTCGCTCCTTGAGTGGGGCCTCGGCGACGTCTTTGCGCGGGGAGCAAATCACCAGGTGGGCGTTGCGCTCTTCGAGCGCCTCGACGGCGCCGCTGACGATCTCGACGACGTACTCTCCCCATGTGTGGGGGACGGTGAGGCTGATCAGCCTCTCATGCCCGTTCGGCCGCGCGCGCGCGCCGCGATTGTTGACGTAGCCCAGCGCGCGGATGTGTCCCAAGACGTCGGCGCGCGTCGTCGGGGAGACATCGGGCCGGCCATTCAACACGCGGGAGACGGTGGCGATAGAGACACCGGACAATTCCGCGACATCCTTCATGGCGGCGCGTGTCATGGCGCCGCGCCCTTGTCCCTTCGTGCCGTCCACGTCTTTCACCCTGGCATAGCCCCCGTCTGTAGGCGGCCGCGACGAGGTGGCCGTCGCACCCACCCATTGCCGTCCCGCGGTATCATAGCGGACCCGGGACGGCGGGGGATGAGCGCGTCCCCCAAAAGTATCGGTACTTGGGGTACTATACGCCGCCGTTTCGGTCGCTGTCAAGTTATTTCCACATGAAACCCCTGCTCATTTACCGTTATCTTACGGTAAATGAGCGGCGCTATTGGGCTCTCGACGGGTGTAGATAGGTGTAATAGAGGTGTGGAACAGCGGACGGGCGACCCGGTGGGGGGTGGCGGGGAGTATTGACAAACGATGCCCAAGGATGGTATTGTCGGTAAACAACGGGAAACAATCCCGATTGCTGGTATGATCCGCGGGCCTATCCCCGGGTGTCGCGCTTGTCGCGACGATCGCGAGGTTCCTCGGGGGGCGGCCGGATCGTTCGGGGGAGGAGGCTTTTTCGGGTAACACGCGCGACGATGGGGGCGGTGGCGTGGCCTCGGCCTCGGCTTCCCGCGCGCCGCCATCGTAGCGGCCGCGCCGGTCTATCCCGGCGCGTCGCGGCAACGCTATCCTAGCTCGCGCCATCGTAGCGCCATGCGCCCTTACCGCAATCCAGGGCTATATCCCGCGGCCGCATATCTCACGGCCTCGCATGAGAGATCCGGCCGCGAGCAAGGAGTTGTACAAGGCAATGCGACACAAGAACTTTTCTCGGAAGCTCAACGTGGGCATGATCGGCGCGATCGCGGCCGGCGCCGCCCTCGCGCCCCTCGCGCACGGCGCCGCCCGCGCGGCGTCGCCCGTCTACCTCACCTCCTACGCCACGTTCCACACCACGTTCTCTTCGCGCAACTTCAACCCTTTCCTCGTCGCGACGCAGCTCGATTTCACCAGGGGCGCCATTTACGAGCCGCTGGAGATCCTGACCACGGCCGGCGGCGGGCGGACATACCCGTGGCTGGCGACCGGCTACACATTCACCGGCGGCAACAAGACCTTGCTCGTGACCATCCGCCACGGCGTGCGTTGGTCCGACGGGACACCATTCAGCGCCAAAGACGTCGTCTTCACCTACAACTACGGCAAGCAGTACCCCTCCGCCGACCAGACTGGCCTGTGGGGCGCCAAACAACTGGTGAGTGTCGATCAGGTGGGAGCGGACAAAGTGGCCCTCCGCTTCAGGACGGTGGACACCACGATCGTGCAGCAAGCGCTCTCCAACGTGTCGATCGTGTCGCAGCGCATCTGGTCCAAGGTGGGCGACCCGAAGGGTTTCCTCAACCCCAACCCCGTCGGCACCGGCCCCTTCGCCCTGGTACAGGAGTTCACGGCGCAGGAGATGATCCTGGGCAAAAACCCCTACTACTGGCAGGCCGGCAAGCCGGCCTTCGCCGGCATTCGGGTGCCGGCCTACACCGACAACAACTCGGCCCTGGCCGCCGCAAATAAGGGCGATGTCGACTGGTCCGGCGTTTTTATCCCCAACGTGAAGCAGGCGTACGTGCGCTTCGACCCCGCGCACTTCCACTACTTCTACGCGGCCAACAACCCGCCGATCGCCCTCTACTTCAACGACCAGAAGGCCCCCTATAGCCTGCCCGCGTTCCGCAAGGCGATCAGCTACGCCATCAACCGCGCGGACGTTTCGGCGATCGGCGAGAACGGCTACGAGCCGGCGGCGGACGCCGTCGGCATCTCGGCCGCCTACCCCAGTTGGGTGGATCAGAGCCTGTCCGCCCGGGCCAGGGATCTCGCGACCTACAATCCGGCCAAGGCGAAGCAGACCCTGATCGGCGCCGGGTTCGCGTATAAGGGCGGCAAGCTCTACGATCCCCAGGGCAAGCCCGTCACCGTCGAGCTCAACCCCGTGATCGGCTTTACCGACTGGGTGACGAGCTTCCAAATCATCCAGAAGAATTTGCAGGCGATCGGCATCGACGCGCCCCTCAAGCAGATCGACCCGAACGTGTTCTTCGACAAAAGGGCCAAAGGCCTGATGAACGCCTTCTTCGGCGCGCCGGCGGGCGGGGTCTCACCGTACAACTACTTCAACAGCTACCTGTCCGCGGAATCCTATGTGCCCACGGGTCAGGATGCCACCGCCAACGGCGACGCGAACTTCGAGCGCTACAATGGCCCCGCGGCCGCCCAGGCTTCGACGTTGTTGGCCCAGTTCCGCGGCACCACGGATAGCGGCAAGCAGCACGCGGCGCTCAACGGGCTGCAGAAGCTCCAACTCGACCAGATGCCCATCATCCCGCTGATGCACTACGCGTACTGGTACACGTACAGCACCCGGAACTTCACCGGCTTCCCCGATCAGAACAATTACTACGCGATCGGGTCGACATACCAGTATCCCGACAACGCCAAGATCCTGACCACGATCGCGCCCGTCAAGTAGCCTAAGTAGCATAGGCGTGCGCCCCCCGGTTGTGATGGTAGACGCCGTCGGTCTGGCTCTTCAGGGTCCAGGGCCAGGCCCGCTCACAACCGTGGGGCACGCCCTCGTGTCGTGCGCTCGCGGGTCCGCGAGCCCGCGAGCCCGCGGCGCTTGACAAAGCGACGTCCGGCGTCGTACTATCATCCGACGACTCCGACGACTCCGACGACTCCGACGACTCCGACGACTCCGACGACTCCGACGACTCCTCCGGCTGCCATCGCCGGGCGACGGCGGTCGTGATCACCAGGGCTGCCTGACTACAAGCGAGGTGTTCGATGCCCTTCTTCCTGCGGCGATTGGGGTTCTACGCCGTCGCGCTCTGGGCCAGTGTCACGGTGAATTTTTTCCTGCCGCGGCTGCAGCCCGGGAATCCGCTCGACGCCTTCATAGCCCAGTATCAGGGCCAGCTCGCCACCAATCCGCACCTGCTCGATACGCTCAAGGCGCAGTTCCCCAGCCCCAAAGATCCGCTGCCCGTGCAGTATATCCACTACCTCGGCAATCTGGCCCACCTGGACTTCGGCATCTCCTACAGCCAATTTCCCGAGCGGGTCAACGACATCGTTGGGCAGACGCTGCCCTATTCCCTCCTGCTGGCTGGCCTGTCCACCGTGTTGGCGTTCGGCCTCGGCACGCTGCTCGGCGTCGTGGCTTCCTGGTGGCGGGGACGCCTCCTCGATACGGCGGTGACGTCGCTCACGATGGCCACGGCCGCCTTCCCGCCTTTTTTCGTGGCCATGCTGGTCCTCTATGGCCTTGGCGTCCTGTTAGGCTGGTTCCCGCTCAGCCATGTCAATAGCAGTGGGGTGACCCCGTCGTTCAGCCCGACGTATGTCCTCGACACGCTCGACCATGCCGCGATGCCCCTGCTGGCGCTGCTGCTCGCGGCCCTCGGTGGCTGGCTGCTGGCTATGCGCAGCGTCATGATCAACATACTGGCGGAAGACTACATCACCATGGCTCAGGCCAAGGGCTTGAGCACGCGTCGCGTCATGTTCACGTACGCGGCGCGCAATGCGCTCCTGCCGCAGGTCACCAGCTTCGCCATCGTCCTGGGCTATTCCGTGACCAGCCTCGTGCTGATAGAGGACGTCTTCAGCTATCCCGGCCTGGGGTTCACCATGGTCCGCGCCGTGGGGGCCAACGATTACCCACTGATGCAAGCCATTTTCTTTCTAATCGTGGTGGTGATGCTGGCCGCCAACCTGGTCGCCGATCTCCTGTACGCGCGCCTGGACCCGCGGGTCCGCGCCTTCCGAGGAGCCTGAGACCGTGCAACCTTTCGTCACCGATGTCGCCGCCCGAACGGAGCCGGGCCAGGATACCCTCGCCACGCCGCCGGCCGTCGCGCCGCCCTCGCGCGGACGCCGGCCGCGCCTGCCGGCCTGGGTCGGCTTGGTGCTCGGCAACCCCCTGGCGGTCATCGGCTGTATCGTCCTCGCCACGATCGTCCTGGGGGCGATCTGCGCGCCCTTGCTCACCTCGTACGACCCCACTGCGATGGGGCTCGCGGCGGGGCTGCCCCCGTCGCCCGCGCACCCCTTCGGCGCCAACGACCACGGGCAAGACATCTTTGCGCAGGCGCTCTACGGCGCCCGGTTCAGCCTCTCCGTCGGCTTCGCCGCGGGGCTGGCGGTGACGGCGCTGGCCACGCTCATCGGCATGACGGCCGGCTACCTGGGCGGCCTGCTCGACGACATCCTGGGCATGGTCATGAACATTTTCCTCGTCGTCCCGCAACTGCCCCTGCTGATCGTCCTGGGTGCCTACACGCCGTTCGGGCAGGGTAACTTGCTGGGCACAGGCCTGACGATGGTCTTCGTGATCGCCATCACAGGGTGGGCCTGGGGGGGGCGCGTCATGCGCAGCCAGACCTTGTCGCTGCGCCAGCGCGACTTCGTGCAGGCGGCGGTCGTCGCCGGCGAATCGACCCCGCGCATCATCTTCGGCGAGGTGCTGCCCAACATGATCAGCTTGATCGCCAACACGATCATCTCGTCCACCTTGGGGGCCATCCTGCTGGAGGCCTCCCTGGAGTTCCTGGGCCTCGGTGACTCGACTAACATCACGTGGGGTACCATGCTCCACAACGCGCAGGCGGGCTCGGTCCTGTTCAGCGGCGAGTGGTGGGTCTTCGTCTTCCCGGGACTGGCCATCGCGCTCACCATCCTGTCCATGATCCTGATCAACAACGCCGTCGACGCTATCAGCAACCCGCGCCTGCGCGTTGTGAAAGGGCCGCGCGCCGTGGCTGGGGGCGCGTCGGAGGTGGGCGCGGCCGGCATGGCGGACCCCGAGGAGGCGTCATAACGACAACACACGGCGCGCCGGCCGGCGCATTGGCCGCGCCGGACCCGGGCAAGGCGGGGATGGCCGGCGCGGACACGCTCCTGGACATACGCGACCTGACGGTCGATTTCATGACGCCGCGCGGCCCTGCCCGCGCCGTGGACGGGGTCTCACTGTCCGTCGCCCGGGGGGAAGTGCTGGGCCTGGCGGGGGAATCGGGTTGCGGCAAGAGCACCATCGCGCACGCCATCATGCGCCTCATCAAGCCGCCGGGACGGATCGGCGGGGGCCAAATCGTCTTCGACGGGCGAGATATCCTGACCATGACGTCGAGGCAAGTGCGGGATTATCGCTGGCGCAAGATCGCCATCGTCTTCCAGAACGCGATGTCCGCGTTGAATCCGGTCATCACTATAGGGGAGCAGATAACGGACGCGATCCGCGCGCACGAGCGCGTGAGCAAGCGCCAGGCGACCGCGCGCGCCGCCGAGCTGCTGGACGTGGTGGGCATCGATAGCCGCCACCTGCGTGGCTTCGCCCACGAGCTCTCGGGCGGGATGCGCCAGCGCGCGGTGATCGCCATGGCCCTAGCGCTCCATCCAGAGTTGATCATCATGGACGAGCCGACCACGGCGCTCGACGTGGTGGTGCAGCGCGACATCCTGCAGCAGATCGACGATCTGAAGGATCGCTTCGGCTTCTCGATCATCTTTATCACGCACGACCTCTCGCTGCTGGTGGAGTTTTCGACGCGCATCGCCATCATGTACGCTGGCAAGATCGCCGAGACGGCCCCGTCGGCCGACCTGTTCAACGCTCCCCAGCACCCGTACACCGTCGGCCTGATGAACTCTTTCCCGTCGATCGACGGCGAGCGGAAACGGTTGCAGGGCATCCCCGGGTCGCCGCCGAACCTGGTGACGCCACCGCCGGGCTGTCGCTTCGCCCCGCGCTGCCCGCACGTCATGGCGGTCTGTCAAACGGTCGAGCCGGCCTTGCGCGCGGTGTCGCCCGCGCGGCGCGCGGCCTGCCATCTCTACGAAGGGGAGGGTCGCCATGCAAGCGCCAGCTCACGCGGCGTCTGACGTCGTCCTCGATGTGCGGGGCCTGTCCAAGTTCTTCACGGTCGGCGGCGGCGGCCCGTTCGGGCTGGGCGGCCCGGTGCGGCGGGTACACGCCGTCGAGGATGTCGATTTCACGCTGCGGCGCGGACAGATCCTGGCCCTGGTGGGTGAGAGCGGCAGCGGGAAGAGCACCATCGCGCGGCTGCTGGCGCAACTCTACCCGGCCACGGCGGGTCGGGTGCTCCTGGATGGGCGGGACGTGACGGCGGTGCGCGGGCACCGCGACCTATTGCGCTACCGATCGCAGGTGCAGATGGTTTTCCAGGACCCGTTCGGGTCGCTCAACCCGGTCAAGACCATTGCGCACCATATCATGCGGCCTCTGACCATCCATCGACGGGACGGCGATGGGCGCGCGGGACCCGCGCGGGTCCACGAGTTGCTGCGGACCGTTGGGCTGACGCCTCCCGAGGAGGTGGCGCAGAAGTTCCCCCACCAGCTCTCCGGCGGCCAGCGCCAGCGCGTCGCCTTCGCCCGCGCCCTGGCCGTGCGGCCGGCGGTGATCTTGGCCGACGAGCCGATCAGCATGCTGGACGTGTCGATCCGCATGGGCATCCTCAACATGATGGCGAGCTTGCGCGACGAGCAGGGGCTATCCTATCTGTACATCACGCACGACCTCGCCAGCGCCCGTTATCTCGCCGACGAGACGCTCGTGCTCTACGCGGGGCATCTGGTCGAGTCCGCGCCGAGCGACGAGCTGATGGACGATCCGTTGCACCCCTACACGCGGTTGCTGCTCAGCGCGGTCCCCAACCCGCGCAAGGGGCTATCCAGGCGGCGCGTCGAGGCGCGCGGCGAGATCCCGACCGTGATCAACCCGAAGCCGGGCTGCCGCTTCGCCAACCGCTGCCCGCACGTCATGGACGTGTGTCGCGCCGTCACGCCCGCGCTGGCGGAGATACGGCCCAATCATCGAGTGCGCTGCCACCTCTATGGCCCCTCGACCGTGGCCGCCGGTTAGAAAGGTTTGGGTGTGTTTCGTTTGAGTTGGGTCTCGCCCTCACCCCCCAACCCCCTCGCCCGTGCGCGGGCGAGGCGCCCTTTAACGAGGGTCGGCTTTAACATAATATTCTGCCCCGTGAGGAGGTGTTCAGCGTGTCGAACAGGCTCAGCGACGCAATTTACATGACCAAAAGGGTTGTCGCGCGGCATCCCAACGTCGATTTGGCCGCTCCATACCCCCGTAAGCTTGCCTTCGACGGAGGCGAACACATGGTTATCGTCAAGCTGGGCGTGCAAACGGGACGCCACGTAGCGTTGGACAGGCTATATATTATGTTAAAGCCGACCCTCTTTAACAGGAGTGAAACACACCCGAAAGGTTTTGCCGAAACGCCGGCCGGTAGCTGGCGCTCCGGGTAGGACGGCGTGCGAGGGTTACGCCGGGCGCTTGAAGATGTAGTGGGTGCCGGCCGGGCCGGCGTCGGGCATGGCGGTGTCGACGGCGACGAGTTCCCAGCCCTCGGCGCCCAGGGTCGCCAGGGCCTGGTAGACCGGCGTGGTGTCGCTTCCGAAGCGCGCCTCGTCCCCGCCCCCGTAGACCTGCCCTACCACGCCCGCCCTGTCGATACCGGGATACGCCACCACTATGATGAGATACGCCCAGGCGCCACCGCCCGCGAGCGCCTGCTGCCGCATCCCCGGAACGGACGCCGCCGTCGATGCGGCCGTCCACCCAGGGGCGCTGCTGTTCTGGGGCAGGATCTGGATCGTCTGCGTGCGCACCTTTTCCAGGTTGACGCTGAGGCTCTCCAACACCCCGGCCGCGATGCCCTCGCCCTCGCGGATGAGGCCGAGCAGGAGGTGCTCGGTGCCGATGTAGTGGTGCCCGAGCCGGCGCGCCTCGTCGACGGCAAGCTCGATCACCTTCTTGGCGCGCGGTGTGAGGCCGATCTCGCCCACGATCATGCGGTCGCCGCGCCCGATGATGAACTCGACCTTGCTGCGCACCATGTTGAGTTCGACGCCGAGGTTGGTCAGCACCTTGGCTGCGACGCCCTCACCCTCGCGGACGAGGCCGAGCAGGAGGTGCTCGGTGCCCATATAGTTGTGGTTGAAGCGCGTCGCCTCCTCCTGGGCCAGCGAGAGCACCTTGCGCGCCCGCTCCGTGAACTTGTCGAATCGATCGTTGCTCATCTCTCCTCCTCCTTCGCGCCGTCCACGGCTTGGATCTCCGACGGGGGCTCCGGCGGCGTCCAGCCCGGGCCGGCCTCGCCCTCTACCCGCATGATGGCCCGGATGTCCTCATGCGTGAGGTCGCCGCGCCCCCCGAGCGCCGTCGCGACGTGCTGCTCGAACTCGGGCAGCGCCGCGTCGACCGCGTCCGGCGGCGGCTCGCCGCGCCCGAACATGTCGCGTAGGAGGGCGCGCCAGCCGTGAATTTTCCCGAAACGCCGCTCGTAGTAGGCGGCCTCGGCGTCGAGCACGGCCCGCACCGCTCCCACGCTCACGCGGGCGTGCGCGGGCGGCAAATGGTCGCGCAGGTAGCGCGCGTAGTCGTCGACGTCGTCCTCGGTCACGCTCTCCCCCTATCAATTGGGGAGGATACTCCTATCGGCGATTGCGGTCCACCGGGCGATTAGCCGCGGGCGACGACGGCCAGCCCTGTGCCAGGGCCTGTGAAAAGTCGCCCTTACCGCTTCTCGCCCCCTCTCTCCTCGCCCCCTCCGCCCCCTCCGGGGGAACCTGGGGAGATGGCTCCCCCCAGACCCCCGCCAACGACGCGGCGTGCCGGCGAACAGGCTTGGCCGCCGACAATGCGCAGACCCTGAGCCCTGTGCGACGCGCGTTCCCTCTTGGATGGTCGTGTTGCTACAATACCGTCGTCAACCCCGTGGCTAACCGTCAACCCCGTGGCTAACCGTTAACCACTCCGTACAAGGAGCTCGTATGCGTATTCCCGAGGCCACGGCTGGGCGCGTGGACATCATCGTCGAGCGCCTGCGCGACGCCTACCCCGACGCCACCTGCGCGCTGCACTTCGCGACGCCGCTGCAACTGCTCGTCGCCACCATTCTCGCGGCGCAGTGCACCGACGAGAGAGTCAACGCGCTGACGCCCGCGCTGTTCAGGCAGTACCCCACGGCCGCGGCCTTCGCCGCGGCCCCTATCGAGGAACTCGAGGCCGCCGTCAAGCCGACCGGCTTCTACCGCAACAAGGCGAAACACATCCAGGCCGCCTGCCGTCTCCTCGCCGAGCGGCACGGTGGCGAGGTCCCGCGCGCGATGGACGAGTTGATCGCCCTGCCCGGGGTGGCGCGCAAGACGGCCAACGTGGTGATGGGCAACGCCCACGGCGTCGTCGAGGGCATCGCGGTGGACACGCACGTGGGGCGCGTGTCGCGCCGCCTCGGGCTCACTGCGAGCGAGGACCCCGTGCAGGTGGAGGCCGATCTGATGGCCCTGCTCCCGCCCGAGGAATGGCTCGACTTTTCGCACCGCGTCATCGCGCACGGCCGCGCCATCTGCCAGGCCAGGCGCCCCCTCTGCCTCGACTGCGCGCTCAACGACATCTGCCCCTCGTCGACGGTCGCGGCGGTCCCGGCGCTATGAACGAACAAGCCATCGGGGATAACGGAGCGGGGCTCGTAGAGAGGGACATTGCTACCGGGGGCGCCGGCGGCTCCGGCGGCTCGCCGGCCACCGCACCCACGGGAAGCGCAGTATCTACCGGGAGCGCCGACTTCCAGCCGGCCGCCGTCGCGACCGAGGCCCCCGCTGTCACCAACTCCTCTCAGGCCGGCGCTCCCAGTGAGCGCGACGCCTCGACCGAATCATTCGTCGTACATCGCGCGACAGGCAAGACGGGGACGGGGGCGCGGCGCGGCGAGCGTCCCGCGCCCCCGGCAGATACGCCGGCCGCGTCTGTGCCCCGAGCAGAGCGGCCCGACCGCCGGCCCGTCGTGGCGGCGATCCTCGGCGCCGTCGTACTCCTGTTCGCGCTGCTCTCGCGCTGGCCGCTCGACGCCAAGCTGCGCCTGGTCGGCGCGGCCTGCTGCGCGCAGTCGCCCGCGCGCACGTTGAGCATCGGGGGGAGCCTGATGCCGCTCGACGCGCGCGACGCCGGGATCTACCTGACGGGGTTGCTGACCCTCGCCATGGCCGTCCTCGCCGGGCGCGGGCACGCCAGCCGCCTCCCGCCGGGCCACGTCACGGCGCTGCTGGCCGGCCTCTTCGTGGCCATGGTCCTCGACGGCGTCAACTCGAGCCTGGGGGCGCGCGGGCTGCACCCGCTCTACCACACCACCAACACTATACGCCTGATCACAGGGGCGGGGGCGGGACTGGCCCTGGCCCTGCTGGGCGCGCCCATGGTCAACCGGGTGGTGTGGCGCCGGCCCGGCGACGAGGCGTTCGCCGCGAGCTACGGCGAGTTGGGCGGCTTCATCGCCGCCGCGGCCGTGCTCGTCGCGCTGCTGCTCTCGCCACGCCCCTGGCTCTACTACCCCCTCTCGGTCCTGTCCATCCTGGGCGTGCTGGCCGGCTGGGGTCTCATCAACAGCGCGGTCGTGGCCGTGGCCACGCGCCGCGAGCGTAAGGCCGTCACCCTGGCCGACGGCGGCCTGCTGCTCCTCGCGGGCGTCGCGCTCACCCTCTGCGAGGTTGCCGCCATCGACGTGGCGCGCCTCAGCATGGGGCACTGAGAGCGATCTACGACATCGACAAGGATATTCTACCGTTACCGATCTGACTTGACTCGCCGCGAGTATCCCTCTGTAAGGCCTGACAAGGGCAACGGTGAGGGTGAGGAAGGGAGAGCGGCGATGATCGCGGCGCTGGCGACGTTCGAGGATGAGATGGTTATTCCCGTGCCCGAGCTTCTGGGCTATCCGTTCGGGCCAGACGACCCGTACGCGGCGGGGCACGAACTGCTCGATCGGTATCTGGAGGGTCCGTTCGAAGTGGAGCATTGGTGGGACGCGATCCACCCGCGCGACTCGGCGGCAGGGCGCGCTATTCTGACCTCGGCCCGGCGCACGCAGTTCCTGGTCGCGCACGCCGCCCTCGACCGGCTGGCGTGGCTGGCCGCGCACGAGTGGCGCACGTGGCACGGCCGGCGCTCGCACCGCCAGGCCCTGGAGGGCCTGACACGCGCCCTCTTCGCGCGCCAACTGCCCTTCGAAAAGGACGATCTCGCGCACATCCTGCGCGTCGCCGTGTCGGGTCACGACCTGCGCTGGCAGCCCTGGCGCGGCATCGTCAATGCGCTGGAACGCTACCTCGCCACGCACGAGCTGCCGCGCGACTTCCGCCCGCTGCTGGAGCGTCAGAGGGAGCTGCTGACCGGCCACTACCTGCAGGCGGCCTATCGTCCGCTGACGCTGCGCATCGACGAGCTGCTGGGGCAGGGCGAGCCCGGGCTGCCCGAGGTGGGAGAGCCCTGGGCCGAACTCTTGCCTGCTACCCTGGCCACTCTGGATGAGCCCGCCTACACCGCCTGGCGCGCCCTCCTGGCGCACATCCCCGCGACGAACGGGGTGAAGCCGTCGCGGGCGTGGTTGGAGGGCGCGCGAGAGAGGCTCGCCGTCGTCGGCGCCGGAGCCTTCAAGAGGGTTGCGCTCGACGTCCTTGTCGCGGCGGCGCGCTACAGGTCCGCGCTCCTCTCCGACCGCAACGCCATGGCGCTCAAGGGCCTCGTCTGGTACTGCGGCCTCTACGACGACGAGGCGGTAGCCCGCGCTTTGTCCGCACTGGCCGTCGGCCTGTACAAGCCCGTCCCGGGCGAGGGTCCGCGCTGCAGTGTCGTGGCCGGCGCCTGTGTCCACGTTCTAGCCGCGCTGCCAGGGACGGAAGCCGCGGCCTGCCTCGCCCGCGTGCGCGACGCGGCCCCGTCGCGCGCCGTGCGCGACACTATCGCCCCGCTGCTGGCCCTGTCGGCCGCGCGGGCGGGGACCGCGTGGGACGACCTGCGGACGTTCGCGCCGGGCTTACCGGTCGAGGCGACGCTGCCGCGCGTATCGTGACAGATGGGCGACGGGCGACGGGCGACGGGCGACGGACGCCCGCAGTCGCAGATTTGAGCTATGCTATCGGGAACAGCACCGGGCAGGAAGAAGGTGGGGACGATGCAGGCGGAGATGATGGAGCAGATGGAAGGGACGGAAGAGACCCCGAGGGGCGGGGCGACACGCGGCGCGTGCGCAAGATCAAGTTCCTGGCCGATCTCGACGCCTTTGTGGAGTACCTGCCGGCGCGCGCGATCGGCGTGCGCCTGGCCGAGCCCAAGGCGCGCGCGAGCGCCGGGCTCACGCGCCGACAAGGCGTGGGGGGAGTGCCGCACCACGCAGTTGGGCGCGTCCAAGGCGGAGCTTTTCGCCGCCGCCACACCCGCGAAGTTGCGCTAATCTGAGAATTGTCTACAATGGTTGAAACGATGTAGTGGTCGGGGTAGGCTAGCAATCGGTCCGCGGCGTTTCGCTGCGGCTGCAGTCAAGCTCGCGACACGCCACTGGACGCCGATGTCACTCAGCGCGCGCACGTGCCAGCGACCGCGGGATCAATCGCTGAGGTGGCGTCGCCCAATCGCTCCCGCGGTCGCTGGCACGTGCGCGCGCCTAAAGCGATCGACGCCGGTCCATGGATTCTAAGTGGACTTGCCGGTCGCCGTATCGTTCATTCTCTCTACAGTACGCTTAATTGGTTTCCCATGAACATAGCCCGGGAGAGCACAGCGCCATGTCGCACCTCGCAGACTTCTTCAAGAACCTGTTCCAGGGGCAGGGGCAGGGGCAGGGGCAGACCGGCCGCCGCAACACCGCCGGGCGCGAGGGCGCTTCGACGCTCTACTCGCTGATCCGCTGCCGGCGTGAGTCGCAGCAGGGCCGGGGCTACTACGGCTACAAGGTCGTGCACGAGTACGAGGTGTCGGTGTGGCAGAGCGGCGGCGCGTTCACGACGGGGATGCGCTCGCAACTGCGCTACGGCTACGGCAGCGGTGAGCTGCGGCAGGCCGGGAGTCCGTGGACCTATCAGAAAACGTCCGATACGCTCGCGGTGGCGGTCAAGGACGCCGCAACGATGCTGGCCGACCCCCAGCGCTGGGGGGGCGAGAACCTCAATCAGCGGGAGGGCTACTACTGGAATCAACTGCGCAGCAGCGGGAAAGTAGCGACCCTCCACACTTACGCACGCCCTGGCGGCATCGACGACGGGCGGCTGGCCGGCGGGGTCGCGGCCGGGAGGGTCTACATACAGCCGTCCCTGTTCGATCCCGCCAACGCACCCAAGCCGGATGACGCGGTAATCGACGGCCGGACGCTGCCGGTCGGACCCGAGGCAGGCGAGGTGTCGCGGCAGCTGTGGGGCCGAGCGGAGCCGGCCGCACGAGCGGCCATCCTGCAGTTTGTCCACGCCGCCCCGCTGACCTACGGTAGCTGGAGCCACTGGAAGTGGTTCTATAAGCGCGCCGAGGAGGCTATGGACACGGGGCTGCTGGCCGTGCAGATGGCGCGCCTCGACCGGGCGCCGCTGGTCAATCACGTCGTGTCCTCCCTGCTGGAGCAGCCGCCGAGTTCCGCTACTATGGCCTACATGAAGCGGAGGGCGCGCCGCTACCTGCGCGCGTTGGCCGCGCGCGACCCCGGGGCGTATGTCGCGGTGGCCTCCGCTGTGCTGGCCGCGGCTGGGCGTGACCGCGCCGAGATCGACCTGACCTGCCAGTGGACCTCGCTCGACATCCTCTACGGCGCCTCGCGGCGTTACGAGCAGACCGCGCACAGCCGCGGCCGCTACGTGCGCCGCCGCCGCCCCTCGCTCCTGACGCGCGACGAACTGGCGCCCGAGGCCTGGGCCGAGCGGCAGGACTTGCTGCGCGGGCTCTACGCTGACGCCACGCTGCCGTGGCAGACGCTCGAGTGGGCCTGTGCCCTGCTGCTGCGCCGCGGGACCGCGCTCCCCGCCCTGGGGGCGGGCAGCTTGATGCGCTTCCTGGAGAGTTCGTCGCCGCTGCTGATCCGCACGGCGGCGACGGAGGTGGCGGCGCGCGTCGCGGTGGGCGCGCCGCCGGACGCCGGGGTCACCGCGCTGGCCTTCTACAGCGGCGATGGCCTGCAGCGGCGTTCGATGGCGGCGCGCCTCACCGCGCGCAGGCAGGACGACGGGTGGGAGCGCACGTTCGCCACGAGGTTGGCCGAGTTGGTGGGGCGCGCCGGCCCGGGCTTCCCGCGGCGGCGGCTCGACGCCGTAGTGCTCCTTGGCAACAACTACGCGTCGGCTATCCCCGCCGACGTCCTCCTCGGAGCCGTGCCCGCCCTACTGGCCACGGGCGACGCGGCGTATCTCCCGCTGGTGCGGGCGGTCGTGGCGCGGCTACCGCTAAATAGGGCGCCCGACTTGCTGGTTTCGTGCGAGTCCGTCCCGACCGAGGGCCGCGCCACGTTGGTCGACCTGCTCGTCGGCGCGCTGGGCGACCGGCGCGTGGAGCAGCCGACGGCTGACAGCCTGGTCTTCCACGGCAGCGCCTGGATTCGCGAGGCCGGCTGGCGCCTGCTGGCCGCCGATACGGCCCTATCGCAGGGGGACGCCGAGCGCATCTGGGCCAAGGTCCTGGAGGCCGCGACGGCGGAGCCGGTGCTCGGCGCCGCCATTGGCTCGCCCGACGCGTTGCGGCTGTTGCTGCGCGCGCCGCGCCAGTTCGACACGCTCAAGGATCGCTTCCGCGAACGACCTGCCCTGCTGGGCTACTTGACACCGAGCCTGCTGGCCGTCCTGGTCAAGACCTTCCCGCTCGACGTGCTCGTGGCGCTCATCCCGCTAATGGACGACCCCTCGTGGGAGCGCGTGCGCGACCGGCTGATGGCCGAGCTGCGGCAGGACGCGCGGTTGCCCGACTTTTGGCGCGCGGTATGGGCGCTCGGCTTTGTCGCCGTCGACGAACGCGTCAAAGCGCGCTTGCTCGACGACCCGCGCGTCGCGACGACCTTCGCCGAGGTGGCAGGCGCGGAGTTCCTCGATACCTCGAATGCGGCCTTTGGCGCGTTGCTGCGCTCCTGGGTCGAGGAACGGACCGACCTTTTCCCGCGCGGTTCGCGCGCGTTGCTGACCGCTGCGTTGAGCAAGCTGCCCGAATTGCGCGTGTGGGCGCTCGAGCAGACCGCCGCCGTGGGCATGGTCACGCCCTTCGCCCTGCGCCTGCTCGAGTCTGGTCTGCCCGAGAGCGTCGCCGCGGCAAAACGACACTTCGACGAGGTCCCGCACGGCGTACCCGACGAGTTGGAGGTCGCCCTGGCTATCTGCGATAGCCCCGACCCGGCGGCGCAGGCTTACGGCCGCTTTTACCTCGCCGCGCGCCACGCCACTCTGCCCCCCGCCCTGCTGACCGAGCGCCTGGCCGAGCATCCCGACCCTCCGATGCAGGAGGTCGTGGCGCGCACGCTGCTGGAAACGCCCGCGCTGGCCGCGGGTTTGGGGGAGTTCGACCGCGCGGTCTTGCGGACGCGCGACAAGGGCCGCCGCGCCAAGGAGTTGGTCAAGCGCCGCCTGGACGCGAATCCGGTAGGGACGGGCGAGCAGGGGCTGGACACGGCGGCGCTGCTCGAATTGGCGCGCGGCCAGACAGGGCGCGACGCCGAGTGGGCGCTGGGGCAGCTGGCGCGCCGCGCCGCAGCCGGCGAGGCCGTCGCGGGGCTCACCGTCGACGGGGTAGGGGGGATATAGGATATGCTCTTCGCGCAGAACTACGCCGCGCGCAGCTCCGCCACGCTGGACGCGGACGCGCTGGGGCTCAACCTATCGACCGAGCAAGGGCGCCCGCCCGTGCGTCTGCACGCCTCGATCCAGGACGGTCCGGCCTACGCACGCCTGATGAAGACGCTCTACGCCGTCGTCACCAGCAATCTGCTCACGCCCAAGCGCGACCGCAGCGCCTACTTCGAGTGGGTGCAGGGGCGCTACCTCGAAGAAGTCACCGCCGCGCAGGCGCGCCAATTGGCGCAGGTTCCCGGCTGGATCGCGCGGCGCGACGAGCTCAAGGAGGGGATCGCCGAGCAATACAAGCGCCTGCGCCAGCTCGAAGTGTCGGCCCACGGCGGCGACTTTTACGCCGCGCAGCGTCGCTACTGGAAGTGGCTCTACTCGCACGATCTCGACATGCGGGTCGTGCTCGACCCCGTGGTGAGCGTGCACCCCGACTGCCTCATCTTCGAGGCCTTCTCGCGCGACGAGTCGAGCTACGGGCGCGTCACCGTGCCGATGGACCGGCTGGACATCCACGACGCGGTCGACTACGGCGCCACCAACATCGACTTCAGCCCCGACCTCGCCCGTGAGATCGGGCGCATCCGCTCCTACCGCGAGACCGACCTGCACGTGGGTCCGCTTGCCGTGGGCCTGGAAACGGCCGCTGGCTCCGTGGTCGAGAAGAAAATCGACCTGCCCCCGACGTGGGTGCGCGGCTTCCTGCATGTGCAGTCGGCCGCAACGCTCCCCGGCGTCGACGTGCGCCTCTCCGCCTCGACGGTCGCCGACGTACTGGCTGTGATCAGAAGGAGGCACGAGGACCGTGGGCCGCGCTCGCTGCGCTTCGTGCTGACACCCGGCGCCAAGCCCGTCGTCGTGGTCGAGCCGTGGGGCGTCGCGGTCGCCGAGCACGCGCACACGTTCGACGGCGCGAGCCGGCAGGAGATCCGCGTGTGGGGCCGGCGCCGCCTGCTCTCGCTCGAAGAGATGTTGCCCCACGCCGACGAAGTGCGGGTACGGCTGCTGGGGACCGGGCTACCCTCCTACTGGAGCGTGCTGGCGGCGACCTCGCGCTTCGATTTGGGCCTCTCGGGTTGGACCCAAAACGACTGGTCGCGCGCGGCGCAGTTCGACTTGCTGGCCTCGATTGGCCGGCCCTCGGCGGACGCGCTGCAGTCCGCGTCGCGGGCGCTGGAGGACCGGCTGTTCGCCACCCCCGACGAGGTGGCCGGCCTGGCGGGGATCGGCCGCAGCGAGGCCACGGCGGCGCTGCAGGCGCTCTGCCGCGAGGGCCGCGCCATGTACGACTACGTCACCGGCGCGTACCGCTGGCGGCAGCTGTTCCCGGTCATGCCCGAGCCCGAGGCCGTCACCGAGGACCCGCGCCTGGCGGCTGCGCGCCGACTCGTCGAACGCCGCGCCGTCACCTGGAGCGAGCAGCCGCGGACGACTGCGGCCGGCGCGACACCCGCCGCCACGGCGGTAGCCGCCACGGCGACCCCTCTGACGTCGCCGCGGTGGCGAACCTTCGAATACAGAGACGCCAAGTCGGACAAGTTCTGGAACATCCTGCTGACCGGCGATTCGCACGTGGTGCATTTCGGCCGCGGTGGGACCGACGGTCAGCGCCAGTAGAAAGACTTCACGAGCGCCCAAGAGGCTACCACTTCGCACGACAAGCTGGTCAGGGAGAAGACGAACAAGGGCTACCGCGAAACGACACCGCCCGCGGTTGTCGCATCGTTGCCGCCCGCCGCACCGCCTCCATCGACGGGCGATGTCGCGCCGGCCGTGGAGAGCACGCGGTTCAATGCGCGCGTCAAGGGCGAGAAGACGTTCGACGTCATCCTGGACGTCGACGCGGACGGTCGCGTCGTCTACGCCCAGTGTACATGCAGCGCCTACCGGCGCGACAAACTGCGCAAGGGTCCCTGCCCACATATCCTGGCGGTTAGCGTGACGGCCGCGCGCCACGCCTCCGGCGTCACCACTAGTTGACTAGCTGCCTATGCTCGTAAATAAACGCGAATCTTCAGCGATCATTTGCGTCTATACGCGTTTATGCGCGGCTAGCAGCTTGTCGGAGAGAACGCCGCTGCGGCTTGCACGGCTGGGATACCGCTGTTCGATGAGGTGCCCGGTTGGCGACCGCGCGTGAGTAACGCAGGACACCGGCAGGGCACGGTCGCGGA
>JAABUH010001702.1_pt1 | contig 23249 bp, 27 predicted proteins | sample 5559121 | NCBI WGS metagenome assembly JAABUH01 (sample SAMN10711871, study PRJNA513364) | rock metagenome | isolation source: Antarctica rocks | place: Antarctica: Victoria Land, Battleship Promontory nord | collected 2015-12-28
TCGCCCAGGCGTACGGTCAGGTCGCGCGCCGCCTCATAATCCACGGTCTTGAAGCTTCTACTCATGCCCCAACTGTACCATTTACACTCCGAGAGAAGCGGACGCCTCTCTCCGACAAACTGCTAGAAGGCTTGGCGGCCCCTACAAACCGTGCTTGATTGGCTGGCGGCACATGGGTCTATACAACCGCAAACGTCAATTACGGAGTCTCCCATCTCCGTCCCGATGTACCCCCCGCCGATGACCACGGCCGCGCGCATGGGGTCTAGCGCCAGGCGCGCATGGACGGCGAAGCTGTCCTCCATGCTGTGCAGCGTGTAGACGCCGGGCAGGTCGAGGCCGGCAATGCGCGGCCGGATCGGCACAGCCCCGGTAGCGATCACGAGCCGATCGTAGGCCAGTTCTTGGGCGCTGCCGTCGCGGTCTACCACCGTCACGGCGCGCCTCACCGGGTCGATGGCCCGCGCCGTGTGGTCGAGGCGCAGGGTGATACCATGCCCCTCGATCTCGGCCGCCGTGCGGTGCGCCAGGGCGCGCCAGTCGGGGACCTCGCCGCTGAGGTAGAACGGCAGCCCGCAGATGCTGTAGTTCGGGAATGCGTCGGCCACGACCACCGTCACGTCGGCCGCGGGGTCCACCTCCCGCGCCCGCAGCGCGGCGGCGATATCGGCGTCGCTCCCCCCGATGATGAGTAGTCGTGCCATCGTCCCCTCCGTGCCCCCGCGGGCGTCAGGCCCCGCGCGCCAGCAGCTCCCGCTCGATGCGCGCCCGGAGCGCGTCGCGTACCGTCCGATACGTCGCCAATTGCTCCTCCTCCGTCCCGGTCGCCCGCGACGGGTCGGGGAAGCTCCAGTGCAGGCGCTCCCGCGCCCCGACGAACACCGGGCACGCCTCGTTGGCCTGGTCGCAGACGGTGATCACCGCGTCGAAGGGCTCCCCCAGGTAGCGATCCAGCGTCTTGCTCTCCTGGTGTGCGATGTCGATGCCCAACTCGGCCATGGCCTGGATCGCCAGCGGGCGCACGGCCGTCGCCTCGGTCCCGGCCGAGTAGGCGTCGAAGCGGTCGCCGGCGAGGTGGCGTAGCAGCCCTTCGGCCATCTGGCTGCGCGCCGAGTTGTGCGTGCAGAGGAACAGGACCCGTTGCTTCATCAGTGTCGGCGTCATCGGTACCTCCCGAACGGCGTGGCGGTCGATAGGGCATGCGGTCATGGGGCGATGCGATCCAGTGCCCGATTAGCCACACCCCGGACAGGGGTGGGGAGCGGCACATAGTGGACGGCGGCCGCGTACCGTTGCCCCGCGGTCACGATCCAGCGGAAGAGCGCGGCGACCGCGCGGCGGTGGGCCGTGTCGGCGAGGTGCGACCGGATGAGCGCCCACGAGTACCCCGCGATGGGATAGCTCGTCGCCCCCGGCGCATTGACGATCGAGGCGTGCGCGGCCGTCACGCGCGGGAACTGGGTGGCGGCGGCCAGCACCGTGGCCGGGGTGGGCGATACATAGGCGCCCGCCCGGTTCTTGAGCTGGGCATACGGGAGATGTGCGTTGATGGCGTAGGTCAGCTCGACGTAGCCGATCGCGCCCGACTGCTGCACCACGCTCGCGGCCACGCCCCCGTTGCCGGCGCCGCCCAGGCCCGTCGGCCACTCCACCCCGAGCCCTTTACCAACGGTGGTCGCCCACGTCGGATCGACCGCGCTCAGATAGTCGGTGAAGATGTAGGTGGTCCCGCTGCCGTCGAGGCGGTGGACCGGCACGATGTATTGGTGGGGCAGCGCGAGGCCCGGGTTGAGCCGCCGGATGGCCGGGTCGTCCCACACGGTGATCGCGCCCAGGAAGATGCGGGCGGTCGTGGGACCGTCCAGTCGGAGCGCCGCGCCCGCGAGCGCGGGGAGATTGTAGATGATCGCCTCGCCGCCCAGGGCGACCGGGGCCTGCACGACGGGGCCGCCGACGGCGGCGTTGGCGCCCGCCTGCGCGAGCTGCGCGCGGGCCAGGGGCGCGTCGCTGGCCGCGAAGTCGAGCGTCCCCTGGTCGAACTGGATGATGCCGCCGCCCGAGCCGATCGCTTGGTACGTCACCTGGACCGGATGCGTCCGGCCGTACGCGGCGAAGGCCGCCGCGAAGAAGGGGGCGACGAACGTGGAACCCGCCCCGGTCAGGGTGACGACGGCGCCATGCGTGGGCTGCACGGGCATGGCGCCCGCGACGATCCCCAGCAGCAACGCGCCGACGACGCAGACACGACGGCGCACGGCCCCGCCCTCGATGGGGCGCGCGGGACGATTGGGGAGAGGGGCGACACGGCGAGCGATCATCCGTTTCATGGCAGGTCTCTCCTCTCGGGACGCGCCGCGCGCGGCGCATCCCCGTACACCACGGCCTGCTCCTCCGCCGCCGGCGTGGCGCGGATCGTCAGGTCGTACAGCGTGGCCCCGACGGGGCCGCCCAGGAAGGGGCCGACGATGTAGGCCCACCACACGCTGTTTGGCCCGGGCAGGGCGATGGGTCCCCACCCGGCGAGGAGGGCGAACAGGCGCGGCCCCAGGTCGCGCGCCGGGTTGAGACCGGCTTGCGTCAGCGGGGCCAGTACGCTGATGATGATGGCCACGGCGAAGCCAATGAAGAAGGGGGCCATGTTGCCGCCCGGCGCGTCGCGGTTGCGCCGGTCTACCAACGCGAAAATGAAGAAGAGCAGGATCGCCGTGCCCAGCGCCTCGATCAGCATGACCGCGACGGGCGAGAGCAGCGCGAGCGTCGCCGGCGCCGTGCCGAAGACGGCGGGGTTGGGGCCGTACTCGCCGAAGACCATGCCGGAGAGTTGGCTGCCCGGTTGACCGCGCACCAGGTGATGCAGGGTCTCGAAGCGACCGATGAACGGCGCGAAGCAGGCGTAGAGCGTGGCGGCCGCCAAGAACGCGCCCATGAGCTGCGCCGCCCAGTAGGGGAGCACGCGCGCGGCAGGGAAGGTCTCGGGCCGGCGCAGGGCCACGCTCAGGGTGACGGCCGGGTTGAGGTGCGCGCCGCTCGCCGCGGCGGTGGCGTAGATGGCCAGGCTGATGCCGAAGCCCCACACCACGGCCACTTGCCAGAGCCCGACCTGCGCCCCGGTGATGACCGCGCTCATGACCGAGCCGCAGCCGAAGAAGGCCAGGATGTAGGTGCCGACCAGTTCGCCGACGCAGGCCCGCGCCAGGGACGGCAAAGACGCAGCGCGCGCGGGGGGCAGCGCCGACGCCGGCGCCGTGCCCGGATGGCGCGCGCGCTCCCTCATGAGGCGTCCCCGGCGCACACGAGGGAGCGGATCGCCAGGCGGCGTCCCGTCGCGGGGTGCGGCACGTTCAGCAGGTAGAGGATGCGCGTCATCAGCTCGCGCCGCACGGTGCAGAAGGCACGCCGCCGTTCCTCGTCGTCCGCGACAAGCGCCGGATCGGGGAAGCTCCAGTGGATGCGCACCGGGTCGTCGGCGAAGACCGGGCACTGATCGCGCACGCGGTCGCACACGGTGATGATGTAGTCGAACGCCTGGCCCGCGAACGGGTCCAGCGACTTGGACGTGTGGCGCGTCGTGTCGATGCCCCACTCCACGAGGAGGGCGAGGGCGTCGGGGTGGACCGCGGTCGGCTCGCTCCCGGCGCTGTGGACCTCGACCCCCTCGCCCCCCAGGTAGCGCATGATGCCCTCGGCGAGCTGCGAGCGGGCGCTGTTGTGCGTGCAGAGGAACAGGACGCGCAGCGGGCGATCAGTGTCGGCCGTCGGGCCGTCGGCGTCGGCGTCGGCCGCCTCGACGTGGAGCGCGGCGCCGGCCGCGGTGTAGAGCGCCTGCAAACGGTCGAGGTCGAGGCTGTAGTAGACATCGCGCGCGTCGGCCGTGCTGCGGCGGTCGCGCAGCAGCCCCAGGGCGCGCAGGTGCTTGAGGTGATACGATACGGCGTTCTGCGGGACGCGCACCTGCTCCACGATTTCGCCGCTTTTGAGGTCGGTCAACGCGAGCAAGCGCAGGATGGTCAGCCGTGTCTCGTCGGCGAGCGCCTTGAAGAAGGGGAGCACGTCGGGTGCGGGGCGGGCGTCGAGGGGGATGGGCACCGGACACCTCAAACATATTCAATAAAAGTTGATACAATCTACATTGAAATAATAGGCCGCGTCGCCTCCCCTGTCAAGGACCAGCATGGATCGGACGCCGTTTCGCGGCTGGCCGGCGGGGCGCGCCCCTCCCTCGGGGTGGCGGTCCCCCCGGTCCCCCGCCGCGCCCTGCATCCTTTTTGCCGCATCTCCGTCTACTTGTATGGACGGCCTACAGGGGCTGCCGACAGACCACTGCACCTGCAACGGAGGATTAGAATGACACTGACAGAAGCACCCATACCTACCATGAGCGCGATGATCGAGCACGCCGCGCCCGCACGGACGGTGGAGATCGACTTTCTCTACCTGGACCTGACCGCATGCTCCCGCTGCGTCGGCAGCGACGAGAGCCTGCGCGCGGCGCTCGACCTGGTGCGCCCAGCCCTCGCAGCGACGGGGGTCGACGTCGCGCTGCGCAAGACGCTCGTCGCGTCGGAGGAGCAGGCGCGCGCTCTGCGCGTCGTGAGTTCGCCGACGATCCGCGTCAACGGGCGGGATATCGCCGGCGCGCTACAGGAGAGCGCCTGCGCCGACTGTGGCGACCTCTGTGGGTGTGGCGAGGAGACCGACTGCCGCGTGTGGACCTACGAGGGGCGGGAGTACACCGAGGCGCCGGTCGGGCTGATCATGGAGGCCATCCTGGGCGCGGTCTACAGTGGAGTCGCGCCGGTCGCCCACGCGGCGCGGCCGTACGAGGATGTCCCCGCCAATCTCAAGCACTTCTATGCGGGCAAGGCGGCCAAGGAGCAGGAGGACGGAGAAGGGGTGGCGGTGTCGTCCTGTTGCGCGCCGGCTGTGCAGGCGACCTGCTGCGCGCCCTCGAAGAAGGCGACCTGCTGCGGGCCGACCAACGCGGGGAGCTGCGGCTGTCAGTGACCGGGGGCTTGTGAGGACGGACATGGAGACGATCCTGGAAACGACCTGGGAGGAGCTGTCCACGCGGCTGCGCGGCTTCATCGCCCGGCGCGTCGGGGATGAGGCCGAGGCCGAGGACATCCTGCAAGAGGTCTTGCTGCGCATCCACCGCCACGGCGACACGCTAGAGCGGGCCGCGCACGTCCACGCCTGGGTCTACCAGATCGCGCGGAACGCCATCACCGACGCCTATCGGGCTCATGGCGCGCGCGCCGCCCTCGCCGCGGCGCTCGTCGGCCCCGACCGCGCGGTGGAGGACGCGCCGGCATCAGCCGACCTGCGCGCGGAGTTGGCGACGTGCCTCGCGCCGATGATCGACCGGCTCCCCGACGCCTACCGCCAGGCCATCATGCTCACTGAGTTCGAGGGTCTCACGCAGGAGAGCGGCGCGGCGCGGCTCGGTCTATCCCTACCGGGGATGAAGGCGCGGGTCCAACGCGCGCGGCGGCGGTTGAAGACCATGCTGTTGGAGTGCTGCCAGGTCGAGCTCGATCGGCGTGGAGGCATCGCCGCATACGAGGCGCGGGAGGCGGCGTGCCGCGGCTGTCGCACGGAGGACGCGCCCCTCACCTAGCAGAAGGAGGTCCCGCGGGAACGGACAACGGACAGGAGGCGCCGCCTCGGCGGGCGTCGCTCGTCACCGGCGCCCGCCTCGACGGCCAGCGTGGCACGACGCATTGACAATCTTCGATGCAACGTGCTAGAGTAGGGGCATGGAGACACGCACCCGCACGCTGCCGACCCGGCACAAGAACGAGCCGTGCTGTGCCCCGCCCGCGGCCCCGAGCCTGACGCAGGGGCAGACGACGACGCTGGCCGACCGCCTCAAGGCACTGGGCGACCCGACGCGCCTGCGCATGCTCGACCTGCTCGTGCAGCAGGTCGAGCCCCTGTGCGTGTGCGACCTCACGCCGCAGTTCAGCCAGAACCAGCCCACGATCAGCCATCACCTCAAGCTGCTGCGCGAGGCTGGCCTGATCGACAGCGACAAGCAGGGCATTTGGGCCTACTACCGGGCCAGCGACGAGGGGAGGAGGAGCCTAGCGGCCGTCAAGACGCTCACCTAACGCCCCTTTTTTACCCCTATGCATCGACGTTTGTCGATAAGGAGACCACGATGCGCCACCTACTCGCCACCCGACGCGCCCGTAGCGCGACCCGTACCCTCGCCGCGACCACGTTTTGCGACGCGTGTAGCGAGGTCTGCACGCCGGCGTGCCGGCATGACGCCCTGCGCGAGCGGACCTATCGCCGGGTGCAGGAGAGCGGCCTGAACCTTCGCTAGACAACCCCTCATCTCTGTGAACGCCGCTATAGATCGACAAGGAGGAAGACGATGACCCAGGACACGACGACAGGCGCCCGCGTCCCCGCGGAGACCATCATCGAGCGCGTGCGCGAGCGATACGCCGGCGCGGCCCGCCGCGTGCAAGCCGGGGGCGGCGCCTGCTGCGCCGATGACTGTTGCTCCGACACCGATGATCCCATGACGGGGAACCTCTACGACGCGGCGCAGACGGAGGGGCTGCCCGAGGACGCGGTGCTGGCCTCGCTCGGCTGCGGCAACCCGACCGCGCTCATCGACCTGCGCGCGGGGCAGACCGTGCTCGACCTCGGCTCGGGCGGCGGGATCGACGTGTTGCTCTTGGCCCGGCGCGTGGGGCCGACCGGCTTCGTGTATGGCGTGGACATGACCGACGAGATGCTGGCCCTGGCCATGGAGAACAAGGCCAAAGCCGGCGCGACCAACGTCGCCTTCCTCAAGGGGCGCATCGAGGAGATCCCGCTGCCGGCCAACTCGGTGGACGTGGTGATCAGCAACTGCGTCGTCAACCTGGCCGCCGATAAAAGCCTTGTGCTGCGTGAGGCCTACCGCGTGCTCACGCCGGGCGGCCGCTTCGCCGTCAGCGATGTGGTGGCCGATGGACCGGCGCCCGCGGGGCTGCGCGGCAACATGGAGGCCTGGGTCGGGTGCCTCGCCGGCGCATTGGAGATCGACGCCTATACGGCCCTGCTCACGGATGCCGGCTTCGAGGATGTGGGCGTGGAGATCACGCGGCGCTACACTGCCGCGGAGGCGGGGTTGGACCCGGCCACGTTGCCGGCCGGTTGGCAGGCGGGCGACGGCACGCTGGCCAGCGCCTTCGTCCGCGCGACCAAGCCTGTCGCGGAGGCAGCGTCCCAAGCACAGGATGCCGAGCGGCAGGTTCCCGTGCTCGCGTCGGGCGGCGGGTGCTGCGTACCCGCGTGCCGCAGCTAGTCGCGTCGGTGGCAGGCGTGACCGCACGCGACATGGGCGCGCGACCGGGCGGCGCGTCGTCCACGCCGCCCGGTCGCGCACGTCGGCTTGCTATGGGTGGGCCGCCCAGGATCGCATCACCCGTTTTTCTCCGCGCGGAACAGGTCAAGGCTGAGGCGCCGGCATGGGCTGCACGCCGCGCCAGCCGGCCAGCACCAGGGGTGTCGGAGTCGCATCGCCGGCTGACGTCGGAGGCGGCAAGAACGATAGGACGACGCGCTGTCCGTCCGAGGCCGTTGCCTGGAGATAGCCCGTCACGTTCGTCATCGTGACCGTGGACGTGATGGCGGTGGCCGGCGGACACCCCGTCCGGGTTGAACAGGGTCGCCCCTGCTGCGGGCCGGGACGCGCCGTGGTGATGGTCGCGCTCACGGTGACATACAGGGGATCGGCGGCGTGCGCCGCATCCTGGGCGAAGGCGCCGGTGGCGCTGATGATCCCGGTCACGGGGAACCCACATGGCCCCTCCATGGGGCACGCGATCGCCGCGCCCCGACCCAGCGACCGCTCGATGGGCGGGCCGACGACACGACGCCGGATCGAGAACGTGCCCGCCGTGGGCTGGCCGCACCCGCTGTAGCCCGAGAGCGTGAGCGTCCCGCGCAGCAGCCACGGCCGCGCCACAATGGCGGTGGTGGCCCGGCGCGGCTCCACCGCGCCGGACAACACACCCGACCGGGCTCCTGGTCGTTCCGGTACGATGCGTGGGCCGATCTGATAGGCGCCAAGCGCGGCGCACGACGCCTGTGGCAGGGCACGTTGCGCCCGCACGGGCGCACTCCCTATCGCGCCGCCGGACGCGCCGAGGACGGCGACCGCCCCGGCCACAACCAGGGCCCGGATCATCCTGAGAGAAGAGTGCATGGGTGTCCCTCCTGTGTTCTGGACGCTACCTTCCTACCATCATAGACGAACGGGCGCGTCAAGGGGTCACGATGGGGATCGACAGACGACCGCGCTATGCGTGCAGAGGGAGGACGTTCTTGGCCGAGAGGACCACGAGAGGTAGAGAGGACGCACAGCGCGGAGGCCCCGGGAGCCCCCGATGCGCCGTCGCCCATCCGCGGTATCACGCGCAACGTGTTCGTCCTCTCTCTGGTGAGCCTGTGTACCGACGTCTCCAGCGAGATGATCTACCCGCTCGTGCCGCTTTTACTCACCGGCGCGTTGGGCGTCCCCGCGACCGTCGTCGGCCTGATTGAGGGGCTTGCCGAGGCCATCGCCAACGTGCTCAAGCTGGTCTCCGGCCGCATCATCGATCGGCGTGGTGGCCGGCGCGGCTGGGTCTTCGCCGGGTACGGCCTCTCGCCCTCGCGAAGCCGCTCCTGGCGCTGGCGACCCTCTGGCCGCTCGTCCTGCTGGCGCGCCTCGTCGACCGGGTGGGCAAGGGCACGCGTACGACCCCGCGCGACGCGCTCATTGCCGCCTCGAGCGACCCCGCGACGCACGGCCGGGCCTTCGGTTTCCATCGGACCATGGATACCCTTGGCGCGGTCATCGGTCCCCTGTCTGGCGTGGGATTGTTGACCTGGACGGCGCGGGACTTTCGGCTCGTCGTCCTGGTGGCCACGGTCCCGGCCATCATCGGGGTGAGCCTCATCGGTCGCGTGCGTGAGCCTGCGTGGCGAACCGCCGCCGCGCCATCCAGCGCCCCACCACGCGCCTTCGCCTATCGCACGCCCCGCACGCCTATCGCACCTTCCTCGGCATCGGGCTGCTCTTCGCGCTCGGCAATTCGTCGGACACCTTCCTCATCCTCCGCGCGCATAGTCTGGGCCTGAGCGACGTGACGGCCGTCCTGGCCTACGCCTTCTACAACCTCGTCTATGCGGCCGTCGGATGGCCGGCCGGCCTCCTCTCCGACCGGCGCGGTCGCCGGAGCATCCTGGTGGCGGGATGTCTCCTGTTCGCCCTCGTCTACGGCGGGATGGGCTTGGCGATGGGATCGTTAATTGTGTGGCCGCTCTTCGCGCTGTACGGCCTCTACATCGCGCTGACCGAGGGGGTGAGCAAAGCCTACATCACCGAGCTCGTGCCGGCCGACCACCGCGGTGGCGCCTTGGGCTTGTACGCCGCGACAACGGGCCTGATGGCGTTAGTGGCGAGCCTCCTCGCCGGAATCCTGTGGGATCGCGTGAGCCCATCCGCCCCCTTCTACGTCGGCGGGATCACCGCGTTACTCGCCGCCGGCGCCTTGGTTGTGCTCCGTCCACGATCGCCCGCTTGACCCACCGGCGCGTGATGGCGTGCCTGGCCGCATGATATCTCTGCACGGCGTAGCGCGTCGTGCATGGTAGGCGTTGCCGAGTCGAAGAATACAGTCGGGTCCGTCGGGTCCGTGCCGCGCCCCTCAACCCCTACCGCGCGCACGGCAGTCGCCGGCCGGGGAACAGCGCCCCCTATACCCCCTGGGGTATTTCCTGTATACTGGTGCCAGGAATACCCCAGGGGGTATAGGGCGAGCAGGGGCGAGGGAGGACTGTATGGTGGACGACACGCAGCGCCGCAACGTGAGCCGGCGACTCAGCCGAATCGAGGGGCAGGCGCGCGGCATCAAGAAGATGGTGGACGAGGACCAGGACGCGGCCGCGATCCTGGTGCAGCTCATGGCCTTACAGAAGGCGACCCGGGCCGCCGCGACCGCGCTGGTGACGGCGCAGGCGGCGGCGCGCATCAAGGAGAGCATCCGGGCGGCGCTGATCGCCTGTCCCGGGCCGTGCGATCACTGCGACGAGTTAGTGGCCGTCGATCGGGCGTTGGCGGACCTGGACCTCGCTGCCCTGCTGGCCGCGCACCTCAAGGTCGCCGCCCCCGATGAGGCACGGCTATGACCCCGACGACCCCTGCGGAGCCCAGGACGGTGGAACTGACCGTGCCGGGCATCTGCTGCACGGAATGCATGCAAGGGGTCGATATCGCCCTGCGCCACGCCGCCGGCGTCGCGGACCTGCGCATCCTGGGGACCGCCGAGAAGGTGCGCGTGACCTACGACCCAGACGTGACCACACCCGAGGATGTCGTGCGCGCGGTCGAGCGCGTGGGCCATCCGGTCCAGAGCTGGCGGCCCGCGCGCGGGACCACGGCCAGCGCGACACCACCGGCGTCATCCGCTCCCGCGCGCCCCGCGCCGCTGCCAAAGGAGGAGATCGACAAGCGCCGGGCCGCGCTCGGGCTGGACACGCCGCTCCACGCGGTGCGCGACCACGGGTTCGCCACCCTGCGGCTGGCCTTCGTCGGTTTCGTGGGCCTCCTGGCCCTGTCCGAGATCGCGGGGGAGAGCCTGGGCCTCTTCCGCTCGGTCGAGGAGCGGATACCGGCGCCCGTCGCCCTGGCGGCGGCCGCGCTCGGTGGCTTCCCCATCTTCCGGGGCGCCATCCTGGGCCTGCGCGCGCGGCAGATCAACACCGACCTGGTGATGAGCGTGGGCATCCTCGCCGCCGCGGCCAGCGGCGAGTTCATCCCCGCCGCCCTGATCGTGTTCTTCGTCATCGCGGCGCACTACCTGGAGGAGCTGACGGTGGGCCGCTCCCGCCGCGCCATGCAGGAGCTGGTGGCGCTGGTGCCACGCACCGCGCGGGTCAAGCGCGCCGGCGGTGTGGGCGAGGAGGAAGTGCCCGTCGAGGCCCTGCGCGCCGGCGACGTGGTGGTGGTGCGCACGGGCGAGCGCATCCCCATCGACGGTCGTGTGGCGACGGGGCAGGCCACGGTGAACCAGGCCGCGATCACCGGCGAGTCGATCCCCGTCGAGAAGGGGCCGGGCGCCGAGGTCTTCGCCGCCACCGTCGCCGAGGGCGGCTACCTGGAGGTGCGGGTGCTTGCCGTGGGCGAGGACACGACCCTGGGGCGCATCGTGCAGCTCGTCGAGGAGGCCGAGGCGAACAAGGCCCCGGTGCAGAAGTTCGCGGATCGCTTCTCGACCGTGTTCCTGCCCATCGTGCTCGCCGTGGCGGGCGGGACGTTCCTGGTCACGCACCACGCGCTCGCGGCCGTCGCGGTCCTCGTCGCCGCCTGCCCCTGCGGGGTGGGCCTGGCCACGCCGCTCTCCGTCGTCGCGGCGGTCGGGGCTGGGGCGCGGCGCGGGTTGCTGATCAAAGGCGGCCTCTATCTGGAACTGCTGGCCAAGGCCGACACGCTGCTGGTGGACAAGACCGGCACGCTGACCCACGGCCGCCCGCGCGTCACCGACGTCGTCCCGTGGGGCGCGGAGAGCACCGACGCGCTCGTGGCCCTGGCCGCCGCGCTCGAACACTACTCCGAGCACCCGCTGGCGCGCACCGTCCTCGACGAGGCGGTACGCCGCACACTCACGCTGGCCCCCGCCATGGACGTAGAGCTACTGCCGAGCCGAGGGCTCGTGGGGTCCGTCGACGGTCGCGCCCTGGTGCTAGGCACACGCCGGCTGCTCGCCGAGCGCGGCATCGCCCTGTCCGAGGCCGACGAGGGGGCCATGGCCGCGCTGGAAGCGGAGGGCAAGACGGTCCTGCTGCTCGCCGGCGACGGCGTGCTGCTCGGGGTGCTGGCGGCGGCCGACACGCTGCGGCCGGAGGCGCCTGCGGCCCTCGCGCGGGTCCGGGCGCTCGGCGTGCGGCGCGTCGTGCTGCTCACAGGTGACAACGAGCGCGTGGCGGCGGCCGTCGCGCGGCAGGCCGGCATCGCGGAGGTCGCGGCCAACCTGCTGCCCGAGGATAAGATCGCCACGGTGCGCCGGCTGCAAGGCGAGGGGCGGCGCGTCATCATGGTGGGCGACGGCATCAACGACGCCCCCGCGCTGACCCAGGCCGATATCGGGATTGCCATGGGCGTGGCCGGGACCGACGTGGCCCTGGAAGCGGCCGACGTGGCGCTGATGCGCGACGACTGGATGGAGGTGCCCCAGGCGATTGAGCTGGGCCGGCGCACCTACCGCACGATCCGTCAGAACATCATCTTCGGCATCGGCTTCAACGTGCTCGTGATCGGCCTGGCCGCGGTGGGCCTGATCGGGCCGGTCATCGCCGCCGCCTCGCAGGCCGTCCCCGATATCGCCGTGGCTCTCAATGCGTCCCGCCTCCTGCGGTCCGGTCGCCAGGACAAGGAGAGCAGCACACCATGAACACCGCACCAATACGGGGAGCACAGGACCGGCCTACAAAGGCCGTGCAGAAAGCCGGCCGGCAGGAGCAGCGCCGCCGGGAGGAGCAGCGTCGCGTCGCACAGCAACGGCGGCGCCGGCTGATCCTGCGCATCACCCTTCTCATGCTGGCCCTCGCTGTCCTCGGCGGGATCGGGCTGGCCATGCGCGCGGCGACCGCGTCGCCTGCTCCGCTCACGGGCAGCGACCGGCCCGCATCCCCTCGTCTCCCTGGATTGCAGCGCACGGCGGCCCCCTGGCAGCCGGAGTACGCATCGCTCGCCCAGCGGACCGCCGTCCTGCAATTTCCGCCAGGTGGCACGGAATCGTTCCACATCCATGCGCTGCTCCATGTCTACGTCAACGGTCACCCGGAGCCCGTGCCCGCGCAGATTGGTCTCACGCCCGTCTCCGAGACACCGATGCACACCCATGATGCGACCGGGATCATTCACATGGAAGCGGCATACCCCTTCGCGTTCCGGCTCTCCGATGTCTTCGGCGTGTGGGGTGTGGCCTTTTCACCGACGCGGCTCGGCTCCTACACGAACGACGGACAGAACCGGGTCTACGTCTATGTCAACGGACACCCCATCACCACCATCATGACGCATGCGCTCAAGGCGCACGATAACATCGTCGTCGCCTATAGACGGCGCGGGTCATTTCCAACGGCGCCGTCCACCGCTGCCCTCAGCGGGCTATAGGCTGTGAAGGGGCGCCGCCTGTGGATAGGACGGCACAAGGCGCGCATCGACCGCTTGACCCAGGCGTGGGTCGGCAACGCGCGGACGGCCCGCACGTACCTGGCTCGCAGGAGGACCGGAAGGCAGGGAGGCACATGCTCGATTGGGAGGCGCAGTACCGGGCGGGCGACACGCCGTGGGAACTGGGCAGGCCGTCGCCGCCCCTGGTTGATCTCGTGGACGCTTACCGCGCGTGCCTGGGTCGTGTCCTCGTTCCCGGCTGCGGGCGCGGCGACGATGCCCTGTACGTCGCCACGCTCGGGGCCGACGTAAGCGGCTGGGACCCCGCGCCCTCGGCCATCGCGGCGGCGCGGGCGGCGGCACAGGGGCAGGGACTCCCCGTCACCTTCGACGTGCGCGACGCCCTGGCCCCGGAGCTGAGGGACGTCGGCGCGTTCGACACCTGGATCGAGCACACTTTCTTCTGTGCCCTCCCCCCGGAATCGCGCCCGCGCTACGCGGAGAGCGCGGCGGCCGTGTTGCGCCCCGGCGGCCTGCTCCTGGGCATCTTCGTCCTCGACGGACGCCCCGGCGGCCCGCCCTACAGCACGACCAGCGCGGACCTGCTGACCCTGTTCAGACCATGGTTCGATCTCGTGCGCGCGACGCCGGCGATGAACTCGCCCGGCATGTGGGCGGGGCGCGAGACTATGCTGGCCTTCGCACGCCGAGACCCGCGCATGACGGCACGGCCCGCACACCTCTCTCCCGTCGTTGGCTGATGTCTTCCGCCTCATTCAGCCCAGTTCGTGCTGGGCGCGGGGCACATGCCCTCAACGCGCCGTCTGGCGGAGCGGCAATCCCTGCTGCCGCCATGCGTCCATACCGCCGGCGAGATCCCAGACGTTCCGATACCCGAGCCGAACCAGACGCCGCGCGGCGATCGCGCTCATCCGCCCGCTCCGGCAGTAGAGCACGATCATCGCCGTTTTCACCGGCAGCCTCGCCAGATTCCGGTCGATCTGGTCGAAGGGGATGAAGCGATCTGTCCGGGAAATCTCACCGTCATAGGGCACATGCACGTTGACCAGAGTGAAGCGCTTGTGCCGCAGCAAGGCCATCAGGCGCTGGGGGGTGACGTCGATGTAGCTGCCGCCCCGCGCCGCGATCCGCGTCTCCCCACCCGGGAGTCCAGTGCTGTGGACCATCCACATCGGCGCTGCGTGCATCCTCCCGCTGGGCTGACTGCCACTGATTGCGGCCAGCAACCCAACGGCGGTCACGAGAAACCTTCTGGAAAACATGCCTACCTCCTTTTCTACGTCTAGGTGCGGGTGTCCCGCATCTCTGTCACTATAGCGCGCCCCGGATGCCGCACCGTCCAGCGTCGGGTGGACACTCCCAGGAGGATGCCACCACACCGGCGATGCGGTGAGCACACTCCCCACGTGTGCCACAGCCATCCCGACGACGTCACGGCTGCCCGTCGGCCGGGCGGTTATATCGCTGGCTGGAAGAGGGCCGCGAGCCGTAGGAAGACGCCGGCGTAGACCATGACGCCCATCAGGACAAGCAAGGCGCCGGAGGTCAGATTGATCACACCAAAGTAGCGATTGATGCGCCGCAGGCGCACCGCCAAGCCCTGCACGAAGAACGCCGCGAGCAGAAACGGGAGGCCCAGGCCGAGCGAGTAGGCCACGAGCAGGAGGACGCCCTGCCCCAGCGTGGCCGCGTTGCCGGCCAGCAAGAGGATGGACCCCAGCATGGGCCCGATGCAGGGCGACCACCCGGCCGCGAAGGCCAGGCCCAGTGCGGCGCTGCGTCCCACGCCGACGCCTGTGGTGGGGTCGACGTGCGCGCGGCGCTCCCGGTACAGCCACGAGACGCGCAGGAGACCGGCCGTGTGCAGGCCGAAGAGCACGATCAAGATGCCCGCGACGTGGCGGAGCAGCAGGAGATGCGTGCGCAGGAGCACGCCGAGCACGCTGGCCGAGGCGCCCAGGGCCACGAAGATGACGCTGAAACCAGCCACGAACGCGGCGGCGTGCAGCAGGATGAGGGCACGCGACGGTTGGACACCGGCGGTTGTGACGGCGCTCGTTCCTCCCGTGCTCGCCGGAGAGGCGAACGCCGCGACGGGTGTCCCGCGACCGGCGATGCCGGCGAGATAGGACAGGTACATCGGGACCATGGGGAGGCAACACGGTGAGACGAAGGAGACGAGGCCCGCGGCAAAGGCGAGACTGAGTTCGACGGGGCTCATGAGGCGCGCGCCTCTCGAATCAAGCGCGCGAGGGTTTGATCGTCCGGGAACGGCTGGGCGTACTTGATTTTGATCACGCCGCGTGGCGTGACGAAGAACGACTCAGGCTGTCCCGTTGTGCCGTACTCGATGGCTATGTCGCTGGTGTCCCACACGTTGGGGTACGTGATATCGTACCGGCGCAGGAAGTCGCGCGGCGTTGCCGAGACGGGGTCGTCGATTTCATCGATGCCGATGAAGACGACCCCCTTGTCCCGCCAGGCGCGCCACTGCCGCTCCAGGAGGGGCGCCTCCTCCTGGCAGGGCACGCACCCCGACCACCAGAAATTGATCATGACCGCCTTGCCGCGCAGCGCCGCAAGATGCAGCGCACCGCCGCCGTAGAGCGGCAGTGTGAAGTCGGGCGCCGGCCGATTGAGTGGTTGCAGCGGATTGGTCGTCGCGGGGCGCAGGACCGCTACCACAAGCAGAGCGACCAGGCCCGCTGCGCACGCGGCCGGCACCCAGAGGAGCGGCCCCCGACGTCGTCTCGGCACGGCAACCGCATCGAGCGCCGCACCAGGCGCCGGCGTCACCTCATGTGCTATCTCCATCGGTCGCCGCTCCTCTCCCCATCGATCCTACGTCGCGTCTGGCCGTGGGCGACGCGTGAGTCATCCCGTCCATGAACCAGTTGTTGCTAGCTCACCTGAACGACGGCCACCCTGTCCGCGGCGTCCGGCCCCCTCTCATGCCGCGGCGCACCTCCGCCTGATCGGGGCTGATCTGTCCCGGCCCCCGCGCCACGATCGATCGGCCCCCTCTCAAGGCCTCAGGGACTGGATCGCCGCCGCCACGCGGCCCGACGTCGGCGCGTCGACGTACGCGCGCACGTCGCCGCGTTGGTCGATCAGATACAACCCCAGTGAGTGCGTCGGGTCCGCCTCGGGATGTCCCTTCACGGGCGGTGGGGCAGGCGCGACGTGGTACGCATGCCAGACGGGGGCGAGGACGCGACGCGTGCCCGTGAGGTACTGCCAGCGCCGGTCTAGCCCCGCCGCCCGGCCAAAGGCGACCGCCGCCTGGCGCGCATCGCTCTCCGGCTCGACGCTGACCGTGATGAAGTCTACCCCGGCTCGCCGCGCCCCCAGGAGGGCTTCCACGCGGGCGAGTTGCCGCCCCTCGACCGGGCATTGCCCCCGACAGGTGACGCTGAGGAAGTCGAGGGCGACGATGTGACCGCGCAGCCCAGCCAGCGAGACGCGCTGCCCCTCCTGGTTCGTGAGCGTGAAGGCGGGAGCGCGCCAGGCGCCGGACGGGAAGGTCAGATCGGGCTGCACGGAGCCCGTCCCCGCCCAGGTCGCGCCCGGCGCCGCTGCCACCACGCGGCTCTGGGCGCAGCTATCGGCGGTGGACAGGCCCCATCCGCAGCGCAGGGTCACGTCGTCGACCGCGCCGACAACCGTGCCGCGCACGCGTCCGGTCGTGTCGACGAAGACGCTCGTGGGGAGGCCGGCGACGTTGTAGCGGTCGGCCACATCCTGCCGCGCGTCGAGGACCATGGGGTAGGTCAGGCCCATCCTCCGCACCAGCGCGCGCGCCTGCGCGGGGACGTCGCCCAGCGTGTCGACGCCAACCACGGTGACGCCGCGCGCCCGGTAGCGGCGATACGCGGCCTCCAGCGTCGGCATCTCCTCCTTGCACGCCGCGCAGTAGCTGGCCCAGAAATTGAGCAGGACCGGATGGCCGCGCAGCGCCTCCAGCGAGAGCCGCCCGTCACCCGCGAGCAGCGGCAGCGCGAAGGGCGGGGCGGCCGCGGTGGCCTGTGTCGCCGTCGCGGGGCGCAGCAGCGCCGTCCCGAGCAGGGCCAGCGCCAGTGTCCCGGCCAGACCGGCCGTGGCCCGACGCCAGTGTCCCCGCCTCACGAATAATCGCGGTGTCATACACATCCTTCATCGGGGCATGATGAGCGGCCTATCGCATGCCGCGGTGCGCGGGGGCGGAGTCATGCGCCCCCATACCGCACCTGACCTACGTCCCTCCCTGACCTACGTCCCTCCTGGCCACGAGAAGCGCGTGGTCGGGGACGCCCAGGGTGGCCCCACCTCCAGCGTGATCAGCGCATGCGGCGTGAGCGGGATCGCGCGGGGGTCACCCGCGTACAGGCGGCCCCCGACGTAGGCGCGCACCTGCTGACCGTGTCCCGCCGTGGCGGAGGCGACCTGTGTGCGGCTGAGCGGCTGGGCCCAGATATCGAATAATTGCCCGAGCGTGTTCTGGTCCTGCGAGGGCGACTCGACGTGGATGACCCCATCGGGGCTGTGCGTGTGTAGGGCGAAGAGGCAGCCCTTCACGTCATTGACGCCGATGCCCTGCGGAACAGGGATGGGCTTGCCCTTGTCGTAGATCGTCAGGTGCTGGTGGGTGTGCGTCACGCTGCCCTCGCTCGAGACGCACTGGATGCCGTCGATCGTGGGCGCCGCCTGGGCCCGGTTCGCAAACGCGCTGACCCCGAGCAACGCCACCACCACCACGCCAACCACTCCGCCCCCACCCCACCACAGCCGCCGCTGGCGGCGGCGCGCGGCCTCCTCGCGCGCCCGCCGCGCCTCGCGCGGCGCCGCGCGCCGCTGCTGCCTCGTCTCCCTGGGAGCGTTCATCCCCATCCTCCGTCCTGTGTCCTGTGCCACGCAGCCACGCATACCCCCGCCGTGTCGACACGACGCCTGCGCCGCCACGGCGGTTGTAATCTCCTACACTGTGTCGTATTATAGGGGGAGGGCGCGTATGCGTCAACGACGCCGTGTCGATAGGGGACGGGGTGGGCGCCGCCCCGCTGATCCGGCGACAGACGGCCGATACCGACAAAGAGAGGGACGATGGCGGACGAGGAGAGGGATGCGCCACACCTGGGAGAGTTGGAGGCCGCGATCATGGAGGTGATCTGGACGCACCGGGCAGCGACCGTACGTGCGGTGCTGGGCCACTTGAAGCGCACCCCCCCGCCTGGCTACACGACCGTGGCCACGATCATGACGCGTCTGGTTGACAAGGGACTGTTGGGCCGGGCGCGCGCGGGCAAGACGGACCTGTACCGTCCCATGTACGACCGCGGCGAGTTCGAGCGCCGCACGGCGGCCGCCGCGATCGATCGCTTGGTCGATGCCTACGGCGATGTCGCCCTGGCCCAGTTCGCCACCGCGCTGGAGAACGCGGATCCGGAGCGGCTAGAGCGCCTGCGCGCCCAGTTCACGCTGTCCGGGGCCGAGGGAGGTGAGCATGCGTAGATCCGTCGCGCTCCCCCTGGCGCTCTCCACGACCGTGTTGGCCGCGCTCGTCCCTGCCGTGTGGCAGCGCCACATCGTCTGCGCCATGGCGCAGACGGCGTGCGGACCCTCAGCCCTCCTCTGGTCGCTCGTGTGCTCCATCCTCCTCGCCGCCGGCTTGTGCCTACTGGCCCTGGCCGTCTGGCGGGCACTCGGGAGCGTGCGGCTCCAGCGGGCGCGGACGGCGGAGGCCCTGCGGCCCCTGCTCGCGCTGCCCGCGGACACGCCGCCCGCCGACCTCGCCACCGTGCTGCGGACGCTCCACCTCGAGGGCCGGACCACGCTGATCGCCTGCGCGGCGCCGGTGGCGCTCTGCCACGGCCTGCGATGGCCACGCATCCTGCTCTCGACCGGCGCCGTGCGCGGGTTATCGATGACCGAGATGGAGGCCGTCCTGCGCCATGAATATGCCCACGTGCGGCGACACGACCCGCTGCAGCTGGTCGTCGCGCGCGCGCTGGCCGCGGCGCTGCCGGCGGTCCCCCTGCTCGGCAAACTCGCGGCGACGTTGCCCGCGGCGCAGGAACTGGCCGCCGACCGGGCGGTGCTCTCCACGATCGGGGCGGACGCGCTCGCCCGCGCTTTGCTCAAGGTTGGCGCTGCGGGCGGCGCGCCGCGCGGACCGCTGGTCGCGGTCGGGGCTTTCAGCGACGCGGAGTTGGCCGACGCGCGCATCGGCCAACTCCTGGGCGAACCCGTGCCGCGCCTGTCGCCCTCCCCCCGCACGCTCCTGGTCGCCGGCGCGACGCTCGGCCTGGCCGCCACCCTCGCGGCGTTGGTCCCGCTGCTGTGGTGTATCATTCTGGCTCCGGCCCTGCTGGGGATCGCGGCCGGGGGCGGGAAGCGCGGTAAGCGCCGGGCGGCGCGGACCCAAGGTGGTGGATCATGGCCCGGCCGGCCTCGCCCGGGCGGCATATCATGTCGCCGTCGAGATACGCTCGTGGCGCGTGGGCCGGCCCCTCTCTCCGAGCCCCGCGGGCTACGCGCCATCCTCGTCCCCGTAGAGCGCCGGGGGCGGCGCAAGGACCACGAGGTTTGGGGGCACATCCTCCTCATCTAGCAGGTCAGCCGGGAGAGGGCCGAAGAGGAACCCGTCCACGCTGAGCGTGTGCCGGTCGCCCCAATAGACGACGGCCGCCAGGGCGATCGCGACCACGTTGCCCACCACGGCGACGGCAACAGCGATGCGCTCCGCACCGCCCGCAAGACCCCTGGGGAGCGGCAAAGCGCCGATGGATCCTGCCACCGATAGGGTTCCACCGATGGAGGCTGGAGCCCCCATCGTCAGGCGCAGCACGAGCAACCCCGTGGCCAGGAGCAGCGCCGCCGCGGTGACCAGGGCCACGGGCCGCAGGAACAGGCCGATCACCAGGTACAGGGCGGCGAGGGCGGCGAGCCAGGGCAGGGCCAGGGCCAGCGGACCGGCCATCGCGGCCGGACGCAGGTGAGAGGCGGTGAGGCTGGCCCGCAAGGGGACCGGCGCCCGACGCTCGGCGAGGACCAAGGTCGCGCTCAACAGTGCGCGCGCCGCCACCGTCGCGACGGCGCGGCTCCGTCTGTGGCGTCGGAATCGCCCCCGGATGATCGTCGCCATAGGCGCCCTCCCACATGCGTCATCGGTGCGGGACCGCGGCGCGTGTCCGTGGCCTACACCGTCGCTGTTGATAGCGACGCCCTGTCCTCGGCGGAGCAAGGGAAAACAGACAGCGCCCGTCGGCGCCCGCGCTCTGTGGTCACGCCACCCATGAGGCGCTACATCATGCCGCGCATGGGGCCGACGTCGCGCGTGCTGGTCTCGCCGTACCAGGCCTTCAGGTAGCCTTCCATCTCGGCGATCTGGGCGGACTGGTCGCGAATGATCGACCGGGCGAGCCTCTTCAATAGGGGGTGCTGCGCGTGCACGAGCGCGTCGCGGGACATGTCGATGGCGATCTGGTGATGCGGGATCATCATGCGGAGGAACATGTGGTCGGACGTATCGCCGCCCATCATGTCGCCCGAGCCGGGGCCCATGCCGCCGCCCATCATGCCGCCCGAGCCGGGGCCCATGCCGGTCGGCCCCACGCCTTTGCCGGGATACCACTGCCGTATCCAAGCCCGCATCTGGTCGACCTGCGCCTGCTGCCCCGCGATGATGCGCCGAGCGAGGTCGCGCAGTGCGGGGTGGGCCGACTGGCTAATCATCATGCGCGCCGACATGATCGCGCCCTCGTGGTGCATAATCATGTCGTCCATGAAGCGCAGGTCGTAGGACGTGGCCGCCTGCGAACCGTTGCCCATCATGCCGCCCGACGAGCCGCCCATCATGCCGCCCGACGAGCCGCCCATCATCCCACTGCCCGCGCCATTGCCCATCATGCCGCCGGCTGGCGCGGCGGTCATGCCTCGGGCCAGCGTGACACTCGCGCCGCCCAGGAGCAGCGCTCCCGCGAGGAGCGCCCCCGCGGCTACCGCCATTGTTCGTCGAGTCATCGTCATTCTCCCCTCTCCCATGCCATCTCGCGCGACGTGTTCGTCTCGCCCAGGAGCCGACGCGCCTGGATATATTCCGCTTGACTGATCTCCCCGGCGGCGTAGCGTCGCTTGAGCACCACCAGCGCCTCCTCTGAACCGCGTATCCGGTCCGTACCGGGCAGGAGCGCCCGGACCAGCCAGACGATCGCCAGCACGACCGCGACCAGGACGAGCAGCGCGAACACCCCCCCGACCAGCATCATCGCGCCGCCTCCGCCGTTGTATCCCATCATGGTTCTGCCATCCTTTCTGTTTTGTCGCCCTTATCATGAAGCCCCTATACTCCACTCTACCGAAGCGAGATCAAGGGGCGATGGCCGTTCAGGTCAAGATGTGGTCAAGATAGGGGGGTGACAGGGACGAGCGGTGCGCCAGGGGTAAGGTGACGGTGAAGACGCTGCCACAGCCCAGCCCGGCGCTCTCGGCCCAGATCTGCCCGCCCATCGCCTCCACCAACGCTTTGGCGATAGTGAGCCCGATCCCTGTGCCGCCGAGCGCCCGGCTGCGCGATCGGTCGACGCGGTAGAAGCGCTCGAAGAGGTGCGCCAGGTGCGCGGGCGCGAGCCCCACGCCGCTATCCGTCACCGTGATGGCGACGGTGTCGCCACGTCGCTCCGCCGCGACCGCGATCCGGCCAGGGGCGGGTGTATAGCGGAGCGCATTGGTCAGCAGGTTCGTCACGACCTGCACGGCCCGATCCTGGTCGGCCAGGACCGGCGGCAGGGTGGCCGGGACGAGACACGCCACGTCCAACCCCTTCTCGGCGAACTGCCCGTCCAGTCGGTCGAGCGCCGCCCGGACGATCGCGGCCGGCGGGACCGAGCGCGGCGTGAGCGGGATCTGCCGCGCCTCGGCGCGCGAGAGCTCTTGCAGGTCGTCGGCGAGCCGGCGCAGGCGGCCGACCTCATCGTGGAGCGTGGCCCAGGTCTGTGGCGACGGCTCCACGACCCCGTCGAGCAACCCCTCCAGCGACGCCTCCAACGTGGCCAGGGGGGTGCGGATCTCGTGGGCAACGTCGCCGACCAACGCGAGGCGCCGCCGCTCGGTCTCTTCGAGCGCGGCGGCCATCGCGTTGAAGCTGACGGCCAGGTGTCCCAGCTCGTCGCCCGCGCCGGCCGGCCCGACCGGGATCCGCTCGGCGTAGTGTCCGGCGGCGATGCGGCGCGTCGCGCCCAGGAGACGCCGCACCGGCCGGACGATCTGGCGGGAGAGCAGGGCGCCGACCAGGAGCGCCGCCAGCGTGGCCGCGCCCGTGGCCGCCAGAAGCGCCGCCGTCAGCGCGTCGCGGAAGGCCACCCGCAGGTAGGGGGTCATGGGCGTGTCCGTCGTGTCCGTCCCTGGACCCATCATCCCACCAGCGCCGTGGGCGCGCATCATACGGGCCATGGACGCGGCGAAGAAGGCCGGCCCTACGGCCTGGGCAGCGACGACGAGCGTCACCACGCCCACGACGATGACGAGCAGATAGGAGAGCAGGAGCGTGCGGGCCACGCCGCCCCGGAACCGGCTCACGTCACGCCTCCAGGCGGACGCCGAAGCGGTAGCCCGCGCCGCGCACCGTCTCGACGTAGCGCGGGTGGGCCGGGTCGTCCTCGATCTTTTTGCGCAGGTTGCCCACATGCACGTCGACGACGTGGTCGTCGTAGTAGGCGTCGCCCCAGACCTGTGCGAGCATCTGCGCCCGCGTGAAGACGCGCCCGGGATGGGCGGCGAGCGTCGCCAGGATGCGGAACTCCCGCGTCGTGAGCGCCACCGGCGCGCCGCGACGGGTCACCTCCAGGCGACCCTCATCGAGCACGAGCTCGCCGAACCGGCGGACCGGCGGCTCCTCGGATGCGCGCGCGGTGCCGCGTGGCCGGCGCAGCAGCGCCTTGACCCGGGCCACGAGTTCGCGCGGGCTGAAGGGCTTGGTGAGGTAGTCGTCGGCCCCCGCCGAGAGGCCGACGATCTTGTCGATCTCCTCGGCCCGGGCCGTGAGCATCAGGACGTAGGCGTCGGAGAACTGGCGCAGGCGGCGGCAGACCTCGAC
>JAABUH010001703.1_pt1 | contig 23232 bp, 23 predicted proteins | sample 5559121 | NCBI WGS metagenome assembly JAABUH01 (sample SAMN10711871, study PRJNA513364) | rock metagenome | isolation source: Antarctica rocks | place: Antarctica: Victoria Land, Battleship Promontory nord | collected 2015-12-28
CTGTCTTTCTGTTTGATCGTTGATTTGCGAATGAAATGTAATGCTTAGCTTTCGCTTCACTTTGAAATGTCAACATAGAGTGATTCAGAAATGATTAATAAACAGTGAGTTTCAATTCAATATAATGCTTCACATCATTTCATGCTGAGATACAAATTCTCGTCATAGCAGATTCTCAAGTCTTTCAACGTTCAAATCTTTAATCGTCGAAATATAAATTGCATGCTTGATCAACTTATCTATTATTATCAATATAGCATCGCTTGTTTTTTCAATGTATGAATTCTTTGCAGAGAGCATATTTATTATGAAATTCATGATCATCGTGTGAAATGAATTCACGCTCTCTGAAGATATAGACGTCAGCTTCTCATAGAGCTTATAATGATGCACTTGCATTCGCTGACAGTCTGAACAGATGCAAACATATTTCGTCATCTTTTTAAGCATTTTTGATCAGTAATATTTTCTTCTTATCGCAGTCTTGATACAAGCGTGTGCAAAATGATCTGCTTCGAAATCATCATGATTCATACGCAGAATCTCATTTCTTGTAGCAGAGTCATTGAGTACATAAACTGCGAAATCATGACGTAGCAGTTCATTATTTCTCATACTTCATTTTGAAAGCTCATTCTTTCTAGATGCAAATTGTTGACGTCACTTCTTATTTGTAACAAAGATGTTTCTTTGTTGTAACTTCAGCAATCACGCAGTTATTGATTCACTCATCTTCAAATAGAATCTCTTCGACTTCATAATCTGATGAATCAGAAATCGAGATGATGCAATGTCTAGAATTCTGCAAGATCTAGCGAGTACTTTCTCATTCAAACACATGACTCGAGTATTTGCAATAACTATGTCATTCAGTTGCATCATCAATGCTGCGAGTTTAATTGCTGTCAAAACTTCTTCATTTTCTAGCAGCTCAGATTGACATTTCTGATTGCAAAGTTTGTTTCGCAGAGTAGATAGAAAATAATCATTATTTTTCTTACTATCATTCAATTTTATGATGTTGAGTCTTCTTGACGATGCATTTGCAGAGTTTAATTTGTCTCTGCGATATTTTATATGAAAGTCAAACGCAGTTAATTTCTCAGCTCAGCGCATCTATTGTGCATTGAGCTTCTTCATCATCATAAAGTAACGAAGATTATTGTGATCTGTTATCACACATATGAGTCGCTTGCTACTCTGAAGATAATGTTGTCAGTTCTTAAAATTGAGAACTATAGTATACAACTTTTTGTTGTGTATGTCTCATCATACTTCAGCTTCTTTGAACTTATAACTATAGTATGCAATGAGATGTCATTGATCAGTCTTGCTCTTCTGACTAAGCACGTCTTCAACTTCATGATTGAATGCATTAATCTTCATGCGAAGATTTGCATTTCAATCGTAGTGTTTCAAAATGAGAACATTGACAAAGATTATTTTCAATCTTTCAAAAGCTTTTCTTACTTTCAACGTCATTGCAAAGAGTGAATGCATTGCTCTCTTTTTTGCACTTTTGATTAAATCTGTTAAGAGCGTGATGATTTGAAAGAACTTTTTTATAAATTGTTGATAAAATCTTGCAAATTTCAAGAATACAAGAATGTTCTTTGCAGACTTAAGCTCAGATCAGTTAGTGATTACGTCAATAGAAGATTGTTTCATCTGAATATCTCTTCACTTTATCACAAATCTCAGAAAGATAACTTCATTACGATTGAAAGTGCATTTTGACAGCTTGACATACAGTCAATATTTCAGTAATGCGCGAAGAATCTTACATACATGCTCTCAATGTTGCTCTTTCGTCTCAAAGTATACTAAGACATCATTCAGATATATCACGCAGCAAATATTCATAAATGACTTAAGCGCATGATTTACATAGAATTGAAAGATTGCAGAAGCATTTGTCAGTTCAAAGAGCATCATCTGATACTTAAACTGATTATAATATGTATGAAAAGTCGTTTTTCATTCATCGCTCTTGCGAATTCAAATGCAATGATAAATGTTGTGAATATCAATTTTGATAAAGTGTCTTGCATGAGTAAAGTGATTCAGCGTCTCAGACAGTAGAAACAATGAGTAATTGTTCTTTACTGTTATTTCATTGAGATCATGATAGTTCATGCATAATCAAAGACTTTCGTTCAACTTCTTTACAAACAACACAGATGCTTCTGCAGAACTACTTGATGAACGAATTCATTTCTTCTTTAACGTGCTGTTTAGATAGTCTCGTATCACAGCAAGCTCATCTCATGTCATTTTATAAATAAATTTGATGCAAGATATTTTCTTTTTCATCAAATCAATGAGATGTTTCATCTGATCATGCATGTTCAAACTATCAGAAAGAATCTCAGAAAATACTTTCTTAAGATCTTGAATAGCAAAAAGTATCTTTGATTCTTTCGCTTGAAGTGCATTGCATCTTGCAGTCTGATGATCTGCATTCTGTGATAAGTCATCTGTAGATAGCAGCTGATAAAGTAGAATTATATAAGTCTCTTCTCTTTTCTTAGCTGCAAGCATTATCAGCTCGACAAATTTCAATGTCTTGCACAGACTAACTTGTATTTGCTTTGCACGCTGAGTGCTGTTTTCTCGATATGATCAGTAATGCTTGCGTCAGCGAATATTTGAATTGATCTCATCTAATTACAAGTAGTCATGAATCATATCATATTCTTGCATATTCACAACATGAAACTCAATGTTTCAGCTCTTGCGAACTTTCTTGTGATTGATCAACTCAATATTGATCTGATGTGTATCATAGCAGAAAATTCAATAATCATTGATCATTTGAATCTGTTTCAGAGTTGCATGATTCTTCAATAACTTATGCTCTTTTATTTATGATTACAATATAAAGTTTTGCTCAATCTCAGAGTCAATAAAACAGTGAGCTTCGTGCACTCTCTTAAAGACATTTGTCAATACTGATATTATCAATGCATGTGACAATCATCTTTTCGTAATTATATTTAATGATTTGATGATGAACATCAAACTTTCTCTTTTTTCGTTTCTTCGTCATGATTATGAGTCTCTTGTCTAAATGCGTAGTTGAGACACATCAAATTATCAATCTTGTATCTCAGCTTCTTGCATGATCAGCATGTAAGATTGAAGAAAGCAGCATCTTGCTTGAATTCACTGAACTTGAGTGTTACATCATCTTTAAACTGCGTGCTTGAAGCAGAGAACTTTGAATTCTTTGTTGCAGCGACAAACTTCGTTTTCTCATGCAAGAATCGAAAACTCTTCATAGACGCTGCACTCTCACTTTGCTGCGAATGTAGCTTCGACAATGCATCAATGTCTTGCAAATGCAAGTCAATGTCTATAAAATGCTTTAACAGATCAACATAATTGATAGAGATGTATGAGATGCAAAGAAACTCATTCATGATGATTTTTTTAATCTTCATTCGCAAGTACATCATGCAAGTTTCATTGAATATATGATAGTTCAGATCTGCGTACAGTCTGATAAGATATTGCTTGAAATTCGCGACGTTTTAATCGACTCGCTGCTTCACAGTCTTAAGTCGATGTTCTGTTTAAAAGTTGCAAATTTCAGAATTGCTAAGTTTAACACGCAAGTATTCAGTGTAGTACTTTCAGTTGAGTATCTCATCATGATTATGCATGCTCATCACATGATTTCATCACTGATTGCAAGACTTCTCTGACAAGTATGATGCAAATCATTGCAACTTCTCTTCTTTCGTGATGAAATCAAATGATGTCACAACTATGAAGTCTTTGCAGTCTTGCAGTCAGAACATCAAGAAGTCGTAGTTCATGATGCTCTGCTCTCTAAATTCGCAAGATTGATTAGCATGCTTACGTGCATCACTTCAATAATGATCATCACTATGTTAACATTGATGATCAGAAATTGATTGAATCTCTTGCTTGAGTTTTGATATGTAAAGTTGCAAGACAAGCAGTATGTTCTGCATCTTCAAATTCTTTAACTGCTTGCATACTTCGCTTGCTGATCATCAAGAAATATGATCTATCTGTTCATTAAATTCTTGCGACTTGAACTTCTCATCTGCATGTTCAAATGCATGATTCTCAGATCTGTTCTGATGAAACGATGAATTCTCAGTATGAAAGAAGTTATCACTTCTTTCAATCATGCAACTTTTAATGAGTCGCTGCGTGTTTAACATCTTTTACTGAGCAGCTTTGTGTGAATGAAGCAATTAAAACTGTGAGACAACAAGATCTCTTTACGTGAAACTTCGTAGTAGAAGATAATAAGATAGCACTTTATTGATGATAGAACTAATTACTAAGAAACGAAAGCGAAAGCTTGCAGAGTTTTCATCTTTTGTCAAGTCATTACTTCTATTCACTCGTTAATCTCTTTGATCTAATCTCGCAAGCTAGTCTTGCAGACACGCATTGTTCATAGTCAATGAGATGCGTTTTCACAGTCGATGATTTAGTCATGCTATTAGCAAAAAACCTGAAGCAGAAGAAGTCAAGCAAGAAACTATCAAATAAGATGATAAAGTTCTTTTGTATACAAGAACTTATAAACAAGCAGATGTATTATTTTGATCTTTCAATTATTTATAGAGTTCATTCTGTCTTTCATGTATTTCTTTTAAAATTGTATAATTGCAGACTAAATGATAACTTTATATTTGATTATTTTGTATTCAAGCTTATTGATGATGAAAAAGAAAGAAAATCTTATATTATAAGATACAATGAAAAAAGTATTTCATTGAATATAATCAATGAATATCAAGCGAAAATATGAAAGATGTTTCAAAGCTTATAGAAGCTTTCAAAACGAGGCTGAAACATGAGCGAAAAGCATAATCATTCATTTTCAAGCATAAAATCATTATTAGAAAAGAAAAATCACTGTATTATGATAGTTTCGCTCTTTAATGAGATGATCACATATGTAAATCAATAGATAGAAGAAAAAAGCGCAAAGACATTCAAACGCGCTCAACAAGAAAGCGTAATCATCATGACATAACAAACATTATATAATCATCACTTTATCAAACATTTTTCATATGAAACAAGATTGCAGACTTCTTCTTCTTTTTCATTGTCAGATTTACATTGAGATGTGAAGATAAAGATTTGAAAGATGACAGATTGTGCTAAAATATATCAGAATAATTAGAAATGTTGACAAAATGATATATAATCAAAATTGAATATATCACAAAGCGCTTTACATTCAGAATTTCTCTAACAATGTCATTGACAATCATCATCTTTTTAAGAATGAGCTTTTGAATCTTTAAAGATTCAAGTTTGTGAACTCTTTTAAGATAATTCTTTACATGAGTCGCTGTTATTAATTTCTTGTAAAGAATTTTCTGATGAGCAGTGAATATCTTCAAAGCGACATTCTCTTCTTCATTCTCAATCGCACTATCATAAATTTTCTGCAGATGAAAGAATTTATTGACAGTCAAAATGCAAATGTCAAGAATCTAAACATCAAATCATGAGCATTTAGCAAATGTATCATATAAGTATACTCATTGTGATACAGAAATTCTCATTACTTGCATAGTAAGCACACTTCTTATACATTGTCTTCTTTTGAAAGATGACATTACACAGCGATGCTTTATTCTTGATGTGTAGAACTTGAGCACACTTTATACAAATCACTTTATTTAAAATTTCAAGATCAGTAATACTTCTTTCGCTTATTCTCACGATTGACAGCTGAAAAGCATCAGTAACAACATCAAGAAGTGAAATAAGTGAATCTCATCATCATTCTTCAATTTTATGAAGTCTGTGAGTTTGATAAGATTGTCAACGAAGCGTCAGCAATCATTTCTTCTTTCATTGTCTTTCGAATTTTCTCTTCAATAACTGAGATGTACTTGAAAGTTTGAATAGTAAAAGTGATGAACTTTCGATCAGAATTTAATGACATCTGCATCATCACAAGTGATTCAGCATCAACAGCATCATGAACATCATATCTGATCAATGTTTTTTGAACAGACTTATGATACTGTTAATTGCAGTAATAATCATGAAATTTCAAGTTGTAATATTACTTACTTTTGTAATGATCTTGACTTAATCATCAGTTGACTTCATCATCTTATGATTCTCTTTGAGCATCATTGCATGTTCATGATTCATGATTTAGATCTCTTACTTTTATGATACAGATATATTCAAAGTTTATCAAAAGTAATCATACAATGATAAAGATATGATCATGATTGAAAAAAGATGAAGTTGAAGAAAATGAGAAGTTGAAAGAAACTGAAAGAATGATAAATAAATCAACAATTATTATTCACTCTTGTTTATGCTTTATCATCTCAACAACATCATTTACTTGAAAGATAAACAATGTTTATGTATTATTTACAGATCATCATTGCTGTCATCTACATCAACTACACATCACATATACTATTTACAATGTCATTTATACGCATTATAATCAAAAATGAATGATCATTCAATTGAAAGTTTCTCTTTTTCTTATTTTCTTACAGAGATTTGAAGATTTTTATCGAAAGCTTCTAGAATGAATCAATGAGTGCACATCATTATTTATTAAAGTAAACAAAGACATTAATTATTGAGATCAAGAATGAACTCACTTAAAAAAGAAAACAATTGTCATGATGAATTAACTCATAAAGATTAAATCAGAGATTAAAGTCAGAAGTTGAGTTGAAGATCAGATCTGAGTTAACTTTAAAACTTTATGATTCTGTCAAGATTAGACTGATCGCGTTGAGTCGAGTACTCAACTTGAAAAGTGTCGAGTCGAATTGAAATTTTTTGAAAAAGTGTTGAGTCGAGTTAAGAAGTTGAACTCAAGCATTCAAGTCGAGTTAAGAAGCTTGATCTGATAACTCGACTCGAAAACTCGATTCGATTCAACAAGATATTAAATAGATGTAAATAGCTTGATTGAACAGTCTTTATGATCTCCTTCATGACTCTCTATCATGTATCTTCGTCATGACTTTCTATCAAAGTCAAACGATCTTCATGTTTTTTCTTCATGTTTTTCTTTATGTTTCTCTTCATGTTTTTCTTCATTTTTTCTCTATGTTTCTCGTCATGACTCTCTATCAAACGATCTTCATGTTTTTCTTTATGACTTTCTATCAAACGATCTTCATGTTTCTCTTTATGACTCTCTATTAAAAGATAATGCAAAAGTCAAAAATCGAAAATTTTTCTATATTTAGTTCTCTTGACATCAAGCTTAAGTTCTTGACGAGTCAAGTTGAGTTGACTCAATTTTCAGTTGAGTCGAGTTGCGTCAAGTTGAAAATATGAGCAACTCAACTTGAGTTAAGTTGAAAATGTGAGCAACTCGACTCGATCTCGATTTGAGTTCAAAATGTCAACTTGAAACTCAACTCGATGATCAGTTTAGTCAAGATATCGTTTAGACTACGTCATATCTTCGACTTAATATATCATGAGTTATGTCGTGCTTGACTTGACAATGCTTGACAAACTCTCTATAGTCGATTGATTCTCTCAAGTTATCAAGAACTTCTTAATAATTAACTTTATCATAATATATTGTCATGATGTCAGATCATTAATTCAATTTAAAATATAAATTGTTGATGTTTTAAATAATCTTGATTCATTGAATCTGTTTCATAGTTTAATGAATCAAGTCATCAATCTAGTCATCATCATCTTAATTTAGTTTCAGCAATTCTGTTTCAATCATCTCAGTCATGTGCGTGAATCTTTGCAATCTTAAGTCATAAAATTACTGTTTAGTCTTAATTCTGCTCGATTCATGTATATAGAAGTTGAGCTTTCATTCTTTTCTTTTGCTCTTTGTCTTTCATCTTGTACATTATCTGATGTATTGTTTTGTATCTAGATTTTATCAAAGTAATAATAATATCAATCTTTTATATTGATAGTATTTCTAGTTTAGCTCAGTTTCTAACATTATGAAAGATCTACACTTTCTGCACCGTTTTCATACATTAAAATCTCGTCTAGTTACTCTTTTGCTCAAATGAAGTCATCTTACAATCTTTTGATCGACGATGAGCGTGCTGTTGAACAGTTCGTTCAAAGTATGATCGAAAATTCAGTCGAGATCTTTCACGCAATGCGTGAGCTTTAAAATCAAGTTTGACAACATGATGTTATCATTTCATTCTCGTTCATCGTTCTCAATTCTTTAATCTATATAGAGTTGAATTCTCAGTCTTTCGCGATGATAGCTCAAATCATTGCACAAATCTTGAACAATCAATCTTCTTTTGTCGTTCATCTCTTTGCAAACTCTGTCGCTGTCTTCATTACTTCTAGATTTGAAAAGCTTCTTGACATATCTGAGTATGAGAAGAACAAAGATTGATTGAATGCATGAGAGCAGAGTCTGATACAACGCATGAACGTGAACGATGATCATTATTTCTTTCATCGAGTCAAGATCATTTATGTCGAGTCATGATTCATCATAGATAAGAAGATTCACAATTTAATGAGTCAATATCAAGTCAATGATCTCTGTATCATTTTCATCTTCACAGATTGATAACACAAGTTGCACAATTGCTGTGACAATTCTTTCAAGACAGAAGATGCTCATCTATATTTTCGTGAAATTTTGAAGCAAGACATGAATAGCTTTGTCAACTATTACAATCTCTTCTTTCAAAAAAAAGAATGTTCTTTGATGAAAGATTTCTTGTTGATTGACTGTCTGAAACGTAATGTCAATTATTTCATTTAAGTCGTTGTCTTCTTCTGATGAAATTTCAATGAAATTCAATTATTCATTTTTCATCAATAAATTCAAGCATTCTCTGACATTGATGAAGAGTTTCAGCAGCTTAAGCATCATCAATCTCGCTTCGTCTTCGTCATCATTTCATTTGTCAAAGTCAAGAACATCTTTGCGTCGACTAGTAATTCTTTAAGTTCAAAGATCATTATTTTTGTGACTGTTGTTTTGACAGTATCTTCATCTTTCTTTCTCTTGTCTCTTGATAAGTCAATGAATTTAAGCTTCGTCATTATCATCATTCAAGATAAGACTTTGATCGTTTTTGAAGTCAAGAAAATCTGCAATAAGTGAAAGCTGTGCTACTACTGCAAGTTGCAACATTCGAGCAAAATCACTAAAGAATGCTCAAATAAGAAGCTCTTCACTCTGTATATCATGAACATTTACAACAATGATGTCATCAATATAAATGAAGAAGTCTCGCTGCTTACGAGAAAAGTTTAGTTTCTGAGCTAAGTCGCGCTCAAAGATCTGTATATATATCATCTTGTCTACTAGTCTCAATCTTTTCACTCTCACTTCAATCATATAGAAAGTTTTCTGCTAAATCTGTCTTGAAACTCTTTGAATTCGATTCGACATTTAAAGATAATCACATGATAGTATTCTGTATTCTACGTCAAGCTCAATCTAAAGTTCTCATTCTCGCTTTGATTGATAATGAAGTCTTTGCTTATGTCTTTATGAATAAATTCTTTGCACAACAACATCATCTCTTCTTGCATCAATTAATTCATTCTCGCAGACTTCAAGAATTTGATGATCAAGTCACTTTAATCAATGACATTATTCATGTCATTGAAATCACAATGATTCTCAATGAACACATCAAAAAACTATTCTTCTATATCATTGAATTAAGTCAATATCTCATCATCATGAGTTTATCATGACTTCATCATCACGTCATTGATGTCAATTTTGAACACAATATTCTCATCTTGTCTTTCTTCTTCTGTTTTAATTATTGTTGCTCATCTCTCGTCAAGATCTATGATCTTAATCAACAAGAAGAAAATTTCTCATTCAAAGTTAACAAAGTAGCTTTCTCTCAGTCTCGCTCTCAATTCACTCACAAGAAGCAACTCAGTTCATGAATTACTCACAAGAAGCAACTCAGTCTATAGATCATTCACAAGAAGCAATTCAATTTACACATTGCTCACAAGAAGCAATTCAGCATTCAATTCGCTTGCAAGAAGTAATTTAGTTTCTCATTCACTTGAAAGAAGTAACTCAGTTTTCAGTTCGCTTGCAAGAAACAATCTAGTCTCTCATTCACTTGAAAGAAGTAACTCAGTTTTCAGTTCACTCACAAGAAGCAATTCAGTTCTCAATTCGCTTGCAAGAAGTAACTTAGTTTCTCATCTGCTCACAAGAAGCAATATGATTCTTCGTTCGCTCATGAGAAGTCAACTAATATTCAGCTCATTTACAAGAAACAAACTTCATTCAATCTTGTCTTTTATCTGAAACAAGAAGCTTCTAATTGTATTCTTCAAGTCATTCAAAAAGAATACTCATCAAAAATCAAGTGTTGAAATTCTTTTCTCTTTAAAACTTCTGTTGTTCTTCAAGCAGATCAATTCAATTGATCTTTTATACAACTTGATATAATTGAGTTGAGAGTTCGAAGCTTTGATTATGCTGCTCATGTCAAAGACATTGAAGTGTTTAGCATCACTTTAAAGAAAATCAATGTCTTCTTGAATCTTGAGTCAATCTCATCTTTTAATCTAGATTCTGACGAGTCAAAATTGCGTCACATAACTTTGACTGTCTGTTCAAAGAACAGCTCAACTCTTACTCAGTTCTCATCTCATTTTTAAGACAGTATATATGATAAAAATCATCATCTGAATCTTCATCAAATGAAAAAGAAATTTCATTTGACTGCATTCACGACACAAGAAAATCTTGAAGTTTATTAACAAAGTAAGAACATTGATTCAGTCACAATTCTATCATTCAGATATTTCAAGTTTCTAGATGTTTTCTTCAAGAAGAATGTTGATATCTTGTCTTTGCATCAAGCTCATGATCATGTCATACATCTTAAAGAAGATGCTCAATTCTCAATCTTCGCTTTGTATGACATAAGTTGTGACAAAATTCTAGAACTTCATCATTATTTGAATGAGAATTTGAGCAAAGATTTCATTCAAGTCAGTCGCTCTCAGATGATCATCTTTGTTCTCTTCATCAAGAAACTTGAAGAAGAACTTTGCTTCTGCATGAACTATTAAGATCTAAATGCTATCACAGTTAAGAATCAATATTCTTTGTCTCTGATCTCAGAAACGCTGAATCATTTAAGTCAAGCTAAAATCTTTATCAAGCTGAATATCATTTCTGCATTCAATTGACTTTGAATCAAAGAAGAAGATGAAGCTTTCATCGTCTTTTGCACTCGATTTGAATTATTCAAGTATCTAGTCATGCTCTTCAATTTATGTAATGAATTTGTCTTCTTTCAGAAGTACATCAACAATACTCTTTGCAAACATTTAAATAAGTTCTGTACAGCTTATCTGAATGACATCTTGATCTATTTCAACAATGAACTCGAGCATGAGATTCATGTCAAGCTCATTCTGCAAAAGCTGCAAGAAGCAGATCTTCAGATGAATATAATCAAATACAAGTTTCACGTCACTCAAGTTTCATATTTAAAATTGATAATCATCATTGAAGAGATTAAGATGAATTCTTCTAAGATAAACATCATTGCCAACTGACTTATCTTGATCAACGTTAAAGACGTTCAAAGTTTTCTAGATTTCACGAACTTCTATAAAAGATTCATCTATGATTATAGTAGAATAATTATCTCGCTCATTCATCTCATCAGAAAAGATGTACTTTTTGTCTGATCTCAGAAATGTCAGATTGCATTCAACATTTTTAAGAAAGTCTTCACTTTCAAGATTATTCTTTGTCACTATAATTCAGATCACAAGATTGTGATAAAAATCAATGCTTTGAACTATGTGTTCAAAGACATTCTCTTTCAGTATGATGAGAACGAGATTCTTCATTCAATCATTTACTTTTTGAAGAAACATAACTCAATCAAGTGTAACTACGAGATCTATGATAAAGAACTTATAATCATTGTTTGTGCTTTCAAGAAATGATGATTAGAGTTCAAAGACTTTATTTATTCTGTTGAGATGATCACGAATCACAAAAATCTTGAGTATTTCATGTTAACTAAGCAGTTGAGTCATTATCAAGCTCGTTGAAGTGAGTTTCTGTCTAAATTCAACTATTGCATCGCTTATCATTTCGACAAGATCGATGATAAGTTGAATGCTCTGACATGTTATTCAGAAGATTTTTCTAAAGAGAGAAATACATTTGATTCTTGACATCAATATTAACATCAGACAATTCTGAAAACTCATGTTTTAGATCTAAATATTGTTAAGAATCTCACTTTTAACATTTTTGACATCAAAGTCATGAAGTTTCAGTCATAAATCATCGCTCTAGATTCAGTTCAGTTACATCTGTTTTCAATTATTTCAGCATTCTTGCAAATTTTAATTTTCATGAATCTAGAAATTGAAGAATTTGATGTTGAAAACATCAAGTCTCAGCTAAATCAAGACATTCTGAATCTTGATGAAGATTTTGCTGATACTTTCACTCAGACATTGTGAAAGTAAGTTGAAATCAATGACAAATTCACAGCTCAGATAATTGAAGTGCTTTGCAATGAAGCACGACATCACAACAAGATCTCTCTAGTTGAGTGTGAAGAACATGAGAATCATCTGTACTTTTAAGAAAGAAAGTATGTGCTCAACTCAGATAAACTATGTCTTTGTATCATTCAGCTCATTCATGATAGTGTCATCAATGATCATTTAGAAAGAGCAAAAAATTATGAATTGATCAATCAAGTTTATTGATGATCAAACATTTATAAGTATGTTCAACACTTCATATGAAACTGTCATGTATGCACACGTTTCAAACTCTTTAGACAATGAACTCAAGAATGATTGTGTTTTCTTTCAATCTTTAAACGTCGTTGATGTGATATCTTCATCAACTATGTAAATTCTTTATCGCTCAGTATTTTTATGAGTATCACATATAAATATGTTCTAGTCTTTATTGATTATTTTATCAAAATAAGACATTTAGTTCTCATCACTTCTATGAAAGTTGAAGAAGTTATCAACTGCTTTTATGCTCATGTTTGAAAATATCATGATTTACTTGAGTTCTTCATATCTGATCGAGACACACAATTCATCTTCGATGCCTGAAAGCATATGTGTAAAATGCTGAAGATAGACGTTAAGTTATTAATGATGTATCATTTTGAGATTGATGATCAAATCGAGAGAGTCAATGCTGTCATGAAGCATTATCTTCGAGTCTTCGTCAACTACATGCAGAATGACTGAGCTAAGTGACTTTCTGAAGTTGAATTCATCGTCAATAACACATCATCATTAATCACTTTAACATCATTCTTCTTGATCAATTCAAGTCAGAACTCATGTCTAGACTTTAAATTTTCTGAGTCTTTGTTCAAGAATCTTACGTCTCAAGCTTGAAACAAGTTAATCAATGTCAAAAAGTTCATTAAGAAGATGAAGAAATTAACTGAGCATCTGCGAAATAAGATGCTTATAGCTCAGATTCTCTATGAATTCAATGTTAATCTCTTTCGTCGTTCTTGTTTTAAATACTTCGTCAAAGATGAAGTCTGACAGAATGCTCATAATTTTAACATCGTTTGCTTCGCTGTCAAGTTAGATGATCATAACGTTGATCTCTTCAAGATTAAGCGTGTCTTTAAGAACAATTCTCTGATCATTGAGTTAAATTTTTCAGCATTCATGAAGATTCATTCAATCTTTCATGTCATTCTTCTGAATCATATTGCAAGTAACTTTCTTTCAAATCAACATTAGAAATCTTGAGAATTGATTATTATCAAGAATGACGAAAGATTCTGATATGTAAACAGCATACTAAACTTTAAGCATGATAGATGCTATAATTCATTCTTGCTCAAGTATTACATCGATTAAGAAGATCATTTTTCTACTTGAGAGTCTTTTCATTTTCTGAATAATTGTGAGCAAGCGCTTGATGAATATCATCTCGTCAATTCTGTCGTTGAAGAATCACATGTACTGTCGTGTATGATGTCTCAATGTCAATATCAAGAACTTTAAGTTCAATCTTCATCATCTCAATTCAATCTTGATCTAACTCAGATCTTGTCTAAATCTGACTCAAACATCTTGTTTAAATTTGATTTAAATGTGACTCAGATGTATTCTAGTCTCGCTGTGCATCATCACATTAAACTACGTTTCATCTTTTTCTTACTCAAATCTGACTCAGATCTTGTCTAGATTTGACTCAAACATTTTATTTAAATCTGACTCAGATGTGATTCAGATGTGTTTCAATTCTCATGCATCATCACGTTAAAATGCGTCTCATCTCGTTTCACTCTTCAAACATCTTGCTCAGATCTGATTCAGATGTGACTCAGATTTATTCTAGTTTCATCTGTGCTTCATAATATTAAAATGCATTCACATCAATTCTTGTCTTGTTTCAAGTTTTCATCTTCAATTCTTTCTCATTTCATCTTATTTCTTTTCATCATTTTGCAGAAGCTCAGTCTTGAAGAGAAGAGTTACTGTCATGATGTCAGATCATCAATTCAATTTAGAACATAAATCATTGATGTTTTAAATAATCTCAATTTATTGAATCTATTTTGCAGTTCAATGAATCAAGTCATCAATCTAGTCATCATCATTTTAATTTAGTCTCAACAATTTTGTTTTGATTATCTCAGCTATATGTGCAAATCTCTGCAATCTTAAGTCATAAAACTATTGTTTAGTCTTGATTCTGCTTGATTCATGTATATAAAAGTTGAACTTTCATTCTTTTCTTTCACTTTTTGTCTTTCATCTTGTACATTATTTGTTGTATTGTCTTGTATCTAGATTTTATCAAAGTAATAATAATATCAGTCTTTTATATTGATAGTATCTCTAGTCTAACTCAGTTTCTGACACATTTCATTAAAACAGATTTGAGAATCACGCATTTAAACATGCAGATGAGATGTTTGAGTTGCAAGAATTTAATGAACAGACAAATTATATTTTTCTTGATGATCAGCAAGCAAAGTACGCAAGCAGTTAAAGAATCTGAAGATGCAGAATGTACTGCTTGCTTTGCAACTTTGCATATCAGAACTTAAGTGAAAGACTTGATCAATTTCTGATCATTAATGTCAACATAGTGATGATTATTATTGAAGTGATGCATGCAAACGTGCTAATTAATCTTGCGAGTTTAAAGAGCAAAGCATCATGAACTATGACTTCTTGATGTTTTGACTGCGAGATTGCAAAGACTTCATAATCGCGACATCATCTGATTTCATCATGAAAGAAGAGAAGTTGTAATGATTTACATCATACTTGTCAGAAAAGTCTTGCAATCAATGATGAGATCATGTGATGAGCATATGCAATCATGATGAAATACTCAACTGAAAGTACTACATTAAATACTTGTGTGCTAAACTTAACAATTTTGAAATTCATAACTTTTAAACAGAATGTTGACTTGAGATTGCAAAGCAGTGAATCAATCAAAGCATTGCAAATTTCAAGCAATATTTTATCAGACTGTATACAGATCTGAACTATCATATATTCAATGAGACTTGCATGATGTACTTGCAAATGAAAATTAATGAAATCATTATGAATAAGTTTCTTTGCATCTTATACATCTTTATCAATTATGTCAATCTGTTAAAGCATTTTATAAACATTGACTTGCATTTGCAAAACATTAATGCATTGTTGAAGTTACATTTGCAGCAAAGTAAAAGTGCAGTATTTCAGAAGAGTTTTCAATTCTTGCATGAAAAGACGAAGTCTGTCGCTGCAATGAAGAATTCAAAGTTCTCTGCTTCAAGCATGCAGTTTATAGATGATGCAACATTCAAGTTCAGTAAGTTCAAGCAAAATACTGCTTCATTCAATCTTATGTGCTGATCATGCAAGAAGATGAGACACAAGATTGATAATTTGATGTGTTTTAACTATGCATTCAGACAAGAAACCTGCAATCATGATGAAGAGATGAAAAAAGAGAAAGTCTGATATTCATCATTGAATCATTAAATATAATTATAAAAAGATGATTATCATGTGCATTGATGATATCAGTACTGACAAAGGTTTCTGAGAAAATGTGCAAAGCTTACTGTTTTATTGACTCTGAGATCAAGTGAAATTTTATATTGTAATCGTGAGTAAAAAAGCATGAGTTATCGAAGAATTATGCAACTCTGAAACAGATTCAGATGATTAATGATCATTGAATTCTCTGTTATAATATACATCAGATTGATATTGAGTTGATTGATCATGAGAAAGTTCACAAAAGCTGAAACATTAAGTTTCATGCTGTGAACATGTAAAAATATGATATAATTCTTGATTACTTGTGATTAGATGAGATTGACTTGAATATTCGCTGACACACACGTCGCTGATCATATCAAGAAAACAGCACTCAGCGTGCAAAGCAAATATGAATTAATCTATGCAAGACATTAAAATTTGTTGAGCTGACAATGCTTGCAGCTAAGAAAAGAAGAAAGACTTATATAACTTTGTTTTATCAACTGCTATTTACAAATGATTTATCACAGAATGCAGATAATCAGACTGCAAGATGCAATGCGCTTCAAGTGAAAGAATCAAAAATATTCTTTGCTATTCAAGATTTTAAGAAAGTGTTTTCTGAGATTTTTTCTGATAGTCTGAACACGCATGATCAGATGAAACATTTCATTAATCTGATGAAGAACAAAATGTCTTGCATTGAATCTATTTATAAGATGACACAAGATGAGCTCGCTGCAATATAAAACTATTTAAACAGCGCGTTAAAGAAGAAATGAATTCATGCATTAAGTAATTTTGCAGAAACATCTGTGTTGTTTGTAAAGAAGTTGAACGAAAGTCTTCATTTATGTATGAACTATCATGATCTCAATGAAATAACAGTAAAGAGCAATTACTTATTGTTTCTACTGTCTGAGACGTTGAATCACTTTGCTTATGCAAGACACTTTATCAAAATTGATATTTGCAACATCTATCATCACATTCAAATTTGCAAAAGTGATAAATGAAAAACGACTTTTTATACATGCTACAATCAGTTTGAGTATCAGATGATGCTTTTTGAACTGATAAATGCTTCTGCGATCTTTCAGTTTTATGTAAATCATATGCTTAAGTCACTCATGAATATTTGCTGCGTGATATATCTGAATGACATCGTAGTATACTCTGAGACGAAAGAGCAACATTGAGAGCATATGCATAAAATTCTTCATATGCTACTGAAATATTGACTGTATATTAAGCTGTTGAAATGCACTTTCAATCGTAACAAAGTTATCTTTCTGAAATTCATGATAGAATAAAGAAATATTCAAATGAAACAATTTTATATCGACGTAATCACTAGCTGATCTGAGCTTAAGTCTGTAAAGAACATTCTTGTATTCTTGAAATTTACAAAATTTTATCAACAATTTATAAAAGAATTTTCTTAAATCATCATGTTCTTAACAAATTTAATCAAGAATGCAAAGAAGAGAAGAATGCATTTACTTTTTGCAATGATATCAAAAGCAAGAGAAACTTTTGAAAGATTGAAAGCAGTTTTTATCAATGCTTTCATTTTGAAACACTATGATTGAGATGCAAATCTTTGCATGAAAATCAACGCATCAAATCATGAAGTTAAAGACATGCTTAGTCAGAAGAATAAGATTGATCAATGACATTTCATTGTATACTATAGTTATAAGTTCAAAGAAGTTAAAGTACGATTAGACATGCATGACAAAGAGCTGTATGTTATAGTTCTTGATTTCAAGAACTGACAACACTATTTTCAAAGTAGCAAGTGATTCATATGTGTGATAACAAATCACAATAATCTTCGTTACTTTATGATGATAAAGAAGCTCAACATATGACAGATGCGTTGAGCTGAGAAATTAACTGCGTTTGACTTTCATATAAAATATCACAGAGACAAATTAAACTCTGCAAATGCATCATCAAGAAGATTTAACATCATGAAATTAAATGATAGCAAGAAGAATAATGATTATTTTCTATTTACTTTGCAAAACAAACTTCGCAATCAGAAATGTTAATCTGAGCTGCTAGAAAATGAAAAAGTTTCAACAGTGATCAAACTCACAGCATTGATGATGTAACTGAATGACATAGTCATTGCAGATACTCAAGTCATATGTTTGAATGAAAAAGTACTTGCTAAATTTCGCAGAATTTTAGACACTGCATCATCTTAACTTCTGATTTCTCAGATTATGAAGTTGAATTTGAAGATAAGTGAATCAATGATTACGTGACTGCTGAAGTTACAACAAAGAAACGTCTTTGTTGCAAATGAAAAGTGACATCAATGATTTGCATTTAGAAAGAATGAGCTTTCAAAATGAAGTATGAAAAATGATGAATTGCTACATCATGATCTTGCAATCTATGTATTCAATGACTTTGCTACAAGAAATGAAATTCTGCATATGAATCATGATGATCTTGAAGCAGATCATTTTGCACACATTTGTATTAAGACTGTGATAAGAAGAAAATATTACTGATCGAAAATGCTCAAAAAGATGATAAAATATGTTCGCATCTGTTCAGACTGTCAGCAAGTGCAAGTGCATCATTATAAGCTCTATGAGAAGCTGATGTTTATATCTTCAGAGAATATGAATTCATTTCACATGATGATCATGAATTTCATAATAAACATGCTTTCTGCAAAGAATTTGTACATTCAAAAAACAAGCGATGCTATATTGATAATGATAAATAAGTTGATCAAGCACGTAATTTATATTTCGATGATCAAAGATCTGAATGTCAAAAAACTTATGAATCTGCTATGATAAAAATTTATATCTCAGCATGAAATGATGTGAAACATTATATTGAATTGAAACTCACTGTTTATTAATCATTTCTGAATCACTCTATGTTGACATTTCAAAGTGAAGCGAAAGCTAAGCATTACATTTCATTCGCAAATCAACGATCAAACAGAAAGACAGAATCAGATACTTGAGCACTATTCACAAATATATTTCAATTACAAGATGAATAACTGATCAGAACTTTTGTCAATGATGATGTTTGCATATAACAACAGCATACACATTAATATCAAGAAAACTTCACATGAATTTTTAAAGAAATACATTGTGAGCTTTGCAAAGACATTTGAGAACAGAGCTTTAAAGAAAGAGACATTCTTGATTATAAAATGAGTAAAATGATTATGAAGTATCAGAGAATATTTAATGAAACTATGAAAGTGAGTAGCAAAGCAGCAAGCAAAGTATTATAATGTTCATCATAAAGTTGCAAACTTTCAGATGAAAGACAAAGTGCTTTTACAAAGTATAAACATTTATATGCTTTGATCAAAGAAGAAGATTAATCACAGATAATTGAAATCATTCAGAATATTGAAAAAGATTAACATGTAAGCATATAAGCTTGAACTATCTGAGAAATATGATGTGATTCACTCAATCTTTCATGTCTCTTTATTGAAATTCTGACACTTGCGTGATGAGAATTCGAAGTTGCAGATCATTCTCATAAAAGAGAAAGAGAAATGAAAGATAAAGAAGATACTTAATCAATGAATCAAGAAAAAAAAGATTGAGTATTTAGTTCAATGAACTGATTCATCTTTCTACAAAAACTTTTGAAAATCAATGAAAAATCTTAGCAATGTGAAGAAAATCATTGAGAACTACAAGACAGAAAGACAAGTACATCAGTTAATTGCAAAGAAGTTAAAGAAGAAAAAGAAAGATAAATCAGGTAAGAATCATGATTGAGAAAATATTAAAAGCGCAAAGACGTAAGTTTAAGAAATTGATATTAAACTACAATTACAAAACTTTCTGCAACATATGTTTTCTAAAAAAGAAGATGATGAACATCATGAAAGAGTAAAGAAAAGAAGTGATCAATAATTGCAAGCGAGAACATCAAAGTGAAGAAAGAAGTTATTTATTCATTAGCGAATCTTGTCATGCATTGCTTGCTTTAATCAATACTTACAAAATGAAGATGAAGTGATGTGATAATGACAAGAAGTAATGAAGACGAGAAAGATGAAAATTTCTACTCAACTGTTAAATACAATCTCACATGCTGAAAAGAAAAACTACTCATTCTTTCATTATCAAAGACGAAGAACAAGATAATTTCAAGCATGAGTGATGAAGTGTTGAATCATCATTCACGCAGTGTGATGCATCATCAACTGAAGAGAGCATGAAGCTAAATTCATCATGTAATTGTGCTTCTTTTCAAAGCAATGCTTGCATTTGCAAGCATGCTCAATGAAAGCACGACATGTGTGAGTCATTATTACGCTCAGATGATAAACACAGCGATAGCATCAGATCTTCTGATCATGATGATTTAACATACATTAGCATTTATTAAAACATGCAAAGATAAATATGTTTATCAGAAATCATGAGTTCAATCATCAACGCAGCAGACGCGAAGAAAGCAGAAGAAGCAGACATGACAAATGTTGCAGCGATGATGCGAAGAAAAATGTACATCTTAAGAAAATGAGCAGACTTCGCAAGCATGTTAGCATGATCTCAATGAGCATGAATGCTGCTACTTATCATGATAGTGATGATGATGATGATGATGTTGATACTGCTATGTCATTCATGTTAGTTCATGAGCTGACTTGCATCACAACAACGCTGCAACGAAAGAAGCTTATATCATAAGTTGCAAGCTATGCAAGATATACATAGCAGATTTCATGCTTTGTCAGTTTGAAAAAGCAGTATTCATGAAAGAATATGCTGAAATGAGACAAGAAGAAAAGAAAAAAAGAAAGAAAGCAAAGCTGAAGAATTAATATCAACAATCTTGCATTAGTTCTGTTTATGCTTGTTAACATGATTAACTCACGACACTTCTACACAGATGCTAGAACGCTGAAGAAGTCATGATTATGCTATCAATTACAAGAAAACAATACAATGCTATGAAGATTCAGAGATTGAGTCTTTAAGAAAGAATGCAGTTGTGAGAATGCATCTCATCAACTATAAATGATGCATGTCTGCAAGATTAATTTACAAGATTAAATCAAAGAGATTAACAAGTGAATAAAAATAATGACTTGACAGAAGATGAAAACTCTGCAAGCTTTCACTTTCATTTCTTAGCAATTAGTTCTATCATCAATAAAGTACTATCTTATTATTTTTTACTACACAGTTTCACGTAAAGAAATCTTGTTATTTTACATTGAAACTTGAAGAATAAAACTTGAAAATGAAAAATTGAAATTGAAGATGATTTGAATACAAAGAGATTTGCAGAATGATCAATGATTGATTGTTTATTAATCAAATATTAATCATTTTTGCATCAATTTTCTTAAAAATTTTTCAAGATTAATTAATGAAATCAATCACATATTATTGAATGATTAATACATGATTAATCAACTTACGTCTATGTAGTTTGCTATCTTCTATCAATAAAATGTTTGCTTTTGTTAATCATTTCAGAAGTTTCTGTCATTTATTGATTATAAATTAATAGTTGATAATAAGTATATCAATCATTGATCAATAGCAGACTGATCTTTTAACAGAATAGACTACTACATATTCTTCTCTTTATCTTCAGCTTTTTCTATCAGATTATTGCTTTCACTTTCGTTCAATTGATCATCATCACGATCAGAATCATTTTCAGCTATTAATTCAGAATTAATACATTATTAATTAAATATTAATAGAAGAAACTTTCATTTTGATCTGATTCAAGAACTGATTTTTTATAAGATTTAACAGTCTCAATCTTCTTTTTGTTCTTGAATTTTAGAACAGAAAAATCTGAAATCAAATTTTCTTCACAGTCAAACTTCTTCAAATGCAGACAGATATTTAAATCTTCTAAACAGACTGTGAATTGATCAGCAATTAATCATTTATTAATCATTGATTATTATCATATCAATCTTCGCATTTTGACATTCAGCACATTTGTTGAAACTTTTCATTCTCAACTTTACATGCACTTCAATGTTATTGATCTAAGATTAATAAGCTATCAATTCTTGATCAATTCATGATTAATAGTTTATGATTTCATCTTTTTTATGCAAAACTTTTGAAAGATTTTTCTTCTTTTGTTTTATCTCTTCTAGAATTGAAGCAGAAGAAGTTGAAGCTTTCTTGAGCATGTTTAATGTTGATGCTGATTTATAGATCAATCGCTTGAAGTTTTCTGTATCAATTATTGATTAATTTAAGATCAATTATTGATTAATTTGAATCTCACTCACTAATGTATGTATCAAAATTCGCTTGTTTGATGTCATTTGCTGTCATTGACGCAACTACATTTTTCATATGTTCATTCACATGCTTTCTCAGATTTTTAGTGAACATATGCTTTCTTTATAAATTAATACTTTATCAATAATTTATCAATCTTGAATTGATAAATTATTTATCTTGTTCTTGCACATAAATTCTTTCTTGTTCGCGTAATGACAAAAAATCTCTTCGAGCATTATTATAATTTTCTCATTCTATTAATCATGTATTAATTAGCAAACTATACATTATCAATCATCAATCAATTCATTCTGCATTTGACTTGATCACATTTTGTGATTAGATTAATCTAGATTAATCATCAAGTTGAGTTTTCATATCTACATTTTGACTCGACTTGAGTACTCGAGTTGAATCTTCTGACTCGATTTGAATACTCAGGTCGAATCTCATGATTCAACTCGATATCGATCTCGAGTTGAGTCAGAATTCGCTGACTCGACTCGACTCGTCAAGCAATCGAATATGACGTCAAGAGAGCTAAATATAGAAATTTTTCCGATTTTTCGCCTTTGCATTACCTTTTTGCATTATCTTTTTGATAGAAAGTCATAAAGAGAAACATGAAGAGAAACATGAAGAGAAACATGAAGAGAAACATGAAGAGAAACATGAAGAGAAACATGAAGAGAAACATGAAGGGGAACATGAAGGCCGTTTGATAGAAAGTTTTGGTAGAGAGCTATGATAGAGAGCTATGATAGAGAGTCATGACGGGGAACTATGAAGGCTGTTTGGTAGAGAGTCATGATAGAGAGTCATAATAGGGAGCCATAATAGAATATCTATCTACCTATCTTCATGTCTTGGCGGGCCGGATCGGGAATTCCGGGTCGATACTCGATTCCAATCCTCTGACTCGGCTCGAATACTCGGGCCGAACATC
>JAABUH010001705.1_pt1 | contig 23197 bp, 20 predicted proteins | sample 5559121 | NCBI WGS metagenome assembly JAABUH01 (sample SAMN10711871, study PRJNA513364) | rock metagenome | isolation source: Antarctica rocks | place: Antarctica: Victoria Land, Battleship Promontory nord | collected 2015-12-28
CGGGCGTCGGGAGGGGGGGCGCAGCGCGAATCCCATGACCGACCTCCGGGGCGGTGTACCTGCCGTCGCTGCGGGATACCTTGCCCGCTCGTCCGGGCCAGTTCGGCCGCCGCGGCCCGGAAGGCCGGCGGGTAGGGCGGGTGCGTCTTCGCCATCGTGAACTCCTTCCCGAGACCGTTGGCCCCAGTATCCCGGTGTCCGCACAGCGGGCTCTTCCGCGAATTCCGTGCAGCGTGTGAAACAGCCATGAAAAGTGGAGCGACAGGGCCGAAAAGCGCCGCGCGTAGGCACTACATCGGCGTGTTTAGCCCAGTCTTGGCCGCCGCTGCCCTATTTTTGACCAGGGTGCACGGAATTCGCGGAAGAGCCGCACAGCGGAGTCAAGCCCAGCAACGAGTCGGCCCGATCCTGCCCCAACCGCCGGGCACAGGCGCCGGGGCCGGCGCTCAGCCCGCGGGCGACCCGTGCGCCGCCGCACCGCCCGCCCCCGCGGCGCCGAGCGCCGTGCGCCAGAGCGCGGCGAACTGGCGCACCCGTCCGGCACCGAGCAGCAGGGCCCGCCCGCCGGTGAGCACCGCCCGTTTCGCGGCCAGGCGCGGCGCTTCCTCCGCGATGCCGTCCGTGTCCGCGACGTGCGCCAGCCCGAGCGTGCGGCGGATCATCTCGGCGCCCGCGTAGGCGGCCACGTCCGGCAGCAGGTCGCCCAGGAACGCCCGCCGCCAGCGCTCCCCGGCGGGCCACAGGTCGGCCACCTCGGCCACGAAGGTGGCCCAGACCGTCCCGGCCGCCGCGTCGAGCCAGGTCGCGTAGGCGGCGTGCCCGCACGCCGCGTGCGCGAGGCGGGCCATCGCCAGGTTGGCCAGCAGCATCCCCAGATCGAGCCCCATCGGCCCGTAACAGGCGAACTCGGCGTCGATCACCTTCGTGTCCTCCGCCGTCACCATCACCGAGCCGGTGTGCAGGTCCCCGTGGACCAGCGCCTCCCCCCGCGTGCAGAAGCGGAAGCGCAGCCGATCGGCGGCCCGGCGCAGGGCCGCGTCGCGCCACAGTCGGCGCGCGTCCGGGAGCAGGGCCGGCTCGATGGCATTCCCCGGGGCGTCCCGGAACGGGTCGGTGAAGACGAGCCGCTCGGTGATGGCGCAGAGTTCCGGGTTCGCGAAGCGGGCCGCCTGCGCCTGCTTGGCCGGGGGGCCGAGGAGCAGGTCGGAGGTGCCGAGCGCCATGCGGGCGCAGAAGCGGCCGAGGGCCTCCGGGGCCCGCGGGTAGACGCGCCCGGCGATCAGCCCGCGGCGCAGGACCAGGTGCCCGGCGAGGTCTTCCATGACGAGCGCCGCCATCGCCGGATCGTAGCGGTGCAGGGCGGGGACCAGCCCGGGGCAGAGGTCCCCCTGGATCGCGAGCGCCCGCGCTTCGATCCCCGCCCGTTCCAGCGTCAGCGGTCAGCCCGGGCCGACGACGCGGGCATAGGGGAGGGCCTGCTTGACGATGACGGAGGCCCCATCCGCCGCGACCACGCGGAAGACGAGGTTGAGGTTGCCGTCGCCGATCTCCGCCGCGCGCGTGGGGGGCGCGGCGAGGTCGGGCCGGGCGTAGTCCAGCACCGTCCGCGCGTCCAGGGGCCGGTAGGTCCGCGTCGGCGCCTCGCTGGTCATGGGCAGCGCACTCCTTCGCCCGGCTGCCGCCGGACCCGTGTCATTCCGCATGCGCGGGCGGGCCGGACCGCCGCGCGAGGCAACGCCCGACCCGGTCCACGAAGAACCGCTCAAACGCCGCCCCGTCCACCGCCACCGATGCGCGCGCCACCCGCCCGTCGCTGGCCGGACGCAGCCGGAAGAGGCCGCCCTCGATGGCGTAGGCGAGGCGCGCGTCGCGCAGGGTCAGCCAGGCACCCGGGAAGAGCGCCGCCACCGTCAGCGGGTCGTGCAGGAAGGCGACGCCGTCAGGGGGCACGAGGGCCGGCCCGGTGGTCGGCGGCACCGTGGTGCGGAGCCAGTCGTCGCGCCAGATGGCGCGCGCACGGTCGAGCGCGGCCGCGAGCGGCCCCCCCGCCGCGGCCAGGCGGTGCTGCGCCGCGCGATGCAGCGGCACCCGGCAGGTCATCTCGGCGGTGATCCACGTGACCGGCGGGCCGGCGCGCGCACAGATCAGGGCCGCCTGGGGGTCCGAGGCGGTGTTGCGGTCCAGCGCGGCGGGGCGGCGGCCCGTCGTCCGGAAGACGTGTCGCCAGCCCGCCGCGAAGCCGCGCGGGTCGAACATCCCACCCATCGCGCTGAACCCCGGCCGCCGCCCCGCCAGGTCGGGGTCGAGCCGCAGCGCGCGCGAGGTTAGCGCAGGGCCCGATCCCGACGAGGTGGAACGGCCACCGCCGGGCCGCCGCGATCAGCCACTCGGAGGCCGGGGTGTCCGCGATGGGGGCATCCGGCCCCGCGTGGTCGTGGTCGAGGATGCCGCGCCCCTCGTGGCCGTGCATGGTCGGGCCGCGCCCGGGGCCGAGCGGGCGGCTGCCGCCCTTAAAGACGGGGATATCCGGTCGGCCGGCCAGCCCGAGGAGGCGGGCGGCGATGCGGGCGCGCAGGTCGACGTCGCCGTCGACGACGGTCACGCCGAGCAGGTCGAGCTCCGGCGAGGCGAGCGCCAGGATGAGGGCGAGCGCGTCGTCGGGATCGCTGCCGATGTCGGTGTCGAGGACGACCGGGATGGGCGCGGGCATGGCTCTCCTCCCGGCCGCAGTCTACCACGGCGGCCACGTCGGCGCAGGGGCGAGCACCGAACGGGCTCCGGGTGTGCTGGCGGTATTGTCAAGGTGACTGGCCTGCCGTGTGGGGCACTGTCAAGATAACTGGTCGGCCTCGTGGTTGGCTTGGTATGCGATACGCGGCGCATGAAAGAGCACGCTTCCGCCCCCGCCTACAAACGTCACCGGGCGCGCGGTGTGGCTCTACTTTCGCTTCGCGCTGAGCTATCGCGACGTGGAGGAGCTGCTGGCTGAGCGCGGCGTGATCCTCACCTACGAGACGGTGTGCCAGTGATGCCGCAAGTACTGTCAGGTAAAGTCAGAGAGGGCGACTCGCTAGCGATGGTGCTGTCGGGCGTGCGTCCCTCAGCTGAGCACCAGCGCCGGTTCTGTTGGGTTGTGCAGGGATGGTTGGGACGAGTGCTGCTTCAGCGCCGCCCCAGCGAGTGGGGCTGGTCGTGGTGGGCGTCACCGCTCCGATAGGGTGCCCGTCAAAGCATCCCACGCCTGCGCCGCCGGCGGCCCCGGCGTGGCGGCTGCGGCGTCGACCAGTCGCCCGAGGTCGTAGAACCGGCCGCGCAGGTTGCGCAGGAAGGCATGCGCCCGGCAGAACACCTGCGCCCCGGCGAGCGTCTTGAACCCGCGCATCGGGCGCAGCCGCCCCTTGAGGTGCTGATGATCCCGCTCGATCCGCTGCTGGACCCGCTTTCCCTTCTCGTGCAGGACACCCGGCAACACCATGGCCAGCGCCGGCGGGTAGGTGGCCGCGCCGTCGGTGGTCACCTCGTCCGGGATGGCGCCGGTGGCCTCGATGGCGCGGCGGAAGAAGGCTGCCGCGTCCGCCGTCGCGCGCCGCGCGCTCACGTACACGTCGACCACCTGGCCCTGCCCGTCGATGGCCCGGTAGACGTAGACCGGCGTGCCAGCCACGGTGGCGTAGGTCTCGTCGACGCTCCAGGTGCCTCCGACGCCGCGACGGAAGGGGCGGGCGGCGTCCTCGTACAGCGGCGCAAACTCGCGCACCCAATCGTAGACGGTTGAGGGATCGATCCGGACGCCCCGCTCGGCGAGGAGCTCGGCGACGTCGGCATAGCTGAGACGGAATCGCAGGTACCAGCGCACGGCCAGGGCGATGACGTCGGGCGGGAACCGGTAGCCCGAGAAGGGGGTCGCGCTCAACATGGTGAAGCGCCGGGGGCAGGTGCCGCAGCGGTAGACCTGGCGGCCCTTCCGGTCGCGGCCGTCCCTGCGTGCCGAACCCGCGCCACATCCCGGACAGGTTACGCCGTCATCAACCATTGCTCTCCCCATCGCCATCCGTCCCACGATGGAGGATAGCACACCCCAGCACAATACAAGAGAACCCCGTAGCGCGCACATCGACAACACGATGGTTCGCCGTCGTTCCGAGGCGTCGGCGGCTCAATCGTTCCTCCACCTTTGCTCGATGGCAATGACCTTAATTTCCGCCCGCTTAACGCCCCTCTGCGTCCCCGATCCACTATACTTATCGTCAATTCGCAATCGGCGTTCTTCTCTTACAGCATAGCGATCGCGACCTTGGCAAGGTCCGCGGCACGGGAGACATCGGGTGGGGGCGAGCGGGTCGTCCGAATTGAGCGAGGCCTGGATAGTGGGGGTGGAAGGGGTCGTCGAACGCGTCACCTTCCACAACCCGGAGAACGGTTTCAGCGTCTTGCGGGTCCATGTGCGCGGGCGACGTGAGGCGAGTATTGTCGTTGGAACGCTCCCGGCCGCGCAGCCCGGCGAGCGGCTCATCATGACGGGGCGTTGGAGAACCGATCCCCGTCATGGTGTGCAGTTCCGCGCCGAGACGGCCGAAGTCTGCCCCCCCGTGACGCGTGATGAGACGGTACGCTACCTCGGCTCGGGATTAATTCCTCAGCTTGGTCCAACGCTCGCCGCGCGCATCGTGGCGCATTTCGGGGAGGAAACGCTCGCCGTGCTCGATAGCGCCTCGGATCGGGTGCGTGAGGTTCCCGGGATCGGCCCGACTCGCGCCGCTGCCCTCGCCACTGCCTGGGAGGAGCATCGGGCGCTGCGGTCTGTCTCGGCTTTCCTGACGGCGCACGAACTCGATGCGCGTTACGCCCCGCGACTCGTCGCCGCCTATGGGCTTGCAACCCCACGGGTCCTCAGTGCCAATCCCTATCGGTTGGTCGCCGAGATTCCAGGACTTGGTTTCCGCGCCGCGGATCAGCTTGGTCGCGATCTCGGTATACGCGCGACAGCTCCCGTGCGCCTCCAGGCGGCGGTGCATGCCGCAGCGCTCCGAGCGGCTGAAGCGGGGCATACGCGGACGCCCCACTCCCTGCTCGCCGCCGCCGCCGCCGCCCTGGCCGATGTGGACGAAGTCCTCATGGATCCGCCCCTCGTCCAACTCCTCGCGAGCGGCGTCCTCGCAGTTGGCAGCATCGCCGTGGCACCCGCGCCTTCGGCGGAGTCGCTGCCGCTGTTCGCCGCCGTACCGGGGGCCGCGACTCCGCCGCCGTCGGTAACAACGGGCGGTCTGCGGATCTACAATCCGACCCCCCACTCCGATGCGAGGCTGCGGGATGATGGTCCGGGGATCGGGTTGCGGGGGTTGGTGCGGGCCGAGGAGGCATTGGCTATGCGGCTACGCGAACTTGCCGCCCGCCCGAGTGGCCTCGGGGCCGCGGTCGTCACGCGCTGGCTCGCCGCCGACGCCGATGCACGGGCGCTCGCCGTGGAGCAGCGCGCGGCGGTGCAGGGTGCCGCGAGTCGCGGACTCTTCATTCTGACCGGTGGACCGGGGGTCGGCAAGACGACGACGGTCAAGACCCTTGTGCGCTGCCTGTTGGCGCACGGGCGTACCGTCGCCCTCGCCGCACCGACGGGTAAAGCGGCGCAGCGCCTCGGCGACGTTGTCGGGCTAGAAGCGCGTACCCTGCACCGGCTCCTCGGGGCGGGGCCACAGGGTTTTCGCCACGGCGACCGCGATCCCCTGCCCTACAACACCGTGATCGTCGACGAGGCGAGCATGCTCGACACGCGTCTCGCGCGGGCGGTGGCGGGCGCGATCGGTCTGCAGGGGCAGTTGATCCTGGTCGGCGATGCCGATCAATTGCCGAGTGTCGGCCCGGGTCAGATGTTGCGCGACGCCCTGGCGAATGGTTCGCTCCCCTCGGCGAGCCTCACCACCGTCTTCCGTCAGGCGGCCCGGAGTGCGATCGTGCGCAATGCCCACCATATCCGCCGGGGCGAGGCCCCCGTGCTCGCTCCCCCGAATATGCTCGGCGCGGGCAGCGATTGCATCTTCGTGTCGGCCGCGCAGGAGCAGGTTGCCGCCGTCGCCGCCGAGTGGGCCGCCGAACGCTTGCCGGACCATCTGGGCGAGGATCCCGGTCAGGTGCAGACGCTGGCGCCGCTGGTCCGCGTCTGCCAGGTGCTGAATGGTGCATTGCAAGGGCGACTCAACCCCGCGCGGGGTCAGGCCGAGCGCCCGCATGGCGCGCTGGCACTGCGCGTGGGGGATCGGGTGATCCAGACGCGCAATAACTACACCCTCGGTGTCGTGAACGGCGACACCGGGCTGCTGGTGGCGATCGCCCCCGGCGTCGTGACGGTCGACTTCGGCGATGGCCGGGTCGTCGGCTACGCGGCGGCCGACCTCCTCGATCTCGATCATGCCTACTGTCTGACGGTCCACCGGGCACAGGGGAGCGAGTGGCCCGGCGTCGTGCTGCTCGTCTCGTCGGCATACGGGCGGATGCTTTCGCGCAATCTCCTCTACACGGCGCTCACTCGCGCCCGCCGCGCGGCCGTGATCGTGGGTGACGAAGCGGCGATCGCCCGGGCGGTCGCCGAGACGCGCGACCATGAGCGGCGCACCGGCCTCGCCATGCTGCTCGACGGGGCGGCGCGATGAGCCGTACGGGGACGCCGAGCACTGCCCCCTACGGCGAACTGGTGCGCCAATATATCGCCCTGCGCGACGCGCACCCCGGCGTTATCCTGCTCGCGCGTGTCGGCGCATTCTATGAGGTGCTCTTCGATGATGCCGAACTCGTCGCGCGCGAACTCGGCCTCAAGCTGAGCGAGCGCCCCTCCGGGGGGAGTTCGCCGCCTGTCCCGCAGTGCGGGTTCGCGCACCATGCCCTGGACACGTTCCTGTCACGCCTGCTCGCGCGTGGGTACCGGGTGGCCGTGGGCGATGAGCACGAGGAAATGGGCACCGGCGTGCGGCGGCGCGCGGTCGTCCGCACCCTCACGCCCGGGACCGTCACCGACCCCGTGCTCCTCCGCGAGGATCGCCCGACCTATTTGGTCGGGCTTCTCGGCGATGGCAGCGGGCGACTCGGTCTCGCCTGGCTCGACGCCGCCGCGGGGGAGTTCGGGGCGGGGGAGTTCGATCCGGATGAGGCGGCGGCCGAGGTGCAGCGCCTGGACCCGGCGGAGATCCTCGTGCCGAGCGATCGCCCGGCACCGCCCCTGGTGCTCGTCGCGCGACACACGGTGACGCCGGTAAGCGACAGCTCGGGGGCCGAGGCGGCCCTGTCGCGCGCCTTCCCCGAAGCCGATCTGGCTGACGTGCCGCTGGCCCGCGCCGCCGCCGGACTCGTGGTGGCCTATCTGGCGACCCTCCAGGGTGCCGAGGAGCGCCCACCGCTCGACCCACCGCGCGCGGTGGGCACCCGGGATGCGATGCGGCTCGATGCGGCGACGCAGCGCCACCTGGAACTTGTGGAAACCGAACGGAGCCGCGAGCGGGGCGGCAGCCTCCTGGGTGTGCTCGACCGGACAACAACGCCGATGGGCCGTCGCATGCTGCGCGCCTGGCTGCTGCGCCCGCTGACCGATCTGGGCAAGATCGCTACCCGCCAGCGCATCGTCGTCGCGCTCGTGGACGATACCGCGCTCCGGACACAGCTCGGGGTCCACCTCGCCGCGCTCCCCGATCTCGAGCGCCTGGCGGGGCGGCTCGCGGCGCGACGCGCGACGACGGAGGATCTCGCCGCCCTCGCCACGGTGGCCGCCCAGCTTCCCGAGCTCGTACTCCTGACCGGTACGTCCCGCGTCCCGTTCCTGCGCGCGCTCGGGCGGGAGCGCCCGGCGCTTACCGCGGTCGCGGCGCGCGTGGTGGCAACACTCGCGCCCGCCGATGCGTCAGGGCCGGTGCGGCCCGAGGCGAGCCCGGCACTTGCCGCAGCGCTGGCCGCGACGAGCGCTGCGGCGGCGTGGCAAGCGGACTATATCGCCGACTTACGCCGCCTGTCGGGGCTGGGCAAAGTGCAGCTGTCTCGCACCAGCACGCAAGGCCTGTTCCTCGAGGTGCCCGTTAACACCCCGGTTCCCGCGACGTGGATCCGGCGCGGGGGGCTCCAACGGGTCGAGCGCTACACCACTGCCGCACTGGATGAGCATGCTGCGGCACTGGCCGAGGCGGAAGCGACCGCGAGCGCCGAGACGCGCGCGCTCCTCGATGCCCTGCGCGACGTCGCCGCCGCCGCCGCGCCGGATGTGCGCGATCTCGCGCGTTATCTCGCGTCGGCCGACGTCTCGCTCTCGCTCGCCCTCATCGCGGCCGCGCATGGCTGGGTCCGCCCGCATGTGGACGATGGCGACACGCTCGCGATCGAGGGCAGCCAGCATCCGGTACTCGCGCTGGCCGACGGGTGCCGAGCGAACGATGTGCGGCTGGTAGCCGGCGGCGCCGTCGATCAGCTGGTTGTGCTGACCGGCCCGAACATGGCCGGCAAGAGCACCTGGATGCGCCAGGTGGCGCTCCTCGTCATCCTGGCGCAGATCGGCTCGTTTGTCCCTGCCGTCGCCGCGCACATCGGGCTGGTCGATGCGATCTTCACCCGTATCGGTGCCGTCGATGATCTCGCGGGCGGGCGTTCGACCTTCATGGTGGAGATGCTCGAGACCGCGGCGGTGCTGCGCGGCGCGACCGATCGCAGCCTGGTCCTCCTTGATGAGCTCGGGCGGGGTACGAGCACGCACGATGGCTTGGCGCTCGCTTGGGCGGTGATCGAGGGACTGGTCACCGATACCGTCCGCCCGCGGACGATCGCGGCGACGCATTACCACGAATTGGCCACCCTGGCGGCAGTGCACCCGGCGATCACTTTGTTGCGTGCGGCGGTCGATGAGAGCATGGCGGGTATCACGTTCCCGCACCGTATCGAACCCGGGGCCGCCGACCGCAGCTTCGGCATCGAGGTGGCACGCCTGGCAGGTCTGCCGCCCGCGGTCCTCGCGCGCGCCCGTGAGGTCGCCGCCGCGCTCGAGCCGATCAGCGCGGCGATCGTGCAGCGGCTTGGCGATACCCCATCTGGCGCAGGCTCGTAGGGATTCATGGTGCGCTCCACAACGGCCTATGGTGGTCTGGTCAGGAGGCGCGCAGAGGTCCGCCGTTTTCCGCTACCTGCGGCCGATGCCGCTTGTCGGCGGGCCGCTTCATCTCCTTCGCCAGAAGCGCCCTGGCCGATTTCAGCGCCCCGGTCGCCCTGACGTGCGCCGCACAGACTAGTACTGGGTCGCAGAAGAGCGTGCGGGGTTAGCGGCATAACGGTCGGCCCTTGTCGGTCCACCTGAAGGGTGCGGCGGTGCGGTTGAAATAGGCGACGAACGCCAGGATGCGCTGACACAAGTCGTCGATGGAAGTGAAGTTGCCGCGCCTGAGGACGCGCCGGACGAGGATGCTGAACCACAGCGCGATCTGGTTGAGCCAGGAGGTATGTTTCGGCGTGTGGAGGAACTGGATGCGGTGGGCGGGGTCGCCGAGGAAGGCGGCGCGGGTGGCCTGGGAGCGCAGGATGCCCGACTGGCCTTTCACGCCCCGGTCGTCCGGGAGGCCGCAGCGGTCGACGACGAGCCGGACCAGGGCTGCGGACTGGTGGGTGTTGCGGTTGTCGGTGACGAAGAGCCAACGCGCGTCGGGGTCGGTGGCGATGGTCCGGGCGATGTGCGCGGCGAAGTCGGCCTCGGTCCGCGTCGGCCCCAGCGAGGGGGCGAGGACCGCGCCGGTGGCGACGTTGAAGTTCGCGATGAGGCTGAGGGTGCCGTGGCGGACATACTCGTGTTCGCGGCGTTCGGGGCAGCCTGAGCGCATGGGCTTGGTGGGTGCCGCGCGTTCGAGGGCCTGGATGCCGGTCATCTCGTCGGCGCTGATGACATGGCACCCCAGGGCTTCCAATATCGGCGCAGCGGCATAGGCCGTGCAGATGGCCTCGACCTGCGCCGCGAAGGCGGCGGGGTCCTCATGCTTGGTCTTGGCGTTGCGCCAGTAGCGGCTCTGGTGCGGATGCAGATCGGCCTCGATTTAAAAAACGCTCGACCGAGCGCGGGGAGATGGTAGCGACGATGCCCTGCTTGACCGCCTCGTCCGCGAGTTCGCGCGGTGTCCACGCGGTGAGGGGCCGCGCCACTTGCTCGGGTGGGCGGCAGGCCAGGTCGATGATGCGGATGATCTGCTCGGCGGTGAAGGTCGCCGGGGCACCGGGGCGCGGGGCATCGGCCAAGGCGGCGGCGATGGCGCGTTCCACGGCGAGATGCTCATCGGCGGCGGCCAGGGGCGTTGCGGCGGCGGCCCAGCGGGCACGCCACTTGCGGGCGGTGTTCGGCGCGCAGCCCAGCTGCCGGGCGAGCGGCTCGGTGCGCTGACCAGCCGCCGCGCCGAGGATGATCTGGACCCGCAGCGCCAGCGCTTGCGGGCAGGATGACCGCCGCAGCAGCGCGGCCAGCACCGCCCGCTGGGCCGGGGTCACCAGGGTAGGTGCTGGGGCCGGGCCGGAAGACATCGTCCCTCCTGCAGAACAGCCGTCAAGGCGGCAAGGTCGCCTCACCGCCGCATTCTCGCACAACCCTTCAGGGATTTCCGCGACCATGTACTAGTGGGTCGGTTGGCACGCTCATCGTCATTCCTGTGATCGCGCCAATGCTCGCAAACTGGCGTGCCGCCAAGGAAATACCGCCAAGGGCGAAAGGCCATGTTCATAACAGCCGACCCTGTATTGGCTCCCGTCGTCATCCGTACGAGATGATGCGCCCCCCTCATGCCTTATCCTATCGGAAGCTTAACTTGAGCGGTAGCGATGGCACTGTCACGTTAAGCCTTTTTGGTGCTGATGGCATTCCGAAAGTGGGGAACGATCGGCGCATAAGCGGCCGGATCCGGCCTTTACAAGCGCTAGCGACGGCCAGAGCTGGCTCGATGTGGGGAGGTTTCGTTCAGTCAAAACTTAACGTGACAGTACCCGTCGCCCGGCCACGCGCAGCGGTTCCGCGCCGCGTCTGGTCCCAGCGCCGGCCACTGCCGACCCCGCCGCCACCGCCGCACCGCCGCCTCCCGCCAGACCAGCGCCGAACGCTTCCAGACCTGGCACGCAGTGACCGGGACGCCAGTCGTCGCCTGAGCGCGCGCCCGCACGGCCGCAACTCGCCCTCGTTCAGCTTCCCTCCCCGCATGGCGCGCGAACTTGACAGTGCCATAACGCAATAGCACCCGTCCCCTTACGGCGTTGACGACCACACGGGGGGCGGCGCGGGCGCCTGTGTGAAGTCGAAGCAATCCGCCATGTCGTCGGCGGCGGCGTCATACCGGCTGAGCGGGGCCAGACCGAATCGCCGCTCGCAGAAGCGCACCAGGCTGACGTGCGAGCGGACCGTCGCGGACACATGGCCGCGTTTGGCATACGGGCTGAGCGCCAGGCACCCCACGCGCGGCCCGTAGCGGAACTGCGAGCCCCGGTAGCCCGCCGGGCCGTCCCCGTCCCACGCCGTGTCCCGCGGCGGCGTGACGTGATCGTACCAGCCGCCCCAGTCGTCCCAGGTGATGAAAAGGGCGGTGCGGGCCCAATAGGGGCTCTGGCCCACCGCGTTGACCCGCTCGACCGTCCACCGCATGCCGTCGGTCACGTTCTGCGTCGGATGCTCGCTCAGGCCGCCTCCCTGGCCGCGCCCGTGCGACTCCGGCGCATACAGCCACGACACGCTCGGGAGGGTGTGGCCGGCGATATCCGCGTCGAAGGCGCTCGATGCCACGTTGGAGGGACTGTGCTGGAGGGCCGCGATGTGCCGGTGGTACAACCCTCCGTAGTTGCGCCAGGTGAGGCCGGCCGCCTCCAGGCTTGCGGGGAGCGACGGCAGGGCGAAGGGGGGCTGGGGCTGGTAGGCGCGCTGGGCGGAGGCGTTGTCGATCAGCGGGGAGTCGGCCGCGATCAGCATGAGGTGATTGGGCTCCGATTGGCTGGCGACATCGGTGAAGTAGTGGTCGCAGAGGGTGAACTGCCGCGCGTAGGCGAAATAGGCCGGAATGTCGGCCTCGCTGTATTGTTGCCGGATCGCCCCCTGGGCGGCGTTGAGCCACGCCGCGTGATCGTGGCGGGGATCGTGGACCGGCGGGTTGGGGGCGCGGTCCAGGGCGATGCCCGCGGCGCCGGGGAAAGTACCGAAGTAGTTGTCGAAGGTGTGGTTCTCCTTGACAATGATGATCACATGCTGGATCGGGGTATCGGTGGCCATGCGCGCCTCCTCCTACGGGGTGGTGAATCCGCTTGCTCTCATGCTAGCAGGCGCGTGTTAAGGACAGGTTAAGCGGACGACGACCGCCGTGTCCTAGCCGTGCGACCGCACGAGAGCGGGAGGGCAACCACCGTGACGATCACCGTCATCAACCAGCCGAGTAAAGTCCTCGACCGCGGGCAGACCATCGTCCTCAGCGTGCGCCAGGACACCTGTGCTGGCTCGTATATTAGGGGTGTTCCGAGGTGGCGGTGAGGCCGTTGTCCTGGCAGCGGCGCTGACCGCGATACGTGGAGGGTGGCCCCCGCCATCGCGGGACGATCGGAGCCTGGACCGTATGGAGTGGCGGCGACCACGTAGCACGAGCACAGGCCAGGGTCGTCCTGAGGAGCAGCCAGAGCGTGCGCGGAGGGAAGGAGGGACGGAGGGAAGACGGGCGGGCGCTGGATCAGCTGTACGTCGGGATCGATGTCGCGGCCGAGACGTTCGTGGTCGCATGGATCAGCCCGGGCGGGCAGCCGGCCATGCCGTTCACCGGCGAGCAGACCCCGACGGGCTTCGCCGCCCTGCAGCGCCGCCTCCAGGGCACGGGGGCCTCGCCAGCCGCCACGCTGTGAGGTTAGCCCGCTAATACGGCTCTCCCGCACTTTAGATGCTTAAGGTTTTGTCGTCGGACGATCGGCCAAATGACCGACCAACATGTGCCAGACAGTAACAGCAAGTGCGGTTTTCGGGGCATTTTCAGCCGTGCCACGTGGAGCGCCACTATTAAGCATCGAAAGTGCGGGAGAGCCGCTAATACGGACACCGTACCGCTAGGCAGCCAGATCGTGCAACAACAACATCTGCTCCTCATGGGCGACGGGGCTATGGTAGCCGAGGGCGGAGTGGCGACGCTGGCGGTTGTACCAGACCTCCAGCCATTCGAAGATCGCCGTCCGGGCCGTGGCGCGGCTTGTCCAGCGCCGGGTGTCGACCAGCTCGGCTTTGAGCGTGGCGAAGAAGCGCTCGGCCATCGCGTTGTCCAAGCACTCGCCCGCCCGGCTCATCGAGCGGGTGATGCCGTGCGCGGCGAGGCGCGCTTGGTAGGCGGCGGCGGTGTACTGGCTCCCCCGATCGGTGTGCTGCACGAGTCCCGCGTCCGGCCGGCGGTTGTGGAGCGCCATCGCGAGGGCGTCGAGCGCGAGTTCCGTCCGCAGGTGGTCGGCCATCGCCCAGCCGATGACCCGGCGCGAGTAGGCGTCGAGTAGCACGGCGAGATATAACCAGCCCTCCGCCGTGGCGATAAAGGTGGGATTACCTCACTTACACGGACAGGATAGCGCTAGGCGGCGCGATCGGACAACAACAACAATCCCTCCTCGAAGGTGGCGGGGGGCTGGTAGGCGAGTGCCGAGTGGGCACGCTGCCGAGTGTAGAAGACCTCGACCCATTCGAAGATCGCCGTCCGTGCCGCCACGCGCGTCGGCCACTGGTGCGCGGCGACGAGTTCGGCCTTGAGGGTGGCGAAGCAGCGCTCGGCCATGGCGTTGTCGAGGCATTCTCCCGCGCGGCTCATCGAGCAGACGATACCGCGGACCCCAAGCTGCGACTGATACGCGGTCGCGGTGTACTGGCAGCCGCGATCGGTGTGGTGGACGAGTCCTGCGCCGGGGCGACGGGCACGAACGGCCATCGCGAGGGCCTCCAGCGCCAGTTCCGTGCGCAGATGGTCGGCCATCGCCCAACCGATCACGCGCCGCGAGTGGGCATCGAGCAAGACGGCGAGGTAGCGCCAGCCCGCTCCAGTGGGCACATACGTGATGTCCCCCAGCCAGAGACGATTCGGCGCGGGCGCAGCGAAATCGCGCGCCACAAGATTCGGCGCAGGCCGCTGCACCGGGTCCACGACGGTGGTGCGGGCGCGGCGGCGGCGGTGACAGCCCACCAGCCCGCCAGCGCGCATGAGGCGTGACACCCGGCGGCGGGAGGTGCGGGTACCCGCCGCACGCAGGGCGGCGTGGATGCGCGGCACCCCGTACGTCGCCCGGCTGCGGGCGTGCGCGGCGGCGATCTGCGCGGCCAGGTCCGCGTCGGCCCGGGCGCGGGCCGACACCCTGCGGCCCGCCCAGGCGTAGTAGCCGGCCCGCGACACGCGCAAGACGCGGCAGAGGACGACGACAGGGTAAGTGGCCCGCGCCGCGTGGCTGGACCGATAGCGGCTCATCGGGCATCCTTCGCGAAGGAGGCCGCCGCTTTTCGGAGGATCTCCCGCTCCTGCTGCACGGTCTTCACCTCGCGCCGCAGGCGGCGTAATTCCCCACGCTCATCCGTGGTCAGCGCGCCCGGCTGCCCGTGGCCCGCGTCGGCGTCGGCCTGCCGGAGCCAGCTCCGCAGCGCCTCGGACGAGATGCCCAGATCGGCGGCGAGCGCCGGGATGGTTTTTTCACTGCCCCGCGCGAGGCGCACCGCCTCGGTGCGGAACTCCGGCGGGGAGGGTGGGTGGGTACGTGGCATCGAACACCTCCTCTTCTCAGACCGCATCATCAGCTGTCTGCAGAGGTGAGGCAACTCCACACCGCGACAGGAGCCGCGCCGCGTTAACGCCACACAGGGTTCGTTAGGGCGAGGATGCGCCCTTGCGCGTCGACGAGCTGCGCGCGGAGGTACACCCACCCACCGAGCGCGGGCACCGGCCGGGTGTCATCGGTGGCGTCGATCGCCGCGGCGAAGACTACCCCGCGCTCGGAGAGGACCATCAGGGAGGCCCCCCGTGCGCCGACGCAGCGCACCCATATACGCGCGCCCTCCTGCGCGAGATAAAGCTGCGGGCCCGCCGGTTCGGCGGAGAGGAACGAGCGACCCGCCCGCAAAGCGTCGAGGATGCCCCCGACGGTGGGCGTGCCCGCGACCCGGACCCAGGTGGTCGGCCGGCCCAGGCGCGGCGTGAAGAGCGCCTCGGGCGCGGGTGCCCGCAACCGGTGCGTGTCGCTACCGCCGAAGGCGAGCACACGTTCCCCCGCGCGCAGCCGCGCCTCCCAGTACTCTAGCGCGACCGTGTTGAGCGCATCCCATGGCCCGTTCCAGACCTCGATCCCGTGATGGCCGCGCACGCCCGGATACTCCCATGGCGGGCCGAACGGCTTGGGATGGTTCACGCTCACCAGCCCGCCCGCCGCGACCGCCTCGCACATCGCTGCCGCGATCGCGGCGGGTTCGGGCTCGCGGAAGTCGTACCAGCGATCGGTGCCCCACACATTCCAATGCCCCCCGTAGGTCGTCACCTCGACCCCTGGGACGAGGAAGGGCAGGGCATCGTCTCCCCCGCCTTGCGTGTCGGGCGCGCCGTGGGCGCTGACGCTGTTGTGGTCGGTGATGCCGAGGAAGTCGAGGCCCGCCTCCGCCGCCCCGTGCAGCGCCTCTGTGGGCCAGGAGTCGCCGTCGGAGAAGAGCGTGTGGCTGTGCAGGTCGCCGCGCAGCCAGCCTGGCTCGGCGGGCGGTGGTAGCGACGGGATGTGGGGTACGCCCGACCGGGCGAACGACCGCGTCGCGGGCGGCAAGCCGGGGTCGAACCAGATCGCCACGCGATAGTCGAGCCCGCGCGGGCCGATCTTGTACGGGCCGAGGAGCACCTGCCAGATGCCCGCGCCGAGCGGGCCGGGCCGGTAGGGGGGCGTGGCCCAGTCCCGGTCTATCGTGAACGACTCCTTGTGACTGCCACTCCAGCCACGGAATCCGGGGCTCCCGGCGGCGGCACCGCGCTCGTCGAAGAGGCCGATGTCGAGGGTGTTCCCGCCCCGCAGCGTCGGATCGGAGGCGATCCGGTCGCTATATGTGTAGGCGATGTGGAGTTGGCCCACGCCGATTGGCACGGCGAACGGCACGTGGCGGTAACGCCGCTCTTCCCCCGGCGCGAAACGACCGGTGAGGACGACATCGGGCGCGGCGAGTGGTCCGTGTTCCATCAGCGCAAGGCCTCGCCGGATGCCGCGTCGAAGAGGCGTAGGCCGCGCGGCTCGGCGCGCAGATGGACCGTCTCGCCCGCCGCCGGGCGTACCTCCGGGGCCGTCCGCACCCGCAGTAGGTGCTCGGCGAGCCGGACGTTGACGATCACCTCGCTACCGAGCGGCTCCGTCAGGAAGACGGTCGCGGCCTGGGTATCCTCGGTCGCCTCGTGGGCGAGCACGATCGCCTCCGGGCGCAACCCCACCCGCACCGCCCCGCGCGGGGCGGCGGTCAGGTGCGGCTCCGGGAGACGCCACCCCCCGGCGGCGACGAGGCGGCCATCCTGCCACGTCGCCGGGAGCAGATTCATCGGCGGGCTGCCGATGAACTCGGCCACGAAGACATTGCGCGGGTGGTCGTAGACCTCGTCGGGCGTGCCGATCTGCTGGAGCCGCCCGGCGTTGAAGACGGCGATGCGATCCGCCAGCGTCATCGCCTCGGCCTGATCGTGGGTCACGAAGACCGTCGTGATCCCGAGCTGTCGCTGCAACGCCTTGATCTCGGTCCGGGTGTGGGTACGCAGCTTCGCGTCGAGATTGGAGAGTGGCTCGTCCATCAGGAAGACGCTCGGCTCGCGGACGATCGCCCGCCCCAGCGCGACGCGCTGCTGCTCGCCGCCGGAGAGTTGCGCCGGCTTGCGGCCCAGCAGGTGCGTCAGGTTCAGCGTCGCGGCGGCCTGCTCCACGCGCCGGTCGCGCTCGCCCGCCGTCATCTTCCGCACCTTGAGCGGGTAGCGCATGTTGTCGCGCACGGTCATGTGCGGGTAGAGGGCGTAGCTCTGGAAGACCAGCGCCACATCCCGATCCTTCGGCTCGAGTCGCACGACGCTCCGGCCATCGATCCTGATGTCGCCGCTGTCGGGCCATTCGAGCCCCGCTAGCATCCGCAGCGCGGTCGTCTTGCCGCAGCCGCTCGGCCCGAGCAGCACCAGCAACTCACCGTCGACGACATCGAGCACCAGGTCGTCGACGGCCGGGATGGCTTGCCCGACGAAGTGCTTCCGCACGTGATCGAATTCGACGCGCCCCATCGCCCCTCCCAATCTGTGGCGCACGCCGCCGCGGCGCGCGACCCGTCACAGCCCCCGGCTGGCGGAGAGGCCGCGGACCATGTGCCGCCGCGTGACGAAGAAGATGACCAGCACCGGCAACACATACAGCACGCCCATTGCCGCGATCAGGTCATACCGCACCTCGGTGTAACCGCCGCGCGTCCGGAAGGTTTCGTAGAAGGCCAGCGGCACCGTCTTCATGTCCTGCTGGTCGACCAGGATGAGCACCATCAGCACCTCGGCCCAGGCGCTGAGGAAGGAGAGCCCCGCCGCCACGACCAGCCCCGGTCGGGCGACCGGCAGGACGATCTCGAAGAGTGCGCGCGGCTTCGAGCGCCCATCGAGCCAGGCCGCCTCCTCCAGGTAGCGCGGCACCGCGTCGAAGAACCCCTTCATCAACCAGATCAGGAAGGGCAGCTCGATCGCGGCGTGGACCAGGACGAGGCCCAGGTACGAGTTGCGCAGGCCCAGCTGCCGCGCCAGGCCGTAGATCGGGACCATCGTCGCGGAGAGAGGCATCGTCTGCAGCAGCAACACCGCGTAGGTCAGCCAGGATTTGAAGCGGAAGTGCAGCCGCGAAAGCGAGTAGCCCGCCAGCGTGACCGTCGCCACCGTGAGGAGCATCGTCGCGGTGGCGATGAAGGCGCTGTTGCCGAGGGCGCGCCCGAACGCGTATTGCCGGAAGACCGTGACGAAGTTCTGCAGCGTCGGTTGCTGCGGCCAGCGGAGATAGGCCTCCGCATGCGCATCGAAGGCCGCCGAGAAGAGCCAGAGGAACGGGGTCAGGAAGAAGACGATCACCGCGACAAACGCCGCGTGCAGCAGCACCCATTCCAGCCACGACCCGCGCTGCCGCGCGACACCGCGCGTCTGCTCGGCCCCCATCATCGGACGCACCCGGCCCCTCAGGCTTTCGGTCTTGACCATCGCAGATACACCCCCGCGAAGAGCAGATTCAGCGCCAGTAGCACCGTCGCGATCGTCGAACCGTAGCCGATCTCGTAGGTCCGGAAGGCGGTGTGATAGGCGTAGAGCGCGGCCGTCTCGGTCCGGAACCCCGGCCCGCCGTTCGTCAGGGTCTGGATCAGCAGGAAGGCCCCGAAGGTCGAGATGGTCAGCGACATCAGGGCCAGCGCCGCGATCGGGCGCAGGATCGGCAGCGTGTGATCCCAGAACCGTCGCCAGGCACCCGCACCGTCCACGCGCGCCGCCTCGTAGATATCGGTCGGGATCGTCTTCAGCGCCCCCAGGAAGATCATCATCGCGAAGGCGGTGCCCCGCCAGACGTTGGCGATGATCACTGCCAGCATCGGGTAGCGCCCGAGCCAGTCGACCGGCGCCATCCCGAGCGCGTGCAGGGCGACGTTGAGCGAGCCGTTGTAGAAGTCGAACATCGCCACCCACAGGAAGCCGGCGATCACGGTCGGGTTGACCCAGGCCAGCAGGACCGCCCCATATGCCAGGTTGGCGAGCTTGTAGCCCCGGTGCTCGGCGTGATCGAACAGGAGGGCCAGCACCAGCCCCAGGCCGAACTGGCCGACGACCGCCGAGCCGACGACGAACACCACGGAGTTCTGGAGGACCGCGACCAGATCGGCGTCGTGGAAGAGCCGTCGGTAGTTGTCCAGCCCGACGAAGCGGGGCTGCGCGGCGTCGATCCCGACCAGGGCCAGGTTGGTGAAGCTCGATCGTAGGGCCCAGATCGCCGGCCCCACGAAGAAGAGCGCCAGCAGGAACGCGGCAGGTAGCAGGCCGCCCAGGTAGGCGGAGTTGCGGCGGATCACGTCAGCCCCCTTGTCGCTCGCGGCCCGGCGCTCGCCAAACAGTAGGCGAGCGCCGGGCCGCGAGCACAGCCGCGCCGCTACTGGGTCACGACATTCTCGGCACCGAGCGCCTGCTTCAGGTCGTCCGTGAACCGCTTGGCGCTGTCGTCCGCGCTGCCCTGCCCCGTGGCCACGCGATCGGTCGCCTTCTGCACCACCGTGATGAACTTGCTGTAGCGCGGGTCCGGGGGCGTGAACCGCGCTTGCTTCAAGGACGCGGTGGAGTCGACGAGGAACTGCTGCGCCTTGAATTCGGGCACCTCGGCCGAGTCGGTCCGGGCGACCGGGTGCGGGTCCTCGATGTTGATCTGCGCCACGGTGTCCTTGTTGTTCCAGGCCTGGATGAAAGCCCAGGCCAGGTCCTTGTTCTTGCTCTTGGCCCCGATGTACCAGCACGTCCCGGGCCCGCCGATCGTGAAGGACGGTCCGCCGTTCTCGGTCGGGTGGAGCAGATAGCCGACGTTCTTCTGGGTGGCCGCCTGGTCCTTGTTCGCCCAGCCGCCGTAGACCCAGCCCCCCTCGAACAACAGCCCGAGCCCGCCGTTGCCGAGCTTCTCGCGCATCGCGGTCCACGGTTTCGTCGTGGTCAGGATCTCGTTCGGGACGACCTTGTCGGTCTGGTATGCCTCGGCGTAGTAGGCGAGCACCTTACGGAGCGCCGGGCTGTCGCCGATCCACTTCCCGCCCTTGTCCTGCAGCTCGCCGCCGTAGGCCCACAACAGCGGCACGAAGGCATGGTTGGCCGCGCCGGTGTCGGCCGCCTGGCCGGCGTAGAGGGCATACGGCAGCACATCCGGCACCTGGGCCTTGATCGCCTTGGCCGCGGTGAGGATGTCGGCGACGTTCTTCGGCTGCCAGTCGGTCGCGAGGCCGGTCTTCTGGAAAACGTCGCGGCGATAGTAGAGGAAGCGCGTATCGAGGCCGTAGGGGATGGCGTAGACCTTGCCGTTGTAGGTGACGCCGGAGCGGACCGCCTCGGGATAATATCGCCAGTCCGCCCAGTTCTTGAGGTAGTCGTCGAGCGGCGCGATGAGGCCGGCCTCGGCCAGCTCGCCGATGCTGTCGCCGCCGACGTGGAAGACGTCGGGGGCATCGCCCTGGCCGAGGGCCAGCAGCAGCTTCGTATAGTAATCGCCGCCGCCGATCTTCTGCAGGTCGGTCTTCACCGTCGCGCCCGGGTTGGCGGACTGCACGGCGTTCGCGGCCTTGTCGACGTAGGGCGGTTTCTTGCCGAGCTCGTCCGGATACGAGACGGTGATCGTGCCGGTCAGCCCGGTCCGCCCGGCGGGTGGCGTCGTGGCGGCGGCGGACGGTGCGGCGCCACCTGTGGGGGGGTTGGTTGCGATCGTCGTCGGGGCTGTCGTCGCGGTAGCCGTGGTACCGCACGCGGCGAGGAGGGCGGCCGCCCCGAGTCCGAGGGTTTGCGCCAGCAGCGTTCGTCGCGATAGTTGTGCCGATCCCATCTGCGCTCTGCTCCTTCCCACTCCCGTATCGCACTATCAGCCGGGTACAGTTCGCACGAAGGCTAGACGCTACAGGTTAAGACATGGTTAAGTAGCCATGAACGCGGGGTTAAATCAATCTTGCTTTCGATCGCGTCACCGCCTTCCGCCGCCGACCCTGGTAGCATGTGACACATCGTATGGCGGTCGCCAGCCCCACGTCAAGACGCGTCCCCGCCCCGCTCGATGGGGTGACGAGCGACCTCACCACCATCCGGCAACGACTGAAGGAAGAGCTAGAGAGGAAGAAACTCTTCGGTCAGCAACTCTTCGACGTCTGGATTAATGAGGACGCACCAGCACTCGACGGGTCGGATGACTCGTGGGCCAAGTGTATGGAGGAGGTGTGGTTGTCAGGGCTGGATGGGGCCGCTCATAGCCCCGGCAAGCCACCCCGCTCGCCGCAGCGGCCCACACGCCGTGGTGAAGAGGGCGAGGGCGAGTTGTGGCACGACCAGGAGCCAGACGGTCGTCACCGGCCCGTACCGATCCAGAAGCGTGCCCAACAGGAGGAAGCCGAGTACCTGGCTGCCGAAGGTGATTAGTCGGAAGGCGCTGTTCACCCGCCCTTGCAGCGCATCGGGGACCAGGAGCAGCCGGTAGCCGAATTGCGTCCCGTTGAAGATCGGTACGAACACGAAGATCAGCATGTTGGCGAGGCCGAGCGCGATAGGGGTCGGCGCGAGGGCATACAGCGGCCAGGTGAGCGCGAAGATCCAAGCGAGCCCGACCATCAGCTGCCCCACAGTGAACCGATGCTGGGCACGCGGGGTGAGGAGTGCGCCGAGGACGGCACCCGCGCCACCCCCCGCGACAATGAGCCCGATCGCGGCATCGGTCGCGCCCAGGTGCCGGGCCAGGGCGATCAGGAGGAGCGCCCAGCCGCCGTAGAGGAGGTTGACGCCGCCGGCCACCCACAGCAGTCGACGCACGACGGGCTCCGCCCATAGCCAGCGCAGCCCCGCCTCGATCGCCGCGCGGAGCGCCTCCGGACCGGCGTGGCGTTCCTCCTGGAAACGGGTGCGCACGAGCAGGAGTCCGACGACCGACGCGGCGTAGGAGACGGCGTCCACCACGAAGGGGAGGGCGTGGCCCGCGCCGAAGAGCGCGCCCCCGAGCGCCGGACCGAGGAGGCCGGCCACGGCACCGGTCGCCTGGCCCTGGGCCAGCGCAGCGGGGAGCCGGGCCGCGGGCACGACGTGTCGCAGGGCGGGTGTCTCCGCCAAGCCGAAGAAGATGAACAGCGTCCCCTCAATCAGGGTAACCAGGTAGAGCTGGGCGGCGGTGAGCCGCCCGAGTGCGAGCGCGAACGGGATACTAACGAGGGCGAGGGCGCGACCGACGTCACACACCACCATGACCCGCTTGCGATCCCAGCGATCCACCAGGCCACCGGCGAGCAATCCGAGGAGGACGTACACGAGCCCGCGCAGGGCACCCAGTAACCCCGCCCGGGCCGCGGAGCCGGTCACCGCCAGCATGAGCAACGGGAGCGCCAGCGCCGACGCCTGCGACCCGAGGGCGGAGAGCGCGCCACCGTCCCAGAGGATGAGGTAATCCCGATTATGCCGGAGCGACCCGCCCCGCTGTGTCGCCGCGCCCTCGCCCGCCGTGTCCGTCCCTGTTCCCATCCCCGCACCTTCCGCTAGCTACCGTACGCAAATCAACCACCGGGAACGGTGGCCTGCGCGGTCTGCGGGTGTGCGCGACGATCAGGGTGTGGAAATGGGCAGACTGCGGCCAGGCCTCCAGGTAGCGAAGGCTCTTAACAGCAGTTGGAGCGGAGAGGATAACGAACGAGGGGTTTCCACGCTTTACCTCGCGAGATGGACTCGGAAGCAGTATCCGAGCGCAGGGGCAGCATAGTGGGGGGGATGCACACTGTCAAGGGCACTGTCAAGTAAAGTCCTATTGTGGGGCAAACAGGTACGTCGAGGCGGGTTGCGGCGGGGCGGTGCCGCCGCTCAGGCCATGGCGGGGCTAGCCGGTGACGGCGCGCCAGGCGGCGAAGCGTGCGGCGCTGGTGGCACGGTAGGCGGCGGCGGTCAGGCGGTGGCGGCGGGGTCGGAAGTGGCTGGCGATCGGGCCATACGCGGCGAGGAAACGCTGGGCGTGGCCGAGGCTCTTGAACCGTCGCATCCGCCGCTCGCGCTCGCGTGTGGGCTGATGCGAGTTCTCGGCGCGGTTATTGAGTCGTTTGTGTTGCCGATGCTCGACGCTCGGGAGGACGTCGCGCATGGCTGCCCCATAGCTCGCGAGCTTGTCGGTGATCACGACCCGCGGCACATACATGAGCCCCTTGAGCAACTTGCGCAGGAATTTCGTGGCCGCCGCCTTGTCGCGGCGGGACTGCACGAGGATATCGAGCACGTGCCCGTCCTGGTCGACGGCCCGCCAGAGGTAATGCTGCACGCCGTTGATCTGGACGAAGACCTCGTCCAAGGAGACCGCGAAGGTGCAGTGTGCTACTCTCCCGCTGCTGGCGCACCGGATCCGCCTGCAAGGAGGGAAAGCATGCCACCGTGCCCGCGCTGCGCCACATCTCGTGTAAAGAAGGATGGCCACGTCGGCGAGACGCAGCGCTTCCGCTGCC